>Ga0193751_1000603_pt1 | contig 26498 bp, 20 predicted proteins | sample L1c2metaG_FD_143050 | JGI IMG/M metagenome (GOLD analysis project Ga0193751, IMG submission 143050) | Soil microbial communities from a riparian zone of the East river system, Colorado, United States - L1c2 | ecosystem: Environmental > Terrestrial > Soil > Riparian zone | place: USA: East River... | reverse complement strand
TTCCCCCCGGCCTTTAGCTTGCTCTCCAGCTCGTAGATTTTGGCCTTGGAATGGAACATCTGCACCGCTTGAAACGTGCAGTAGATCAGCCCCGGCACGCCATCGAGAAATCCCAGACGAAAAACATAACGATACAGAAAGAGGAGAACCGGAGAGCCCGGCAAGCGATAGAGATGTCGCTTGAGCCATCTTCTGCGCTGCGCCTGAGTGCCGAATAAATCGGCGCTCATTTCTTCAGAATCGTCTTCAGGATCGCCTTCCGCCTTCAAGAGCACGCGCGCCTCCCAGTTCGAATACTCGTTGTGTTTCAGGATGTAGCGCGATAAAGAATCGACATTGTGGTGAACCAGCGCATTGCGCAATTCCGCGGTAGGCCCATCCACCACTACATGTTCGTGGATCTCCATGTCGGCCATCGAGGCATCCTGATCCTTCAATCGGCATTCAAAACGGCCGCGCCCTTTGCGGAACAGCGACAGCTTCCAGAAGCTCGCATCGCAGTGCCTCAGGACCCTTCCGAGAAAATACATCTGCAGTCGGATGGAATATCCGTTCACTGCTGGGTTTTGAACTGCACGCCGAATTTCTTCAACCAATTCCGGCGTCAGGATTTCATCCGCATCGAGCAGCAGAATCCAGTCGTAGACGAACGGCAGCGTGTCCATGGCCCATTGGCGCTTCTTCGGCCAGCCCCCCGCATAATGAAACTGGACCACCTTCGCGCCGCGCGACTGAGCAATCTCAACCGTGTCGTCCGTGCTCTGCGAGTCGACGACATAGATTTCTCCGACCCCCGCGAGCGATTCCAGGCAGCGCGGCAGGTTGCGGGCCTCATTGCGGACCGGAACGATCACACTTACGGGAAGCACCTGCATAACGGCGCTCGAGTTCGACAGCTCGGCCTCTGATTTTGTTTCGATCAAGTCCATTCCGTCGGCAGGTAGAAGGTTCCCACTATGTTAGCTGAACTGAGGGCGTTCTTGAGTGCAAGATCGCCGGACGGACGCGGGCGATGCCCCTCACAGGTTCTGCTCGCACCAGCGCTTCAGCACGAAAAGTGACCACGGCCGCGACCAGGATGTTTCCCCATTAAGAAAGCGATTCCACACTTCTCGCACGGCGCTGGCGCCGATAGAAGTCTGATCCCAATCACTTTTTAGCAGCGCGTCTTCGACGACCGGCCTCATCTCGCCCCGCAGCCATCGCTCAAAGGGCAGCGTGAATCCGCGCTTGGGACGATCCACGATAGCTCTCGGCAATTCGACGCCCAAGCTTGTCAGCAGCAAGCCCTTCGGAGAGTTTCCTTGCAGCTTTCGTTCACCGGGAATGCGGAAGCAGGCCTCAACCAGCGCCCGATCGAGAAAGGGCACGCGCAACTCGAGGCCATGCGCCATGCTCATGAAGTCGGAATCCCGGAGCAGCGTGTTGCGCATATAGAATTGCGATTCGAGATAAGAAACGCGGTTGACTGGATCGAGAGATTCGCCCGCCGCGACCGACTCTTGCAGCAATCGATCAAGAGATTGCTGCGAGGCTTGGTAATTTGGTGCCGAAAACAATCTCTCGCGCTCCGCCGCCCCAAACAGCATACGCACCAAAAAGTAGGGATGGACGATGGAATCGTGGCCGGTGGCCAACTCCGCCAGCTTACGGCTGCGATCATGCTTGCCTGCAAAAAGCGCCACGGACGCGGAAATCGGGCGCCGCGCCAGCCTCGGCAGTCGTCCAAATCGCTTAGAAAAAACCTCCATCCTCGGTACGCGGCGAAAATTCGAATACCCGGCAAACATCTCGTCGGCGCCGAGACCCGTCAAAGCAACTTTCACTCCCGCAGCCCTCGTTTTGGCGGACACGAGATAAGTATTGATGCCGTCGATGGTCGGTTGGTCCATCGCACCTAGAGCTTCAGGCAAAACAGTCAACGTGTCTTGCTGCGAGACTGGAATCTCATGGTGTTCGGTGCCGAAGCGACGGGCGACTTCCCTCGAATACTGCCCTTCATTGAACTCCTCTTCTTGAAAAATCAGCGAGAAGGTGTTCGCGCGCACCCCATTGTGGCTGAGGACGGCAACCAGAGCGCTGGAATCGATTCCGCCCGAAAGGAACACTCCGACCGGCACATCACTCACAAGGTGCGATAAAACCGCATCGCGCAGGATCTCGGGCAACTGATCTCCCGTTGCGATCCCATTGCCCGTTGACGCCTTCGACTCCGCGCGCGAAGCCAGCAGCGGATTCCAGTATTCGCGGCTGCTCACCGCTCCGTCGTCCACCGTGAGCACATGTCCCGGCGGAACGGCCATTACTCCTTCTACGATCGTCCACGGCTCGTACACGGAGCCGAACTCCAGGTAGCTCAAAACCCCGGTGGGATCGGCCTTTCGCGGCACGAGCCCCGTCTGCAAAAGCGTTCGGACCTCCGAAGCAAAAATAAAATTCTGCTTCGACTGGTGATAGTACAGCGGCTTGATTCCCATGGGATCTCGCGCCACCAGCAGCCGCTTTCGCGACGCGTCCCAGAGGGCAAACGCGAACATGCCGCCCAGCCGCGTCAGGCAGGACTCGCCCCACACGCGATAAGCGGCGAGGATCACTTCAGTGTCGGAATGGCTCTTGAACTCGACGCCGGCGCCTTCGAGTTCCTTCCGAAGTTCGCGGAAGTTGTAGATCTCGCCGTTGAACACGATCCAGTTGCCACTGACCGGATCCCGCATAGGCTGATGCCCGAGCGGCGAAAGGTCGATGATGGAGAGGCGGGTGTGAGCGAGGCCTAAGTGGAACTGCGCTCCAGCATTGCATTCAACAACGGCGGCGCCAGAGTCGTCCGGTCCACGATGAGCAAGGCATTTTAGGGCGCGTGCCAGAACATCGCGCGACACGTCACTTTCCCGGGAAACGATTCCGAATATTCCACACATGCAATCTCGCAGGCCAAACAGCGAACTCCGATACTACGCCTCACGTTCCAGAGCGTTCCCCTTCATTGCGACGGTGAATGCAGCTGCTTGAACGCCTCCACGTACAGAGAATGCGGCAAATCCATCGAGTCTCCCGGTTCATACGGCGGAACGCTGATTCCATATAAGCGGCTCTTCCCTTCCGCGGATTTCTCCACCTCCCGAAATCCCGCTTCGCGCAGCACCTCGCTGAGATAACTGAAATCGAAAGCGGTCCGGTGCTGTCCGTCGCAGAAAACGAAATTCGAAAACCTGCCGCCGAGCGAATCGAAGTGACGTGGAAAGGAATCGTCGAACCACTCGCTGCGCTGCTGGGTATACGCGGCAATCGCGCTCTCCAGACTCGGCACGATGAGCCGGACGCCGCCGCTGTTTTTCAAAACCCGCGCACATTCCTGAAGGAGCCGCTTGAGTTCATCCGGATAGAAGTGCTCGAACATATGGGTCGAATAGATCGAGTCAACGGAGTTCGAGGGAAATGGAAGTCCGTTTCTAACATCCAGCCAAACGTCAGTCTTGTTGAAGAGGTTGCCATCGATATTCAAGAAACCGGGAAGGTATTTTGTACCGCAACCAAGGTGCAGATGACAGGCGCCGTTCGCAGGATGTGCGCTCATCAGATACCGGCGCAAAAAATAATTCGGCACGGTGGCCTTGGCAATGCCCCAAAACACAATGTCCTTATAGCGCTGGTGAAGCAACCAATCCTCCGGTAACCGTGATCGCGATTATGATGACCGTATTATATAGAGGTACCTATCGAGCATCTTTTGAGCTGGGTTTGAACGCGGACGTCCTCGCCAGGAACGGAAATCAATCGGGTCCGCTCGCGCTTATGAAAATGAAAGCGCCACGTCTGGCCTGTGCTTTCGATAAGTATTTCTCCGGAACCACGGACAGGACCCAACGACGCAGTGGAGACGGCAAAGGAATCGCATCTGATTCCTGGCCACAAACTTCCGATGAAACGTCCTTGAAGAACGCTCGAAAGACGTCCTCGATCTGTTCACGAACATAAAAACGCGCCGAAAAACCGTCACAGGATCGATACAATGTTTCCTCATAGCTCTGCCGCACAAACCCGCCTTTTAGAACGTAGTCGCGAATAAAGCAAATACGAGCGGGCATGCCTTCCCGGTTATAAACCATGACACGACATGCACCCGCTTTGTTAAGCACACGTGCAATCTCCCGAACGATGCGTACAGTCCGCGAGGAATGATGGATTACTCCCCATGACCAGACAAAATCAAAAGCACCGGTCATGAAGGGAAGGTTTTCCGCGTCACACTGCAAGACCTGCGCTCGGAGACCCATCAAAGCGAGACGACGGCTGGTGGCTTCAATAGCTGTTGAAGTGAGATCGATTGCGGTCACTTCGGCTCCGGCGGCTGCCATTGTCTGAGTGTGCAGACCCATGCCACAACCGATCTCCAGCACTCGGGCTCCGCGCAATTGTGGAATGGGAATAATCCGATCAAACGGTTGTTGCCATGTAGCAAAAAGCCGACTTCCGTAAAGGAATTCAGCATCGATCGCCTCGTACCACCCCTGAGAGAACCGGGGAAGCTTGATTTTCCCAGTCCAGTCATAGGCCATCGGATTCCGCGTCCACCATGCCGAATTGCCGCGCTGAACTTCAACTGAGGAAAGATCTTCCGAGCGCTTGTAACTTTTATCGATGGCCATATACCGGATCCCTTATTAAGCCCGAGCAGGTTGGTGGAGCAAACTTTCCTCTGGAAACGATTGACCGTAATTATAGTTCACGCTCTTCCGGCCATCCGGGAACAGTAAGCTCATAAACAAACCGGGGCGGTTACTGACACCCCAAGCCATCGCATCATACGACGATAGGTTGTTCATGCGATCGCTTGGCGGTAGAGGTTTGCCAGGCGCTGTGCCTGATCCGACAGGGTCAATCCGTTCAGTATCGCCTCGCGTGCGGCTGTCCCCATGCGCGAGGAAACATCGGTGGACTGGAGCAACGTGGAGATCCCTTGCACTAATTCGTCGAGGCCGTCGACCGGGATGAGCCAGCCGTTTCTTCCGTGCTCAATAATTTCGTCGATTCCTTGTCCGCGACAAGCGATTACTGGTTTGCCGCAAGCCATTGCCTCCAGGTACACACATCCAAGTCCCTCGTCGCGACTCGGGAGCACAAATAAGGAACAGGCTCGCATGGCGTCTGCGACTGCGGCTCGGTTCTGACGGCCCAGAAACCGCACTCGCTGACCAAGTCCCAGTTTGCTCGTCAAGGCTTCCAATCGCGCGCGATCAGGACCTTCCCCGATGATCTGACATTGCAGGCTCGGAAACAGAGTTCCTATGTGGCTGATCGCCCTCAAGGCGAGTTCCTGGCCTTTACTGGGTATCAGGTTGCCGACGACAAGGATTTCCTTCCCGGACGGGGCAACAGCCACCGGTTCCGGCGAAAACAGTTCGGCATCCGTCCCGTTGTAAACCACAGCGCTGCGGACACCGCCCGGCATTCCGTCGCGCAAAATTTGCCGTACCTTTTCGCTGATGCAGATGACGATCCGGGCCGCACGGTAGACGTCTACCGATACCTTCCGCCTCCAAGCCGCCGGAATCCCCCCAAGATGGCAATTGTTAAACACATCCAACCCGTGAACCGTAACCACAAACGGAATATTCAAACGCCGGGAAAGTAATGCCGCCGCGTGGCCGCAAGGCAGTGCCGCGTGAGCGTGGATCACATCAATCGGCTTCACACTGTGCAACTGCCGTATCCGTCCCAAGAGACATGCGTAGAGCAGCTTCCCCGCACTCGAGAGCCCCAGATTTCCGGGAACTTGCGGGTATCGCACCCATTCTGCTGCAGCTGATGAACTCGATTGTTTTCGAGGATAGTAAATCGGCGATACCGCGATCACGCTGGAGTCGACACCGAACTGTCTGAGCTGTTCGATCGGTTCCGCAACAAAGCAACCGCTCACCTCATTTTTGTCCGACGGGAAAAACGGCGTCAGTGTCAAAACGTGCAGCGCTGAAACCACGTCTACGGCTCGGGACATCAGCTTCGCTCCCTCTCAGACCGCACCAATTCCTGGGCCAGAACAACCAGGCGTTCAACATGCTTGCTCCAGCTGAAGTCGCGAGCGCGCCGCAAGCCATTGCTCGACAATTTTTCCGCCAGCTCCGTCGATTCCTGAACCTGCAGTACTCGTTCCGCCAACGCATCGGGAGAGAAACGGGAAAAATAAATTCCGGCATCTCCGCAGATTTCGCGATGCACTGGCAAATCGGACGCAACTACCGGCAAGCCGCTCGACATCGACTCGATCAACGGATGCGCGAACGATTCCGCATAGGCTGGGGTCACATAAATGTGGCAGGCCCGATAGAGATGATGAAGCGAGCGATAAGGAATCGTTCCGAGCTCTACGATATCTCCTCGAAGATCATTTGCGAGCAAGGCCGCAGACTCGGCTCGATATGTCCCCGGATTGTCGCCCGAATTCAATCGGCAGGTCAGAAACAGTTTCACCTGCTTGCCCTTCAGACGACTGCTCAAAATAGGCATTGCCCGAAATAATGTTTCGAAATTGCGGTAGTAATTGTAGTGGCTTACAAAAAGCAGGCGGAGAGCGTCCCTCTCTTGCTCAAGCTGGACTCTCGCTGCCGATGGAAGCGGCGCTGCGTCGCTCGTAAATGTATCCGGGTCAAATCCGTGATGCACCGAAAGTACCTTTCGCCCACTCCACTGGCTAAGTTCCTGGGCAAACGCTTCACTCGGGGCGATGGTAATGTCGGCGCAGCTTATGGATCGCCGTGCCAACGAGCCTTTGACTATAGTGTCCGCCCATATCGCGTAGTCTCCGCGAGCACGAACGTCGCGGAGAAAATCTCCGGAGGTATACAGCGAGTTACGAGACAGGAGTATCTGCGGGACGGGAGAGTTCCAAAGCGCAAAGTTGCCGGCGGAAATCAACACCTGCGCACCGCTGCGCCGGATCAATTTCGGCAGCGTCGTCTGCTCACGAACGACACGACGGAACACTCCGGAGGTTTCCGCGGTTTCGACGAAGGAAATGTTGGGAAGCTCTCCAAATTCCCGGCGAATCGCCGGATTCAAAAGCACCGTAGTCTCCGCATCCACTCTCCGCGCCAGATGGGGAATCACATTTCGCAGATAGGTAACGCCTCCACCCGCACTAGCGGCAAGGCCATTGATAAACAATCTAATCATCGGTTGGGCACGACGGCTCCAAAACTGGCTGGCGACGGGCGGGGAGCGCGGGAAACAACGCCGGCTACTGGGACCACAACGGCGACAGGAATAAGATCCGCGAGTAAAAATGCGAATACCCAAAAATATACGCTGACATAGGAACCCACGGCAAAAAGCGAATCCTCGAAGAGGCCGTGGGCCAGTCCGGACAACACCACCATCGCCACGGGAATTGAGTAGTGGCGTGGGTCGCTCGTTCGCCTCATCCACGCGCAGACTCTCCATACGTTCGCTACCGTTACCGCCAGTAGCGCAACGAAGGGCACCACACCCAACAGACCCACCCACTCTGCGATTGTCATGTAGCTACTGCCGTGCTCGCGTTCCGTCTCGGCGCTTGAAGCAAACCTTCCGAAACCCAATCCGGGATTTTCGCCCGTTGGGCTCGTGCCATATCCGGTTCCGAACAACGGATGCTCTTTGATCGAGGCGATCGACTTTTCCCAAGGTGTCCGCCGTGAACCCATCACGCCTTCTTGCTTGTGCCCCTTATAGAGCACGGCATCCTTCAGGTCCCCCAGCGACTTGTTTAAGGCTCCCGGATCGAACATCCCAGTGACCGCAACCAGGAACAGAACCAGTCCTACTACCTTGACCAGCAACTTGTATTGGCGCAGGCTGACACAGAAAACGAACGTGACGACCGCTACCGAAACCATCGCAGCACGCGCCATGCTGAACTGAACGAGGTACGTGCAAAGAAGCAGGGCGGCCAGTCTGCGGAGCCTCACCGCAGGCCCATCGCTGGTGAGCCATCCCCACAAAAGGGCGGGGAATACTCCGATGCTCATCGCCGCACCCAGGGAGTTAGGATTACCCCAAATACTTTGACCCAGGCCGAGATAACAGATTGCTGTGGCATAGACCGCTATTTCGCTTCCCCAGAGCAGACCACGGAAAAAACGGTCTTCCCGGCCGAGAACGGCCAGGCGAGCTCCCGCAGCACAGTATAGAAACAGCAGGAACAAGCTCAACGCCTTGAAGGATGCCATCTGTATAAACGGTGACACCGTGGCGGAAACAAACGCGGCGCAGATGCAAAAGAAAGCGATCAGATGTAATGATCCGAAACGCCTGTGAGGATTCTTCGTCCAAACAATGTAACCAACGACTGCCCCCGCGGACAGCACCACCCAGCGTCCACCAGTCCAGGCGCTTTGTAGGGGAACATGCAGGCCCGCCCAAACAAAGGTGATCATCAGCAAAACAAAAAAACGCTGCCCATAGTTCCAGAGGCTGGCGATGATTATCTCCAGCAGCAAGATCCCGCCCAGGAGAGAAACGTCGCGGAAGTACTGTAAGTGGGAATAAATCAAGTACAGTGCCAGGCCCAAGCCCAGCACGATGCCAGCCAACTGCAGCGGTTTCACGGCATTCATTGAGCCCCCGTGCCGGCGGCGGAGATCGCCGCCGCCGCCAGGCCATCGGCGCATGCTTCCGGGGAGTAGTTTCGAATTCGTTCCGAGCTATGCGTGCTCATCCGCAACTTAAGCTCAGGTTGCCCCACCAGAGAATTGATCGCCACGCTGAGTTTCTCCGCATCGCAGGGAGGTACGACGTAACCGTTCCACCCGTCTTCGACTAGGTCGGCCGAACACCCCGCGACACTGCTCACGATGATCGGAAGTCCGCACGCCATCGCTTCATTCACCACCAAACCCCATGGGTCGCTGTGCGTCGGTAGAACCAAGGTTTCCGCGAGCGCATACAGACCAGCCAGATCTTCCCGCTGCGCGAATCCCGGAAAACAAACCGTCCCCGGGCCGATGCGCTTCGCCTGTTGCGCCAGTTTTTCTCGGGAGGCACCATCGCCTGCAAACACCAAACCCACTTCAGATCGCAGGCCCCTCTCTAGTTTGGCATAGGCCTGGAGGAGATCAAAGACACCTTTTTCTGGCACCAACCTTCCCACAAACAGGATGAACCGCCGCGGAAGCCCGAACTTTTCCCGAAATGCGGCCGGATTGCGCTTTACTTTCTCCGCCTGTGCCGCAAAGAAGGTGTTATCGACCGCATTGGGCGCAATAGAGATCCTCGCTGCCGGCGCTCCCAGCGAACGCAGGTATTCGAAGGCCGATTTGCCCGGCACCACAAACCCATCGCAGCGCTTCACAAAACAGGTTTTCAAGGACTCTACAGGCTTGCGGAGGGTGCGTGCGTCTTGCGCGTTGCTCTCCGACCACAACGCGAACCGGACTCCGCGGCGTCGTGCCCACATCAGCGCTTGCCATGAGGCAGCGTGGTTGTATCCACCGCAAATGAGCGTCTCTGGGGAAAACTTCTTCAAAGACGCCGAAAGCCCGGCATTCAACACAAAGTCCGAAGGGCCGATGCAAAACCGCCAAGAGGGCAGCACTTCGTAGGAGAAGCGAATTTCATCTTTATACACGCGCCAGAGTCTTAGGGTAGGGTGCGTTTCTGAAAGAAAGATTACGGTCAAATCGATAGCCTCGTGTTTCGCAAGCGCATTGAAGACCGGAATGCGGTAAGGCGCGATGATTTCCGTAAGGATCACAGTCTTTCGGGTCATGACGTTACACTGGCCAAGCCCATCGCAGGCATGCGCTCCAAAGGACACGCGAACAAATCTTGCAGGGGTTCCGCTCGACAAGTGACAGCGATCGGACCATTTGTCCCCAATTCGAAAACCTGGTATCCAACTCCCGCGAAGATGCTGATCGTCTGCTCAAGATTCGTCCGTTGCAGATATTCAAACATCACCAACGGCTTCTTTTCGGCAAGAAACTGCCGCATCCCGAGAAGAACCGAGTTTTCATGACCCTCCACGTCGATCTTAACCAGGGAAACCGGAAAATCGGGATCACCATACCGGCGCAGAAACTCATCGAACGTGATGCCCTGGACCACACGGGCGGCGGTCTGACCGCTTGGAGCGTTCATCACAACGTGCGCGCCGACATCAACCCCTCCATGGCACTCAAAGCGAACCTCCCCGTTAGTATCGGAGATAGCAAACTCGTACACCTTGAAACTAAGTTGATTCCGAGCAAGGTTCTCCCGAGCGCGCGCGGCTGCCACCGGGTTCGGCTCAAACAGAATCGCGCTCTCTATCGCATCGGCCAATAAAAGGCTCACTGAACCAACATTGGCTCCAATATCGATCAACGTTCCCCCCGACAAGTGTTTTCTGAGGAAGAGTATGTTCCGGCTGTTAGGAATGCGCGTGTACAAAACTCCGGAAGACACAGAACAGTCCGGGTAAGCGATAAACCGTTTGCCATTAAAAAGCGAAACGCTGATCGGCTTGCGAACGATCCGTTTCCATAGCTGCCAACCGGCAAAGATACACAGTCGTCGGATTCGCTGACCTCGGTTGGACTCCTCGTTCCAAAGATTGGAAATTGGATAAATCAGGCTTTGCGCGAACTTTAGCACAAATGTCTGGCTCCCTTCCCTGGCCTTGGCCCGCAGGAGGTTTTCGGATCCGCCGCGCCGGCGCCGACCGTCACCACACGAAAACGCGATGGATCCATGCGCGCTAGGCTTTCCTTCACCCCCAGGTACCGAACGTTGGTATTCCTGTGGTGAGCAAAAGAGGGCGTGAAAACCTTAATCATGCGGTTGGCAAAAGCTGGCAACGAGCGGCACCATGTTTCCGAATCGTCGAACTCCCATTCTAGCCGAAGATCTCGCACCGAAGATCTCGCAACCGGGCCCGTAGGCGCATCACGGGATCTCGAGCTGAAACCGTTGTCTCCATGTGTTCATAGGCGCCTTGCAACAGGCGCTTTCGGGTCTCGAGTACAGGCCCACCGGTGCTGGGACGCATCTCCGCTGGGTCCGCTTCCAGGTCGTACACTTCCTCAATCGCTCCGGGCTCAATCCGCATGACCAACTTGAAGCGGGCATCGCGAACCGCCAGGAGCCTCGATGCGCTCCGGCTTCCCGCCCGGAAGGGATTCGTACAACCGTAGGCGCACTCAATGATCGCAGGACCGACGCTCGCAGGCCCGACGATCGCAGCACCGGCGATCGCAGGATCGTCCCAGGCAATCCCTCGCTGCAAATTTGTCCACAGACTCTGCCCCTGGAACGCAGACGGAGCCTGCACGCCCATGATCTCAAGCAGAGTGGGCGCCAGGTGCAGATGGCTCATCGGAGAAGCTGGAACTTTCACCCCTCGCTCTCCTGGAACACGGATCAGGAGTGGCACACGAACAATTTCCTCGCTCAGCCGCACCGGCGCGTGATAGCGCCCGCCGTGTTCGAGAAACTCCTCACCATGATCTGCAGTCAGCGCGAACACACAATCGTCCCACAGATGCGATTGCCTGAGACTGTCCACCAGCCGGGCGATCTGACGGTCCGCCCACCGGATGCCCGCGTCGTACAACTGGACGACCTGATCCCGTTTTCCGCTCAAGGTAGAAGGCGTCAGATCCGAACGGTTCCAGTATTCATTCAGGTAGCGAGCGCGGCCCGGCTCGATGTCTCTTCCTGCCAGTTCGCGATACTCCTCATTCGGTGGGTAGTAGGGCGAATGCGGATCCATCAGATGAAGCCAGAGAAAAAATGGACGCTGCCCGACCGATGCCAGCCAGGACTGCGCCCGATCCACCAAAATGTCCGCGGAGGGAAATTTCCTGAGACCGTCGACGCTCTCGGCCGCAGGCGCAATCTTCATGCAGTACTGAAAGTACAGTTCGTTGTAAAGCCTGCTGAATCCGAGCGCTCCCGCAAAACTTTTTATCGATCGATTCAGCTGCCCACCAGCCGAATCGCCGGGCGGGGTTTCCGGACTGACGGTGTTTTGGGTTGTGTGCGCTTCGAAGTCAAGAAAATCGCGGAAGACTTCGAATCCCTGCTCGTAACCGAAGCGCGGCGAAATGTATGGATTACCTGCGGAGAACGCGCCCGTGGCATAACCAGATTCACGCAACACGGTTGCGAGCGTGCTTTCGCCGGGAGCAAGGCCGACCACATCCCGGCCCAGCGCCAGCGGCATGCGCGAGGCAAGAATCGCCGGAAACGAATAATACGTAGGCGCGCCGGCAACGATGGCCGCCGGCACCACGAAAGATTCGCACGCCAGCGCGTCCAGTAAAGGAGTCGTGGGACGTGAGTATCCGTAAAATCCGCAGTGATCCGCGCGCAGGCAGTCCACCGTGACCAGCACCAGCGATCGCTTACCCAGAGCCACGCTATCTGTTCGCTCCCGTAGTCGCGCTCACCCTCACGCGCCCGTTTTCTCCCGCATAAGCGCCCTCGGTTGCAATTGAGAATAGATCCGCGTCGTGGACGTAGAGCAAGTCCGGCCACTTTTTTTCAATCGCGCCAAGGAATTCATCCATGAGCTTTAACGTCGGCGTGCGGAAGTCCTGAATGGTCGAGTGAAAATTAATCGAATGAATCGAGATCACCGCCGGCAGCCCGGCCACGAAACACTGCTCCACCTGCGCCACCAGTCTCTCCAAATCGCACCGCTCGGTGGCGGGCTCCATTTCAACCGTACGAAAAGTGGAAAGCATTCCGTTTCCATCCAGATAGGGGCCTGTTCGCTCGCCCGGGCCGTTCTGCGCGACGCGCACGCCAGTTTCGAACCAGGCCGTTCTCGAATCCGCATTTGCACGATAGCCCGGCGCACAGGCACTGAATGGACCCGTGGCAAACAACTCCCGAAAAATTCCCGCCGCGCGCTGGATCGCAGCCCGCTGGCCGTCCAATGGCAAGAATCGGCGTGCAGGCCGCATCTCCGGGTCCCAATACTCATACCCGATCCACGGCATTCGCCAGTAAATGTATGGAGTCTGTGCACGCCACAATTTGTTGACCAGTTGAGACCGCTCCCCACCGGCGTCCAATTCTCGCGCCATCGCCCGCTCGCAAAAGTGAGTCAGCCCATGCAGAGCGGGATAAAACAGGCGCTCGCGAATGCCCTGCTGATACGCCTCCAACAACTGAGGACGACGCCACTTCCCCGGCAAGCCTTCGGTTAGCGGTCGCAGCGGAATTTCCTTCCGCCCACGCTCGAAGCCGCGATCAAAATCCACATTGGCCATGATGAAATTCATGACCATCGACGGCCTGCGCCCAGTCGAGTCCCGATGCTTTCTCAGAACTTCTCGCAGCGCGTGCAGATCCTCAGCCGTTTCAAGACCGTAGAAATCGTACGGCTTCTCGCCCAGATTCAATCCGGCTGCACGGAGCTCTTCCCATCCATCGCGGTCCCGCACCCCGGCGCGGCCCCAATCGTCGCTCTGGAACAAAACCAGCGGGCGATCGAAGCGCAGAACAGGATACGCCGACGACTTCTTCGCGCGCCAGAGCGCATTGCGCAATCGCGTAATCACTTCAGTTCGCCTTTGCGCCGCAACGTCATTTGCGGGCCCACACACTGTAATTCGCCGTGAAAACGTCGTTTTGTCCCGCAAGTTTTTCCAACACGCAGCCAGCCACATTCAGGAAAGGAACGAATGTCCACTGCCATACAGGAGCCAGCATCCTGGGCCTGAAAAACGACATCAGGAAAATGTTGCAGGTTCTAATAAACCCAGTGAGGCTGTTTCCTTCGGGTATGACCTCCACGGTTTCGAACTCCCGCAGCAGGTGTCGCAGGCCCTCCGGCAGAAAACGCCAGCATTCTTTGTCGTTATCCCGCAAGAAAACCGATGGAGCACTCAAAAAGAGAACGCCTCCCTGGCGCAGCACTCGTTTAATTTCCGCAACTGCCACTCCGGGATCCGGCAGGTACTCAAATACCTGCGTGCAGATCACGAAGTCGAATTGCGCGTCCCGAAAAGGTAGCGCCTCTGCCGCAGCGCCAACATTTACGAGTGGAGTCATCTGCAGATCGACCGCAACGTAACTCTTTGTGCGATTCCCCAGCAGCGGACGATAAGGCTGCAAACGCCCTCCGATATCGAGCACACAGAGAGCGCTCCCCGGCAGTCGATCCAGTCCGGCTTCAAAAATCTGCCGGCGATGGCGCAGGATCAACCAGTTCGGATTCCTCAGGGACGGGTGCAATCGCTCCCGGCTCTCCCGTTGAACCTGTTCCAAGGCGGATGGCAAAGGCATGGGAAGAAGTTAGAGGTATCCCAAATCTCGCAAACGTTTTTCGAGCACTGCCTGCTCAGCTTTATCAAGTGCTTCGGCATCGTTGCGCACAAGGTCCCGTAGCACAAACTCCAGGAACAACTCCAAGCCTCCGAACCGGCCGCCAAACTGCTCTTCGGCGGACGCGCAAAGTTCCTCGGGCAAGCTGATTTGTCTTCTTGCGGTCATTGGGAGAGAGACGGCGTCCTCCCCATTGCGCCGAGAACGCGGCTGCGAATCGCGGCCACGATCATCTTGTCGTCATTGTCCAATCCAGCCAGCAACGCTAATCCGCAAAAAGATGCGTAGGACGCCGCCAATGCAAATCCAATCCACAACCACTCCGGATGCAAATCCAACGACCGGACCAACAGCCGCACCCCCGCTGTCACTGCCAGGCTTATCGCGCAAGGCCCGAGTAAGCGAAGATACGTCCGATTGTAAGGCGACAGCTGCAAGGCGGCCCGCACCTGCCGCAGACATAGGTAATTGGTGAAGGCAGCGGTCAACGCCGCTGCCAGCGCCACTCCGGCGATTCCAAACGGCCGCACCAATCCAAACGTGGCCGTGACCATGAACACTGCCATGACCACCTGCACGCGAATCAGCCGGGCCTGGTTCCCTGACATAAGCAATAGATAGCCGACCGAGCCCACTCCGGCGTTGACCAACTGCCCCAGCGTACCCAGACTCAGCACCACCCAGCCTGCCTCAAATGCCGCACCAAACAGGCGCATGAGGGGCTTTGAGAAGATGATCATGACGAACGCCAGCGGCAGAGTCAATCCCAAGATCCATTTCGTCAAGGTCTGAAAAAGCCGGCCGAGCAACGCGTGTTCTCCACGCGCATGCAAATCGGCGATCGTCGGAGAGAATATCTGATTGACCGACTGCAGCGCCACCGGCACGAACGCAACCAGCGTGGCCGCCACGGCATAGATTCCTACCTGCCGAACATCGAGAAAAGCTCCCAGCAGAATTTTGTCCGCCTGAGCGAGGATAAACTCCAGAAAACTCATGCCGAATACAGCGGCGGAAAACCAGAAGACTTCGCGCTCCATGGGCACGGCTGTGTGCGGAGCCTGCCTTGCCGGCCTCGGCGTCAGCCACCACGCTGCCGCCAGCAGCAATATCAAAACAATCGCTGCACTTGCAACCTGGGCGAGCAAATATCCGCGAAGCCCGAAGCCCAAACTGACCAGTACAACCCCGAAGACAATATTCAGCGGACTTCCGACGAAGTTCGTAATGACCGTGCGGAGCGCGACATCTTTGTATCCAGCCAGAACTTGTCCCAGGAAGGCTGTGAACGCGCCCAGAATCAGAATGACCGCAAACAGGTGCAGATAGGGTTCGAGAGCCGGAGCATGATAGAGGCTCCGCGCCAGCCACGGCCCGACCAGCATCATCGCCGCAGCCAGCACAACATTGCCAATTCCCAACAACCCCAGCGACCGGCGAAGAAATCCATGCAGACGCTGCCATTGTTCTGTCGCCGAATATGCGGCCACAAAGCGAACCGCAGCCTGCGGCAGACCTAATCCGTTGAAAAGCCCGAAGAACCCGACCATCGTCATTCCAAGCGCGTACATTCCGAGCGCATCCGCGCCCAATACCCGCGCCAGGTAGATTTTGAAGAGGTATCCCGCGACCGCGGTAAACAGAGTGCCCGCGAAGAAGACCGCCGAATGCCGCGAGATCTGTCCCATCTCGCTGCGAAACCGCGCTTCATGACTGGTTGCTGGCGACGACGGCGAGGACTCGATGGTTGTATCGGGGATGTTCAAAATATGCCTGTTTGCGCTTGCTAACGAATCGTTGTTAAAGATTATCTCAAACCGCTGGCCTGCGGTTGGGTAGAGAATTTCAGGGATACCTGGATCAAAAAGAGGCGGGAAGTTGCCCCTTCTGCCCCTGAGGATCACGCCGAGTCAGCTCATCGAACGCGATCAAAGCCCGGCGAATTTCTTTCTTCGCCACTCTCGATCAAAAGTGGCCTCCCACTGAGCCGCTATGTGGTCCCAATCAAATTGTTTGGCATAGCTTGTTGCCGCCGCACTCATTGTGCGCCTCAAATCCGCATCTTGAATCAGCAACTGCAGACGATCCAGCATCTGTTCAAACGTCTCCACTTGGAATCCGGTCACACCGTCGGCGACTGAGGGAGTCTTATAGTCGCTGAAGACAATGCATGGCAAGCCCGTCGCGGCCGCTTCCAGCGTAACTTTGGGCATTCCTTCGATGCGTGACGGCAGAATGAAAATGTCACTGTCTCGCATGACTTCAGCAAGCTGAGCTTGAGGAACCGGCTTCTCGATGCTGACATTCGTTAGCTTGGCCTTCTCCTGCTCGCTCAGTAACTCCCGGCCGAACCCGTCGCGAGCATTTCCAATTAGACGAAATCGGGCTTCGGGCAACCGCTTCGCTGCGTCGTAAACGAGATGCGCGCCTTTTCGCTCGATCAGATGGCCAACGAATAAGATTGTCGCGACCTGACGGTTTCGGACGACCGGAGGAGAGAAAACTCGTGTATCGACTCCCACAGGCATAATCGCGTCGATCCTTATGCCGAACAAATCGCAGGCATCCTGCGCAACAAACTCGCTGACCGCGGTCTTCAGATCTACGTGTCGAACCGCATAATCCACGTGCTTGCGCAAGGTGGCCGAGACCCCGTCGAAATTCCCTCTGGGTCCTTCTATGCACAGCACGCTCTTCGTGGCTCGTCGCAGCGAGCGCGGCAGATGGAGATAAATGTACGAAGCCGGGCTGAAGTCGATATAGACGATGAAATCGTAGCGCCCCATCATTTCTCGGAGGATGCGGATCGTCTTCCGACGTCTGGGCAATTTCACCGTTTTGATGCCCTCGCGCAGGAGCCGCGCGTCTGGTGACCGCTCGAAGAACAAAGTGGACTCAAAGTGCGCGGCATCGAGCCGGAGCGCAATCTCCCTTGCGTTCAGGCTCTGCGCATTGTAGTTGTCCGAATCCGCGCAGACGTTAAAGAGAATTCTGATGACCCGCCTTCGCGGCTCACTCGTCGAGTTCTCTTCCGAGACAGAATTCATCACTGGGGTTCAAACCGCCGTCGGGTAGTGAATTGCAAAATTCCGTCAAGCTCCATTTGCGTTATCGGCTGGTAGAAACGATTCCGAAAATCCGCACCCGTGCACTGCAGATCCAGCATCTCCGGGATTCGCGGTATTGCACTCGGGCTCTCTAAGACTCGCGCGGCGCCAAACTTCTCATACTGCCGGCCGTAGCAATACATGTCGAGATCAAACCAGCCGCATAGAAAACAAGGTATCCCTGCGAGAGCACATTCCACGGCAACGCTCGATTCCACAGTCAAGGCAAACCACACGCGACCCAGAAGCTGCTCCGAAATGGCCGCGGTGGAGATTTCCACCAACTGTCGGTCATCCCCGGTCAGAATCCGGTCAAGCAGCCGCGAACGAGCGCTCACACTCTCGAAGGGATGCAACTTTAGGACCACCTTCCTCTGGTACTGGCGCGCAATCGCACAAAGACCAGGGAGCAGTTCCCGATACAGTGTTTCAGTGCGACCCGAATAGAGTTCATAGGGCTCCGAAAAAAATACAATTTGGTCACCGGGTGCGCGCGATTTTCCCGTGGCGAGGGTATACTCCACCGGCGCCGCACCAAGCGCGATCCGTTCCTCCGGCACTCCACATTGCTCGACCATGTAGTCCTTCTCCATTTCGCCCTTCGCCAGATACGTATCGGAACAGATTCCGCGAAGCAATAAGTTGACATCCAAAGCGCCATGGCTGCAGTTGACGGTTCGCACTCCTCTGCTCCCCGCAAGCAAAACGGGTAAGCGGGTGTATGGATTATTTTCATCCCCGCCCAGAACGGAATTGATCCGCTCCCTATCCAACACTTCTCGCCAGGCATCACGGATTCTCACCCCCACTCGCAGGGTGCGCGCAAAATCTGGAAACAGACTCACCGCATAAGAAACAACCGGGTCCTTCGATTGCTGAAGTCTCCTCTGCAGTGCGCACCATTGCTTAGTCAGTGCAGCAATCTCGCGCTCGGTGGCTTTGTTTCGCGGCAGGGGAGCATAGCCCGCCAGCGGTACGGAGTCCACATTGCGTGGAAGGTCTCGAATCGCACCGTCAGCGCGGGTCGTCACCAGCAGGAAGCGCCGATCAGGAAGCAGGCTGGCATATGCGGCCAACACCCGTGAGACGTTCCTGTACGCCGAAGGCAGCAAGACTCTCTGCTCCAAACTCGAACTTCGCCTCCGCCCGCGGAGAAGACGCCGCAATCGATAGTCCATGTCCCACTTGTCGAGGGCAATCCCGGCAACTTGCTCACCAGTTAGCGTTCGGAGGGCTTTGGTGTAACGGCGGACCCAGGCGGAAACAGGCCGTGCTTGCTTGGTGAACGGAACTACGTTGACACCCAGCAGTTTCGCAAGCGTATCCGCCAGGCCGTGCGGGCGAGTGACGCGGACCTCAGCAGGCGGCCGGATCTCGCTTGCGATCTTCACCAGCAGGAGGAACTCGTAGATCCCCTGGAAACACGTGGGCGCCGCAAACAGTTCCCACCAGTCAATCCCTTCCGCGTCCACTAAACAATCGCTTCCCGCGTGAGAAATCTCCCGAATTCGGCGTACGCCTTCGTGCCATTCGGAAAAACTGTACAGGCCGCGGGTTGGACAGCTGAGCTTCTCGCTCCAAATCGCATACTGGGATGTTCCCGCCCACCCCAGATCGACCACGAGGTCCCAACGAGAGCCACTCCATTCGCCCGCAGTTGGTGAATCTTCCGGATGGACTAGGAGAACGCGCATTCGCTATGCAACTTCTTTCCTCTTCAGGTATTCGACGCTAAGACCTCGGTCTTGCTAGCGGACCGACGCGCATTCGCAGTGATTGTAAATTCCAGTATCCGAGGCAAAGTCCGCTCGCGGGCGATCCCGGCAGAAAGCTCCGTAGCAAAAACCCGATCAGCGCGCCACCAGCGCCCAACTCAGCGGCGTTCCCCGTTCCACATCGCAGGCCGCGTGTTTTCCCAGGACTTCGTTGAAGTGCCGAGGGTGCAATCCGTCCGCGGGACGAATCGAACGCACATTCTGTTTTGTAAACAACTCGCCCTTTTTCATATCTTCGACCACAAACAGCGAGCGCCGAAACTTGCGGCTGTTGGCCTCGCGCGGTCCGGAGGCAAACTGAACTGAGCCGAGAGCTTTCTCGGCGGTGCGCACCGCCTCCACCATCGCCTTGAATTCCTGTGGTTCGAGCGAGAACGCGGCGTCTGGCCCCCCATCTGCCCTTCGCAGACAAAGATGTTTCTCAATGATGCACGCCCCCAGCGCCACGGCGGCAACCGGAACCGCGATCCCCATCGTGTGATCGGAAAGTCCCACGGGACAACCGAACCGGCGCGCCAATTCCGGGATCGTGAGCAGGTTCGCCTCCTCCGCTGGCGCCGGATAGGCGCTCGTACACTTCAACAGCGCAATCTGGGTCGCACCCGCACCGCGCGCCGCCGCGACCGCTTCTGAGATTTCGTCTTCGCTGGCCATGCCCGTCGACACAATCAGCGGCTTCCCGGTCCGAGCCATTTGTTGGATCAGACCGAGGTCCACCAGTTCAAACGACGCCACCTTGTGCGCGGGAACATTCATCTCTTCGAGAAAGTCGACGGCACTATCGTCGAACGCGCTCGAAAACAAGTGCATCCCCAGTTCGTCCGCCATCTCTTTGAGCTTCGGCTGCCACTCCCAGGGAGTAAACGCCTCCTGGTAGAGGTCGTGAAGTGTGCGGCCATCCCACAGCGAGCCACTGGCAATCCGAAAACATTCTTTATCACTGCGCAATGTGATCGTGTCCGCGGTGTAGGTCTGGAGCTTGACCGCATCCGCTCCGGCGTCCTTGGCGGCGCGAAGAATCCGGACCGCCTGATCGAAGTTCTGGTTGTGATTGGCGGAGAGTTCGGCAATCACGTAGACCGCGGACCCCCGGCCGATTCGCCTGCCCGCAATCGTTATTTCAGGGGATCTGACTTCAGTGGACATGAGTTTCGTTCCCGCTCTCCCATGTAAAGAGCAACGCGTCCTGGTCAGCAACTCGTTCCGTCCCGGCCCGCCGAAAACCACTCGCCTCGAACAGGCGAACTGAGGCTCGATTATCGGGCTTGACGAATGCGTCAACTCGGCGGACGGAACGCTCGCGAACCAGAGAATTGACGGAAAATACGATCAGTTCCCTGCCCCAGCCTTGGCCGCGAAATTCCGGCGCCACGTTCACCGAGAGCACCGCACTCTCGCCTTGGATTTGAAATCGCACCAAGCCCACCCGTTCGTGGGCTGTGTTCTCCCCAATGTAGATGACCGACCGCGGGTCCTGAAGCCGTTCGGCAAACCAGCGGGCGTGGTCTTCCCAGGAAATTGCTGCCGAACGAAACGATGCGGCGCGTGCCACCGGATCATCAGCCCACTCGAACAACAATCGGCGGTCACTCTCGCGCACCAATCGAAGCCCCAATTCCCGATCAAGAAGCGCCGCGCGTACCCTCTCGCTCCCCAAGCCATCCACCAATTGCCTCGCCGATTGCGACATCTTGCCTCGCCGGTCCCCATCCTCCAATAACTCAGCCGTGATTTGCGCGAGAGATGAGCCATCGAGCCATTCCGCCAGTCCAGCGTTAACCGCTGCCCCAATCGTTGCCAAATGCTCGGCGATAAACCGCTGATTCGCGGCCACCACCACCAGGATCGCAGGCACGCCCAACAGGCACATCTCCCAGCACGTGGTACCGGCTCCGGCTATAGCCAAGTCGGCCCACGCCATCACCTCCGCCATGTTGGCTACACTTGACATCACTTCGACTCGGCCGGGAAATCTCTCCGCCGCTTCCGTGACGCCACTCCGATTTTCTGCGCTGCCGCCCACGACCACCCGAATTTGTAAGTCGTCGATCGGCAAGCCGGCCAGTGCAGCCAGAATGCGCGGTGTGAGGTCTTTAGGATCGCTCCCGCCCATCGTGACCAAAACTCGCGTGCCACGCGCGGGAACCTTTCGCGCCCAATCCCGGTAAGCCGTAAACTCGTTTCTGAGGAGCGTATAACGCGGGCCGAGAAGCAGACGAGTGCGCGGCGCTCTTTTTGCGTACATTTCCGCGCGCGCATGCACGTTTTGATTCAGTACCAACTCGGACGAATAAGACTCGAGTTCGCCGTTATCGTCCAGGACCAGCAGCGGACGGACATTCTGCAGCTCCGACACGTAATGCGCTTTGAAATGGTAACCGTCCACTACCAGCCATTCGGCATCGTGGAACACAGCAGCATCGATGGTTTGTCGTAGATCTTCAGCGCTTCCGTCAACCGCTTCGATGGCAACAATCTTTACTTGTTCTGATCGAAGTCGTTCCCCAATCGCCGGGGTGGATTGCGCCATGGCGAATATCACATCTCCGCTCGCATGTTGCCAAGCCTGAGCTAGTGCCAGGCAACGCATCACGTGTCCAGTGCCGGACGTGACCGTGGCATCGGCACGAACCAGAAGGACGCCCCGTTTCATCTTTTTCTTCTGCGCAAAAGGAACATCGAGTCCGTATTGTCGTTTACCAGATAGTTCAGCCTCTGTTCCGAGACCAGTTCCAGATCCGGAAAGCTCTCCGTGTAGAAGCGCGCGTAATCGCTCTTCCAGAGAAGTCCCGAGTGACCGCGATATAGAACTTCAGTCATTTCCGGGGCGTAGTATTCCAAACCCCAAATCCAACCTTTTGCGCAACGATGGATTTCGTTCATCGCCACGGGGAGGTCCTGCGGAGCAATATGAATCAGAAGTCCCGAGGTGAAAACCAAGTCGAAACTCGCATCGCGAAAAGGGATCTTGAGCGCGGAACCTTCCATTACTCTGGCCCCTGGGACCCGGGACTGCGCTTCCTTTACGATTTCCCGGTGAATCTCAATTCCGGTGAGGTTCGTGAATCCCATCTGCTCTAGGACGATCAATTGGTTTCCGAGATTACACCCAACTTCCAGGATCGACGCTGATCTTGGAATATCTGCCAGAAAGCTCTGGTTAAGGGCGGTTCGGGTGACTCCGTATTTGCCCTGATACATCTTGTCGAGTTCGGGCGGGTTGAGCAGGTTGCGCTCACTGTATTGGCTGCCGAATTCTCCTCGCCACGTCTCGCTTTCCTTTGTTTCGGGAAAAGTTCTGGTCTCAGAACGGTCGAGCATTTGAAGACCTCTCTTTTTCAATCATAACTTCAGCGTACTTTAAATACCGGCTGAATCATCTCGCCCTCAAGATGCTCTTCCGGATGCGGTTCGCTCAGCCACTTCGATACTGTCTTGCACACCTCCGCATACACTCGCAGGGTCTGTTCAATCGCCAGCGGATCGTGCGCCGCCGTCATATTATGCGTGGCCAGGAGCAGCACTCCGCGTTTCACGCATTCCTGCGTGAACAGACTCCGCACCAGAAAACTATCTTTGCCATCAGCATCGAGGAACTTGATCAACGACCACATCGAATAGCCAATGCACTTGATGCGATCCTGCAATCCCGCCTCTTTTGCCAGCGCGTTCAATCCTTCCTGCAGCACGCGCCCGTTCGCACCCATGCGCGCCAGCGCATCGGTGGTTTCCAGCACATCGAGCACCTTCATGGCCGCCGCCATCGACGCAACTTCGCCCCCGAAGGTGAAACTGAAAAAAATATCTTCAAATACCTTCATGACGTCTGCTCGTCCCACCACGCAAGCGATCGGGAACCCATTGCCCATCGCTTTGCCAAAACAAGCCATGTCGGGAGTAACACCAAATTTTTTCTGCGCCCCTCCCAGCCCGAAGTGAAAACCACTGCAGATCTCGTCGAAGATGAGCAACGTCCCGTGCTCATGCGCGAGGTTTCTCACCCCTTCGAGATATCCCACCGCCGGAGGCCAGAAATTCACCGGTTCCATGATAACCGCCGCAAACTCGCCTTTGTGCGCGTTCAAAAGCTTCTCCAGCGATCCCAGATCGTTGTACCCGAACCGATGCGTCAAAGCTCGTACCGCTTGAGGAACGCCCGCACTTCGCGTCGTGCTGCCGATGTACCAGTCCTGCCATCCGTGATAACCACAGCACGCAATCCGTTCGCGTCCTGTCAGGGCGCGCGCCGCACGGACCGCTCCCGAAGTAGCGTCCGATCCGTTCTTGCCAAAGCGCACTTTCTCCGCACACGGAATTATCCGCGTCAACCGCTCCGCCAGTTCCACTTCCAGCGGGTGCGGCAAGGAAAAACTGTGTCCCTGTCCCAACTGTTCCGCCACCGCCGCGTTCACCTCTTCGTGCGCGTAACCGAGAATATTCGGCAGTAATCCCTGGATGTAGTCGATGTATTCATTGCCGTCCACATCCCAAACAAGGCAACCTTTGCCCCTCGACAGAAACGTCGGCGCCACGCCGCGCACGTGCTGGTTCGCTCCCTTGCTGAACGTCTGCGAAGCACCAGGGATCACCTTCCCTGCCCGCTCCAGCCAGGCCTTCGATTTTTCGATCGGCCTGCGCGGGGCAGCCGCCGCGTGGGCATCTTCGAAAAGGCTCTTGTAGTATCCGCGGTTGGAAACAATTTCCGAGTTCATCTTTTCCAGTCCCGGAGTTTTCTCGATCAATTCCAAAACATCCTTCATTCCGAAATTATCCTTCCCGCGAAAAGCCTTATATACGGCCCGGATGAACTCCAGATCTTCCGCCTCGTCCACCGTCCAGCGATAGCGCTGGTACAAGGAAGTCGAACCGTTCTCGACGTTGGAAGTGCGAAATTTTTCTGAACGCAGGTAAGGAGTCACATGCTCACGCTCGGAAGTCTTACTGGCCTCGTGCCACGCCCGTTCCAGTGCGGAAAACGAAAATATCTCCGTATCCAGCCCGTCGGGATAGCTCCGCACCATGGCATTGGAGGCGTAATCGAGATCGCCCCGTTGAAAGCGGCGCACCACTCGATCAATCACTTCCGGATCAATCAAGGGGCAATCGGCCGTGATACGCACCACCTGCGAGGCTTTTTCAGCGCGCGCCGCGCCGTAGAAACGATCCAGGACATCGCTTTCGCTGCCCCGATAACATGGAAACCCGTTCTCCCGGCACATGTTCTCGATGGCGTCGTCCGCCGGAGCGGTGGACGTGGCCACCACCACCCGATCCACCAGGGTAGCTCGTTTCACCCGTTGAACCACGTGCCACAGCATCGGCCGTTTTTCGATCTCCGCCAAGCTCTTGCCCGGCAACCGGGTCGATCCCATTCGAGCCTGAATGATCGCCACCACCGGCCCCTCGCTGGCTTCGCTCGTCCAATTCAGCGCCTGCGACCTTCCCTCTTCCGACGACCTCTTGGCCGCTTCCACCACCCGGATTACATCCCGGCTCTGCTCGAGATCAACCATCGGCCCCGTTCTGCTCCCCAGCGATTCCAGGAAATGAACCATCTCCGCCATATACATGTCGTTCGGTTCAAATACGTACGGAATACTGTTCCACGCGGATTGCTCGGCTGAAAACCAACGCACTTCCTGGACACTGAAGTCCCATAGCGCGGTACCCGTCTCGCCCACAACTTTGCACGTGCGCGTGTACGCCCGTTGCACGAAATCCAGATGCAATTCCGCGCGCCGCCGCTCCGGAAAACTCAGGTAGATCCAAGCCGAACTTTCCACATCCACATCCAGACTGCTGAGGTGCTCAGACCGGCAAGTCACTTCCGTGGGGCGCCCCAGGAGCCAGCAAATGTAATCCAGTTCGTGAGAACCATCGAGAATGATGCCCCCCCCCAGCTCGCGGCACGCGCTGTAGCTTTCGCGATAGTTCTGCCACGGACGCCAGTCCGGAAGGTATTGTCCCGCTTCCACGTTCAGCCAGAGCACGCGCCCAATCTTTCCCGAATCGATAAGCTCTTTCAATATCTTCAAGCCGGGATGAAACCGCATGTTGTAGCCAATCTGAACGTTCCGGTCGCGGCGCCGAGTCTCGGCAATCAGGAATTGGATTCCACTCGATTCGTGCGAAAGAGGCTTCTCGATAAAAACGTGGGCTTGAGCTTGCAGCGCGGCCAGCGCCTCCTCCACGTGGTACACCGGCGGGGTGCAGATCAGTACGATATCCGGCCTGAATTTCTGCAGCGCCTCGCCATAGTCGCCGAAGATTTCCCCGTTCAGTTCCTCACCGCATTGCTTCAGCGCTTCGGGGCTGGTATCGCAAAAGGCGAGCCGCTGCACCCCAAGCGACTTGAGATTCCTTGCGTGCCGGCGGCCAATCGAACCGCAACCGACTACCAGAACCCGATATCCTACCCAGTCGGAAATCGTCGACATGAAGTTATTTTGATTGCCTGGACTCGAGCAAATGCGAGCGCTCGCCTTTCCCTTCATATTTCGCTTTCAAAGTGGGTCAAAACTTTACGCAGCGCGTGGATCACGTCCCCCACATCCGCATCGGTCATGCCATGGAACATCGGCAAGCTGATCAGTCGCTCATAGGCTGCTTCCGCGACCGGACACTCGCCGTCCCTGTGACCGAACTGGCCGCGATAGTAGGGATGGAGATGCACGGGAATGTAGTGCACATTAACACCGATGTTTTCCGCGCGCAGGGCCCGGAATATCTGGCCTCTGTCCACCGTGAGTTTCGCTAAATCGACGCGAATCGGATACAGGTGCCAGGCGGGATTCACCTCGTCCCGCACGCTGGGTGGAATCAGTCCCGGCACAGCCCGGAACGCCGCCGCTGTATAGTGCGCGGCAATCTCCCGGCGCCGGGCGAGGTTCGCCTTCAACTTCGTTAACTGGGACAGCCCCAGCGCACAAGCGATATCCGTCAGCCGGTAATTGAACCCCAGCAGGACCATCTCGTAGTACCACTGCCCCGAGGCCTGCCGTTGCCGTGCGTCACTCGATATCCCATGATTCCGGAACCGGCGCAATGTCTCCGCGAGCGCGGCGTCGTTCGTGGTCACCATGCCGCCTTCCCCGGTAGTGAGGTGCTTCACCGGATGGAAGCTGAACACGGTCATATCCGCAATGCCGCCCACGCGTTTCCCCCGGTATTCCGCGCCCAGCGCATGGCAGGCATCTTCAATCAGCGGGATTCCACGCGGCTGGGTGAACGCAAGCAGTGCGTCAAGATCCGCAGGGTGCCCGGCGTAGTCGACCGCAAGAATCGCCTTGGTCCGCGAAGAGAGCTTCTTTGCAACTTCGCCAGGATC
>Ga0193751_1000602_pt1 | contig 26504 bp, 28 predicted proteins | sample L1c2metaG_FD_143050 | JGI IMG/M metagenome (GOLD analysis project Ga0193751, IMG submission 143050) | Soil microbial communities from a riparian zone of the East river system, Colorado, United States - L1c2 | ecosystem: Environmental > Terrestrial > Soil > Riparian zone | place: USA: East River... | reverse complement strand
ATTCGGTCACGATCGAACAGATTCAGCGCCGGGTGGCCGAGCATTTCGACGTGCGCCTGGCTGACATGACGAGCAAACGGCGCCCGGCCAACATTGCCTTTCCCCGCCAGGTCGCGATGTATCTGGCGCGGGAGTTGACCAAGGCCTCGTTGAATGAGATCGGCGAGGCGTTCGGGGGTCGGGATCATGGAACTGTCCTGCATGCCTGCAAACTGGTAAAGAAGAGGATGAAGGAGCAGGACAGCGTGCGGCAGACGATTTCCTTCATCGACAGCTCGTTGAAACGCTAACGGCGAAGAGCGAGTTTGCGGTTGCCGAACAAAATCGGAAGCTTTACATCTTAGGCGCCTGTCGCCGCTCATGAAATTTAGCGTTACAAAAGAAAAACTGCTCGAAGGCCTGCAACAGGTCCAAAACGTCGTCAGCACGCGGACCACGCTGCCGATTCTCTCCAACGTTCTGCTGCAGGCGAATGGGAATGAAGTGCACCTGACCACGACCGATCTGGATGTGGGCGTGCGCGGCAGCTTCGAAGCGCAGGTGGAGAAGGAGGGGGCCACGACCCTGCCGGCGCGGCGTCTTTTCAACATCGTGCGCGAACTTCCTTCCAGCGAAATTCAGATCGACATCGACGGCAAGAATGCCGCCTCCATCCGAAGCGGCCAAAGTTTCTTTAAAATCCTCGGTTTGCCGGAGGAGGAATTTCCGCCCTTGCCGAAGTTTGAGAACGCCAAGGTGGTGACGATTCGGCAAAAGGATCTGCGCGACGGCCTGCGCAAAACGTCCTACGCGATTTCCACGGACGAAACCCGCTACGTGTTGAATGGGGTGCTCTTCAGTTTCAAGGAGAACAAGCTGACCCTGGTGGCGACCGATGGCCGCCGGCTGGCCATGCTCGATATCGAGCTTGAATTTCCGCGCAGCCACGAGGCCGACATCATTGTCCCGACGAAAGCCGTGACCGAGTTGCAGCGTCTGCTGACGGAGGAGGGGGACGTGAAAGTCAGTGTGGGCACGGGCCAGATTGCGTTTGATCTAAACAAGACGTTGCTCGTCTCGAAATTGATCGAAGGCAATTATCCGAACTATAAGCAGGTCATTCCTTCGGAGGCGAAAGAGCGGGTAACCCTGGAGCGTGAAACTTTCCTGAATTCGCTGCGGCGTGTTTCGCTCCTGGCGAGCGACAAATCGAATTCGATCAAATTGAGTTTCGGCAAAAACAACATCGACATCACGGCCAATACGCCCGAGGTGGGCGAGGCGAAGGAATCACTCGCGGTGGCGTATAAAGGGCGTGATTTTTCGATTGCGTTCAATCCCGAGTTCCTCATGGCGCCTTTGCGTAATCTGACCGAGGACGAGGTGTTCCTCGATTTGATCGATGAAATGAGCCCCGGAGTTTTGAAGATTCAAAGCCCGTTCCTCTACGTTCTGATGCCGATGCGCATCAGCGCCTGAGCTGATCTTCTTCTCTTCTGTAGCGGCGGTCTATGACCGCCGAAATCTTGCAGGTAGGGATGCTTCTCCGAAGCGTCCCACTTTTTCTGAGTAAATATTTGGGACGTCTCGGAGAGACATCCCTACCTGTGTAGGTCGGCAACTTCGCTTGTCTTCCCCACCCGCGGTCACAGACCGCCGCTACAGAAGAGGGAACATCGCTCTCCCGACTTCATCCACTGAAATGCTTTCCAATTTTTGATCGATTGCGCGAATCACCTGCACGTTCTCGCCTGTCGGCGCCCACACATCCGGATTGGTCGGGCCGAATAGCAGGACACACCTCGCACCGGCGGCGGCGGCGAGATGAGAGATTCCGCTATCGTGTCCGATGAAAATGCTTTGCTCGAACAGGGCCCCGACATGCGTCAACGGAAGAGTGGGCGCAAAGCGGACCCGGGAATTCGTCCAACCCGATCGCAGTTGTCGCGCCTGCGCCTGATCGGCTTCGCCCGTAACGACGACGATAGAGCCGGCGAAGTTCTTCGAATTGAGCAACCGGTTGCCGAGTTCCATCCAGTTGCCCAGTAACCAGTTTTTTCTCTCACTGCCGCTCCCGGGATGCAGCGCCACGATCGGCGCGGCCAGATCCCTGAGGACGGTGGCCGCGGCGGCGCGATCTTCGCCGGACGGATAAATTCGGGCATTTGTGCTCGAGAATTTGAGCCCGAGATCCGTCATCATCGGTTTCGCCAATTGGCACGCCGCGTGAGCGGACTCATTCAGCCTGCCCGGACCGATCAGGATGTCGCCTGCGCCCGCGCGTTCCAGATTGTTCTGAAAAACGAGGTCAGGATCGAAGAGGTAACTGATGATTAAATCGAAACCCGAGAAATATTTCGCGAGTTCATCCGGCAGTTCGGTCTGGCGGGCGAAGAAACGTGAGAGCGCGCCATATTCGATGGAGCGCACGGCATTGGCATAAAAGCGCTTGTCCGCGAGTGCCGCAATGTGCGCGTAACCGAGAATTTCGATGTGCGCATCCGGATACGCGTCGCGCAAGACGTGGACGGCGGGCAAGGTCAGGATGAAGTCGCCGATGGCACCGCCGCGGATGACCAGAATTCGATTCAGAAAATCAGTAAACCGAAACCGCCAGCGCGAGAATGACCGCGCCGTAAGCGAGGATGAAGCCATGGACGCAGCGCCAGCGAAGGGGACTGCGCGCAGTCCAGTTGATCTGATCGCGCAAGAGGTACGGCATGGTGACCCACACGATCCCGGCAACAATCAGAAGATAGGCAAGGACGGTGACGACAAGGCGGGCACTGTCGGCGCGCAAAAATGCGGCATCGAGCAAAGGTTCAGCAGCAAGCAGGCAGAGAATGCCGAGCGCGCGCACGGCCAGGAATTCATCGACGAAGCGGAGGACGAGAAAATAGCCGATGGGCAGAAGGATAAGGAGTGGTCGCCGGAAGCTCTGGAATTCTCCCATCTCCATGGTGGCGAGCAGCCAGAGGCTCCAGATCAGGCAGATCGTTAGGAGTGCGATTCCGGCCACGTATGAGCGTGGCAGATGTTTCGCCCAAGGTTGCCACAAGGCGGGCTGAATCAGACCGGGCAACCCGATTACGATCAGGATCAGGCCAGCAACCACGCCAACGTGTTGCAAAGAAAAATGGTAAATCATGGGAAGATCGGCAGCGGCGCGTCAGGTTCGCGCCATCGGTGTTCCATACAAGCTAAATCCATTGGCCTGCTCGACCTGAATCTCCACCAGTTGACCGGCCAATTCGGGCGGCCCTTCGAAGACTACGATTTTGTTGCTGCGCGTTCGTCCGGTTAGGCGCGAGCGATTCGTCCGGCTCGGGCCTTCGCACAAGACTTCGACGCACTGGCCGACGAGACGTTCTCCCGAACGTCGCGCGGAGTCATTCACGATCGTAAGCAAATCCTGGTTTCGATGTTCCTTCACCTTTTCGTCGAGCTGTCCTGGCATGGTGGCGGCAGGTGTTTCGCGGCGCGGTGAGTAACGAAAAACGAAGGCGTTGTCGAAGTCCAGCTGCGCGACCAGGTCTCGCGTCTGTTGATAGTCCTCCTCGGTTTCGCCCGGAAAACCGACGATCACGTCCGTGGTCAGGGCGATGGCCGGACGCGCCCGGCGAAGCGCCTGCACCAGCTCGACGTATTTTTGTGCCGTGTAAGCCCGGTGCATGGCTTTCAGGATTCTGTCCGAGCCGGATTGGAGCGGCAGATGAACATGCTCGGCCAACCTCGGCAGCTGAACGAAGGCGTCCACCAGATCGGAGCGAAATCCGATGGGATGAGGGGAGGTAAAGCGGATGCGTTCGAGGCCGTCGATTTCGTGCACAGCTTCGAGCAATTGCACAAATGGACTTTTGCCGTCGCGTTTCGGAAATTCGTGGCGGCCATAAAGATTTACAATCTGCCCAAGCAGAGTGACCTCCTTCACGCCTTGTGCGACGAGCGCGTGCACTTCCGAGACGATATCGAGAATGGTGCGACTGCGTTCCTGGCCGCGCGTCTGCGGGACGATGCAGAAGGTGCAATGCATGTTGCAGCCTTGCATGATCGAAACAAACGCGGTGGCCTGGCGGGAGTCGACCTCCTGATCCCGAATCGTTGTCTGTGACCCGCTTTCTTCGGCGACGTCGACGATCGAGAAACGGGGATCATCCATGCGCCGGTTTTGTTTCAGGCCAAGAGCTTCCTCGACGTAGTCCGCGACGCGATGAAACTTTTGCGTGCCGACCACCAGGTCGAGGTGCGGCAGCTGATCGAGAAGGGCTGCCCCACGAGCCTGAGCCATGCAGCCAAGGAATCCGAAGACGACGTGAGGCCTCTCCCTGGCCATGCGCCCGAGCATGCCCATTTTGCCAAGCGCCTTTTGATCTGCCATGTCGCGCACGCTGCAGGTATTCAGGAGGACGACGTCCGCCTCCGCTTCGTGCGCAGCGCGGGTATAGCCTCGCTTGAGCAATGAATGCGCAACCTGTTCCGAGTCGCGCTCATTCATTTGGCAGCCGTAGGTTTTGATAAAGAATTTCGGCATGGGGCGGGCGAAATAATACACGTCCGGATGCGCTCCGCCACGGTGATTGGTAGGGCCGCCGCGCTGCGGCGTCCGCTCCAGGGTTGCCTCGAAATATCCAAACCTCGGGAACACGGCGGCAGAGCGCCGTGGCTACAGGGCCTGTCGCGCTGTAGTCGCCTCGCTCTGTCGAGGCGTTCTTTGGTGCGGTGGTGAATTGGGAGAGCGGGCGGTTCGGTGAACCGCCCCTACCTGGGCGGACTCGATTTATCGGCTTTCATTCGGGACCGTTCTTCCGATTTAATCTCTGCGCGATGGACTCAAAAATGCCGGCAATCGGGATCATCGGTGGAAGTGGTCTTTACCAGATGGATGGAGTAGAAAAACCGACCGAACACACGGTTGAGACGCCATTTGGTTCGCCGTCCGACGTCGTTTTTGGCGGCACCGTGGCCGGCCGACAGGTGTATTTTTTGCCGCGCCATGCACGCGGACACCGCCTTCTTCCGCACGAACTCAATCATCGCGCCAACATCTGGGCGCTGCGCTCGCTCAACGTGCGCTGGATTGTTTGCGTGACGGCTGTCGGCAGTCTGCAGGAGAAGTACGCGCCGCGCGATATCGTGCTCCCGTCGCAGTTTTATGATCGGACGAGTGCACGCGCGTTGCACACATTTTTCGGCGAAGGCATTGCGGCGCACGTCACCTTTGCCGAACCGATCAGCACGGATTTGCGCACGATTCTTTATGAGTCGGCGCAAAAACTCGGCGTGAATGTGCACAATGGCGGCACCTACGTGAACATGGATGGGCCGGCTTTCTCGACCCGGGCTGAATCGGAATTGAATCGCCGGCATGGGTTCGACGTCATCGGGATGACTAATTTGCCGGAAGCGAAACTGGCGCGGGAAGCGGAGATCGCGCTCGCCACCATGGCAATGATTACTGATTACGATTGCTGGAAGGTGGAAGAGGAACCGGTCTCCGCTCAGACCGTGTTCGGTCATTTGCTGGCCAACGCGGACACGGCAAAGAAAGTTTTACTCGAAGTCATTCCCCGGATTCCGCAGGAGCCGACCTGGCCGGAGCATTCTGCGTTGGATTCCGCATTGACGACAGACCGGAAACTTTGGCCGCCGGCGACGGTGAAGAAGCTGGAGCCGATTTTAGGGCGGCTCAGAACCTGAGGGCCTCTCTGTAGCGGCGGTCTATAACCGCCGACCCAATCAAGATCGGCAAGCAGTGCGCTTGCTACCCAGAGGTAGGGATGTCTCTCCGAGACGTCCCCAATCTTGCCTTTCAAAACGCATGAAGTGGGACGCTTCGGAGAAGCATCTCTACCTGTAAATCCGGCGGTCATAGCAGGGCTCGCTCAGAACCCCAAAAAAGTTCTTGCCTTGGCCGCGTATTTTATAGTAATTATAAGACCGTCAGAGGAACAAAAGTTCCGTTACCACCACCTATTCGCACCATGAAAATCGAAATCGCCGTTTGCCTGCTCAGTGCCGCCCTGCTCTCCGCCTGCTCGAGTACCAGCCAAACCACCGCCGGACATCAGACGCTGGAACAACGAATGGCGGCCAAGTATGCGACCAACGACGTTAACAGCACGGAACCCGCGCCTCCGGCCGAAGGCCCGGGCGATGTTCCGTCCGATGCGCCGAACAATGTCAATGACAACCCGGCGCTGGTTCCGACCCCGGCCCTGCGTCTCTCGGCCGCTTCTTCTACCCCGTAACGCGGATTATCTGGTCGCCCGCAGCCGAGTCATAGCCTCGCTAAGGGAACGAATCTGCTCGTCGCTATGCAGCGCCGTGACCGTGATGCGTAACCGCGCTGAGGCTTTTGCTACGGTGGGGTAACGGATTGCCGTAGCGAGGAAACCGCCTTCGACAAGGCCTCGAGATATTTTGAGCGACTCTTGTTCGTCGCCAACGATCCACGGAAGAATAGCGCTGCCGGAGATAGCCGGCTTGAAACCGAGTGGCGAGGAAGGCATGGTCGCGTGCAATAACTCGATTTTGCGCGCGAGCAGCTGACGCCGTTCTTCGCCGGCGGGCGAGTTAAGGAATTTAATGGCGGCCAGCGCTGCTCCCGCGAGGGCCGGCGGTTGCGCCGTGGAAAAAATGAATGACCGGGCCCGGTTGATCAACCACTCCACCAATTCGCGTGTCCCGCAGATATAACCTCCACTAACTCCGAGCGCCTTGCTCATTGTGCCCATTTGAACATCAACCTCGGTGCCCGCTCCGAGGGCCGCAGCCAGACCGCGGCCATTTGGACCGATCACTCCGACCGCGTGCGCCTCGTCCAGCATCAGCAAGGCGTCAAAGCGCCGTTTTAGTTCGATCAGTTCGCGCAAGGGAGCGACGTCGCCATCCATGGAGAAGACCGATTCAGTCATGATCAGGATCCGCGCCTCGGGCCGCTCGCGGCGGGCCCATTCGAGGTGGCTCTCCACTTTGCCGAGATGATTGTGCGGGAATATGCGGAGGGTTGCGCCGCTCAGTTTCGCACCGTCGATGAGCGAGGCGTGACAAAGTTTGTCGAGAATAATGATGTCTTTCGGCGTGACCAATGCCGGGATCGTTCCCAGCGCGGCGGCGTATCCGCTGCTGAAGGTGAGAGCGGATTCCGTTTCTTTCCATTGGGCCAGGGCCCGCTCCAGTCGCAGATGCGGCGATTGCGTTCCACTGACAAGTCGCGACGCGCCCGCGCCTACGCCGAACTCTTCGATGGTCGCAATAGCAGCGGCCCGCAGGCGCGCATCGTTGGCCAGGCCGAGATAATCGTTCGACGAGAAGTTAACGAGTTGCCTGCCCACCAGTTCGATCTGCGGGCCCTGGGCGGTTCCGATCTCGCGCAGTTGGCGGTATAACGAGCGGGAGCGAAGGGCCTGGAGCTGCCCGCTAAACAAACTGCTCGTCATTGCCGGTTACATCGACAGACCGTAGGAAAGAAGAGCCGAGGCGTCGCGCCAGACGCCGGCTTTACTATCTCCGAGTACGACGACAATGACGTCACGCCCGGAGCGCGCCCCGCTGCAGATCAGGCAATGTCCGGCGGCCTCCGTGTAGCCTGTCTTCATTCCGTTGCAATAAGGAACCTGCTTTAAAACCTTGTTCGTGTTTTCCAGTTCCCGCGTGCGTCCATTGGCGAAACGAAAGACCAGCTGCGGCAAACAGACAATGGATCGAATGGTCGGATTGGCATAAGCAGCGCGCGCGATGAGGGACAGGTCGCGTGCGCTGGAATATTGATTTGGCACGGGCAAACCATTGGGGTTGACGAAGTGCGAATGAACTGCGCCGAGCTCGCGCGCTTTCTGGTTCATGATATCGGCAAAGGCTTCAATGCTTCCCGCCTGATCCCGCGCCAGGCACCTCGCGACGTCGTTAGGGCTTTTGACGAGCAGGGCGCGCAGCAGATCAATCCGCTGATAGGTGTCCCCGGGACGAATGTTAAGCTTGACCGGTTCGGCCAGGGTATCGATCGTCTCCACCGTCACCGGCTTATCCAGAAATCCGTGCTCGGCCACGATGAGCGCGGTCAGAAGTTTTTGGGTGCTGGCCGCGGCCCGTGATTCGTCCGCGTTTCTCATAGAGAACCTGACCGGACTTGGCATCGATCATCATGACCGATTTGGCCGCAGTGTTCGGGATGCCACCAGTCGTGCGCGGCGTCTCGACGGCGCGGGCGCGCTTGGAACGGACCCGCTTTGGTTCCGGTGTCGAAATAGATTCTTCTTCATCAACGGGGACTGCCCGCTTTGGCTTGACCGCCTGGGCTTTTGGCGGCGGCGGGGTAATCCCGGTCGGACGTACCCCGGCATTGTCCGTCTGGACGGCTTGCCCAAAGGTCTGCAGCGCGATCGCGAAGGTGCAAAGGCACAATGTCCAACCGCGCGGTAATTTCATCGGGCGCAAAATAGCGTTAAAATTTTCGGGCGCGCAAGGTTTCCGTGAGCAGCTATCTGGCTCCGCGCTCAATCAGCTCGATCTCGTAACCTTCTGGTGCGTCGATAAACGCAATGGCGTCGCCGCCTTCGGTGCGATGCGGGCCATCCGATAACGGGTAACCCTTGGAGGCGGCATGGCGCGCGAATTGTTCCATGTTTTCGACCTCAAAGGCGAGATGAGTCAGGTCCGGGCCGACGACGACCGGACCGCTTTCATCGAATTTGCAGAGCTCAATCTCTTCCTCGCTTCCGGGCGCTTTGAAAAACACGAGCTGCGATCCGCGACCGGAAGTGTGCCGGCGTGTTTCCTTAAGACCGAGCACGTCTTTGTAGAAAGAGACCGTCTTCTCCAAATCGGTAACGCGATAGCGGGTGTGGAGGAGTTTCGTGATCATCAGCTCTCTTATTGCCCCACTGTCGCTTGAAATTCAAATCAGCCGGAGCTTTCAGTTGGTAGGGCGAGACTCTGTCGAGCCGTCAACGTAGGTGCAGGACAAAGTCGGCTCGACTGAGTCTCGCCTTACCACGCCCCTCGGCCTTATCTCCTGAATTGTCCATTCGACCGAACGGTTGTAGTTCTGTAGCCGGATGAAACTTGTCATTGCGGCCACGGGGGCGAGCGGAACGATTTATTTGCAAAGGCTGCTCGATCAGATCGACGCTTCGGCACACGAGGTTCATCTCGTCCTGAGCGGTCACGCCAAACAGGTAGCGGCTCAGGAGGTCGATGGTTTCAAGGTGCCGGAGGGAATCAGGCAACATGGGGAGAACGATTTGAATGTTCCTTTTGTCAGCGGCTCGGCGCGTTTTGATGCCATGATCATCATTCCTTGCTCAATGGCGACACTCGGTCGCATTGCCGCCGGGGCAGGCGAGAGCGCCTTGTTGCGAGCCGCGGACGTTTTCCTGAAGGAGCGTCGCAAACTGATTGTGGTGCCCCGCGAGACGCCGTGGAGCCTGATTCACGCGCGCAACATCGTGACCCTCCTCGAGGCGGGGGCCATTGTGCTTCCCGCTATTCCGTCCTTCTACAGCCGGCCCCAGTCGGTCGCGGCTGTCGCCGATACCGTCGTCTGGCGTGTGTTGGATCAAATAGGTCTGCCAAATCCAAGCGCGTACCGGTGGCAGGCGGAATCGAAAACCACTTGAAGATAGAAGGCTGGCGCGCGCGGTGCCTCATCAATATCGGATTCTGGTTATTGCGAGCGTGGGAGGGAACCCTCCGTTATACGGTCGACGATCGTGGCGGCATTTTATCCCGGTCCGTGGCGGAGCCTGCGATTGGCGCGGTTTGGCATAACCGCCTGCTTATCACCCCGATGGTGTTGCGGCGGTTTGTGTCGCACCGCCGCGGAGCCGCCCTTATCAGCGCGAGCCGCGACGGAGCGTGGATTGCAGCGTTGGTGAATAAGGTCGGTTTCGACGTCGTCCGCGGATCGAGTTCGCGCCAGGGAGTTACGGCAGTTTTGCAGATGGCCGACGTTCTCGCCACCGGCTCCGATGTGGTGATCGCGCCGGACGGGCCGCGGGGGCCGGTCTATCAACTCGGGCCCGGCATTATTTTTCTCGCCCAGAAATCGGGCGCGCCTATTTTTCCCGTGCAACTGGAATACTCGAGATCGTGGAGGGTGAAGAGCTGGGACCGATTCTTTTTGCCGCGGCCATTCTCGAAGGTGCGCGTCATTTTCGGTCCGGCCCATCACGTGGCTGCCACTGCAACCGAGGCCGAATTCGAGAAAGAACGCCTGCGTTTGCAGGACGCGATGATGTCGCTGGTTGAGGAGCGTTGAGTCATTTACTTTGCGCGCATGGCAAACCTGATCGACGGCCGGGCCATCGCGGAAAATGTCTATGGCGAGCTGCGCCAGCAGATCGCCGGGCTGAAATCGAAAGGGGTTGCCCCGGGATTGGCCGTGGTGCTGGGGGGCGAAGATGCGGCGTCACGTGCCTATGTGCGGTCCAAGGATAAAATGAGCCGTGAGCTTGGCTTGCACTCCGTCAAATTGGAACTGCCGGCCGAGACGACCCAGGAGGAGTTGATCGCGAGAGTTCAGGAATTGAATAGCGATCCGGCCGTGCATGGAATTCTGGTGCAATCGCCACCACCCCGGCACATCAATGAAGCCGCCATTGTGGGCGCGATCGATCCGGCGAAAGACGTAGATGGCTTTCACCCGGTCAATGTCGGCCGGCTGACCATGGGCGATCCGGCTGGGTTCGTTCCCTGTACTCCGTTAGGCGTGCAGCGACTGTTGGTGGAAAGCAAAATTGAAATCGCCGGCGCCCATGTGGTGGTACTTGGCCGAAGCATGATCGTAGGAAAACCGGTGGCCCTTCTCCTGATGCAAAAGGGGAGCGGCGGCGATGCGACGGTTACGGTGGTGCATTCGCGCAGCCGGGATCTGGCTTCGATCACGCGCTCTGCCGATATCCTGATTGCCGCCATTGGGCAGCCGCTTTTTGTTAAAGCCGACCATGTGCGCGAAGGCGCGGTGGTTATCGATGTTGGCATCAATCGCGTGGAAGACGCGAGCCGGGAACGGGGTTATCGCCTGGTCGGCGATGTCGATTTCGACAAAGTCGCGTCCAAAACGAAAGCGATCACGCCGGTGCCGGGTGGCGTGGGGCCGATGACGATTGCGATGTTGATGTCAAACACGGTGAAAGCCTGCCGGCAACTGACGAGCGCTGTAGTCGCTTCGCTCTGCCGAGGCGTTCCCAGAGCTATCGCACGATCTTAGCCGTGAGCATGCGAAGAATCGACGGCTGCCAACGTGCGGCATGCACGAACAACGATGCGATTCGTGGAGAGAGCACCGCGGTGCGCGCCAGCCGATTAATCCATAGCCTCCCGCGATATAGCGTGGCGTAAGCGGAGCTGAATTCTTTCGCGACAAGGTCGGCATCGTCCCCATTCCTCAGACGGACGATTGCCCTCGCCGCCAGTTCGCCGGAAGCGAGCGCATAATAAATTCCTTCACCGGTAAACGGTTCAACCACGCGCGCGGCGTCGCCGATGAAGAACAGATCATTCTGCGCGGGATTAATGGCGTCGCGCGTCAGCGGCGTAACGGTGCGCCATGGCTGGTCCTGTGAAAGGTGGAATCGCTGAACAGCCCATTCCTTTAAAGCCTCGATGTCGGCTCCGCGCGAGACCAGACAAACATTCAACTCTCCTTCGCCCACCGGAGCCTGTCCGGAATAACCTTCCTTCAAAAATTGCAGAACGACGCGATTTCCGAAGTCTGGAGGACATGCAATATGAGCCTGGAGCGCGACGCGCTCGCGCTGCGGTCTCGGCAAAAGGCTGCAAAGGCGTGCCATGGTTGAGTTGCGTCCATCCGCGCCAATCACCGCTCGGGCCTCGAATAATCCATCGGCTGTTCGGACCTGCCATGTTCGCGCCTCGCTCTTTTCGATCGCTGTGACAGTCGCATTTTGCCTAACGTCCGCTCCGAGGCGACGCGCTCGCTCCAAGAGAAGATCGTCGAAAAGACTGCGTTTCACCGCAATCTCGGCCGTCGCGGCGGCGGGAAGGTTTATGCTGACCGACCGGCCGTCGATGGCAATGAACTCCACAGCGTCCAGTCGGCCGTGACACAAGGCGCGCACCTCTTTGTCCAAGGCGAGCCGTTCAAGAATTTCCCAGCAGCCCGGATTGATGCAATCGCCGCACACTTTCTCGCGTGGAAAGGTCTCGCGCTCGAGGACGAGGACGCGCAGGCCGGCCAGGGCCGCGAAGGCTGCGCAGGAGGCCCCGGCGGGACCGCCCCCAACGATGATGACGTCATAGGTCATGTCGGATAGAGGGTGGGAACAGAACGCATTTTCTACTTAGGCGAGCTGGCGTAAACTACCCTGGCGCGAATCCATGGCTTCAGCGACGAAAGAAAAACCGGACTTAAGCAAGAAAGTGCACGAGGTGCCGCACAAGCCGGGAGTGTATTTGATGCGCGATCGATTTAACCGCGTCATTTACGTGGGCAAAGCACGCGACCTGCGCAAGCGCGTTTCATCCTATTTCCTGCCCTCGAAAATTGCCGTAGCCGATATCAAGACACGCGCGTTGCTCGATGCCGTCTGGGATTTTGAAACCCATACGGTCCGGAGTGAAGCGGAGTCGCTCCTGCTGGAAGGCAAGCTGATCAAAGAGTACCGGCCCCGGTATAATATTTCTTTCCGGGACGATAAACGCTTTCTCCTTGTAAAAGTGGACATGTCCGAAGAGTGGCCGCGTTTCCGTCTGGCGCGCTTCAAAAAGGAGGATAACGCGCGCTACTTCGGTCCTTATGCGCAGGCTGGCGCCCTGCGTCAGACGCTGAATTTCATGCGCAAGAAATTCGGTGTGCTCACCTTCGGGCGCGGTTCGCCCACGGAACGTGAATTGAAATCCTCCACCTACCAGGTGCCGATGCGTTTGAGCGAACTGAACGCGACGCAATATCGCGAGCGAGTAGGCGAAGCGGTTGATTTTCTGGAAGGACACTCGCGCGAAATGATCGGCGCTCTGGAAGATGAAATGCGGAAAGCGGCGGGGAAGATGGATTTCGAGAAAGCGGCGGAATTGCGCAACATGGTGGCCGACCTTCGTAACACGACCAAGCCGACGCGAAGGTTTACGCGCGGTTCCCTTCCGAGCAGCATCGATCCGATCGCGGATGTGGAGGCATTGGCTGATGCCTTGCAATTAACGCGGCCGCCCGCGGTCATGGAGTGTTTCGATATCTCGAATATTTCGACGACGCACGTGGTCGCCTCGATGGTTTGCTTTCGGGACGGGATCGCGGACAAGGATTGTTATCGCCGGTATCGAGTGCGCACGGTGACGGGGCAGGACGATTTCGCGAGCATGGCGGAAGTGGTGCGACGGCGTTATTCGCGAGTATTGCTGGAAGCGCAGGAAGCCAATCCGGATGCGGCTGAGTTTTCCCAGGAAAATCCGGCCGAAGCGCTCGAGAGACAAACGGCCGAAGTCATCGACGACAAAACAGGCGTGACGCCGTTTGTCGCTGTTCGGTTGCCCGACCTCATCATCGTTGATGGCGGAAAGGGACAACTCTCTTCCGCCTGTCGTGAGCTGCAGCGGCTCGGGCTGCATGACCTGCCCATCATCGGACTGGCCAAGGAGCATGAAGAAATTTATCGCCCCGGGCGCGCCCTGCCTCTGCAGCTTCCACAGGATTCCGGAGCGCTGCGTTTGCTGCAGCGGATCCGTGACGAAGCTCATCGTTTTGCCAACGCCTATCACCAATTGCTCATGAAAAAACGAATCGGCGAAAGCATCCTGGACGATTGTCCGGGCGTGAGTCAAAACCGAAAGAACTTGCTGCTGCGCAAGTTTGGATCGGTCAATCGGCTGCGCAAAGCGAGCGTGGAAGAGATTGCCGCCACGGAGGGGATTGGCGCAAAGCTGGCCGAGGACGTGCATCGTTTTTTACAACGCCATTGAGTTGTTGGACGAAATCGCCGATTTAGTCCGGCTCACCGTGCAGATCATATTTCGGAATATTGTTGGGGGGCTGGGGTTCGGCGGGGCCGCGATGCTGTGGACAAGCTCGCTGCTTGCCCAGGCGCCAGCCGCCGCGCCATCGCCGGAGGTGAGTCCCGCGGCAGAAGAAGAGAACATCATTCCAACCTTCGAGACGCAAAAGCTGGCCCGAACCTACATTCTCGATATCCCGGCGCCACGCGGTCAAATCACGGATCGGACGGGTGCGCCCCTCGCCCAGAACAAGCTAAGTCATAATCTGGCCATCAACTTTCCGACCCCGCTTGATTTCACCGATCCGCAGGCGCTGGCCTTTGCCCGCGCTGAAAAATTAATCGATCGTCCGATTAAAATTTCGGACGAAGCCATTCTTCGGCACTACCACAATCGCGGAATTATGCCGCTTGAGATCGCGCAGAACCTGACCTCATCGGAGTACGACGAGGTCAAGGATAAGACGCCCTCGGGGATGATGGCACGGCCGATTTATGTGCGGACCTATCCTAACGGCAAGATTGGGGGCCAGATTGTCGGTTATACCGGCAAGACGGGACGGAACCTGGATGGGATCATCGATAACCACGAAACGCTCTGGCCGGAAACGGAAGGCCGTGAAGGCCTGGAGCTGACCTTCAACGAAATGCTCAAGGGCAAACACGGGGAGTACAAGCTCACTTTTGACAAGGATGGCCGCAAGACCTCGGAAAAACTCGTGACGCCGCCCGTGCCCGGTAACAACGTCATCACGACGCTCGATTTGCGTTTGCAGGAATTGGCGGAAAAAGCGCTGGAGAGCAAAGCGAAGCGGGGCGCGATCGTCATTCTCGATCCGCACAACGGCGACATCCTGGCCATGGCCTCATGTCCAAGCTACAACCCGAACGTCTTTGTCCCCTCGATCTCGCCGGAAAAGTTCAAGGCGCTGCAGGATGATCCCGATATTCCACTGCTGCCGCGCGCTTTCCGCTCCTCTTACCCGCCGGGTTCAACTTTCAAGGTCGCGGTCGGCATCGCTGCGCTCGAAAGCGGAGCGGTCACTCCCAGCGACGAGTATGAGTGCCCCTCGTCCATCGATGTTGGGAACGTCACCTTTCATAATTGGAAGAAGACGAACCGGGGCTCGTTAAATTTCGTGCAGGCGCTCACGGAATCCTGCGACACCTGGTTCTATCAGGTTGGAATCAAGACCGGGGCGGAGCCAATCATTGATTGGGCGCTGAAACTGGGCTTTGGCGCGAAGTGCGGCATCCCGTTGCGCGGCGAAGTCGAAGGGCGCGTGCCTAACGACCAATACATGAAAGCCACGCACGGTCGCAAACTTCTGAACGGCGACATCGCCAACCTCTCGATCGGGCAGGGGGATGTGCAGGTCACACCGCTGCAAATGGCCCAGGCCATGGCCATTGTGGCCAATGGCGGAACCTTTTATCAAACACGTCTCGTGCATCAGGTGCAGACATTCGACAACGAAATCGTCAGCGCCTATCAGGTGCGCGAGAAACGGACCGTCGACATGTCGCCGACGACGATGGATCAACTGCGCACCGGCCTGGTAGACGCGGTCAGCAGCGCCGCGGGGACGGCGCACGCTGCCAGCATGGATAATGTGGAAGTGGCCGGAAAAACCGGCACGGCGCAATGGGGCCCGAAAGCGAAGGAAAGGACGGCTGCCTGGTTCGCCGGTTTTTTACCCGCCAGCCAACCACAGTACGCATTCGCTTCACTCTACGAAGGCGACGTGGGGAGCAAGGTGCACGGCGGCTCGGCTGCGGCGCCGATGATCGGCGAGATCTTCAAGCAGGTTTACAAGGCGCCTTCGAAAGATGTGCGAGCGCAGCGACAGCCGACAGAACAGAATACGCGACGGGCGGAGCCGGTCGATTCAGACGACTCGGATTAAAGCCGGAACGTCGCGCTGCGACGTTCGCTCCGCGGCTCACTAAGCACGCGAAGTTCCTGTGGCCACGGCACCCCCTCTCAGTGTGAAATCTTGCCTTTGTCATTCTGAGCGCAGCCGAAGAACCTAGCGAAGCGTTGCCGTGTTCTGGGAACGCCTCAACAGAGTGAGGCGACTACAGGCGTCCGCAGATCGTCACTAGCAGCGTGAAGCGCGCTAGAGCGCGGCGGTCTCTGCGGGCAGCTCCATGGTGCCCTTATATTTTGGTTCTTCGGCTTCGACGCCGAAATTCTCCTCGTATAATTCTTCGATATGGCTGAAGTCGTCCGCACTTAACGCCGGACATTCCGGTGCCGCGGCAAATTCCACGAGTTGCTCTTCGTTGTAGATATTAGGCAAAGTGGAGGCGACGCGTTTGTCGGCGAGCAGCCACTGCAGAGCCGCCTGGCCTAACGTTCGCTCGGAATTCTCCAGAAACCGCAGGCGATCGATCTTCTTCACCCCGTTGAGCAACCAGCTGCGCGGGCGATGGCTGCGATGATCTGTCGGAGCGAAGGTCGTTTCAGCGGTGTATTTGCCTTCCAGCATCCCGGAGGAATGCGTGACACGGACCAGGAACATGGTGTCCTTGCCCGCCTCGATGGCCGCTTGCTGCATGGCGCGCCCGGGATGTTGCTCGAGCATGTTGTAGATGTGCTGTACGCTTGTGATGTCGCGTTGACGAATGCAGTTCACGCTTTCGTAAAGCCAACCGATAGCGGGCCCGAGGGCGATGCCATAGTATCGGATCTTGCCCGAAACCTTCAGCTTCTCGAGTGCCGTCCACAACTGGTCGTCGGAGATCTGCTCCATCCGGATATTGTGCAGTTGCAGAAGATCGATTCGATCTGTCTTTAAACGTTTGAGCGCGGCATCGGTCGCGCGCACGATTGCTTCCGGCGAAAAATCCTGCGGGATCTCGCGCTGCCCGCGTCCGCGCGATTCTCCATGGGTCACAAAATCGTAGCCAACCTTGGTTGCGATCACGACTTCATCGCGCTGATTAGGAAATGCTTTTGCGATCAGGTCTTCGCTTAACCCATTGCCATAGGTGTCGGCCGCGTCGAAAAGTGTGACGCCAAGATCGAAAGCCTTGTGCATGAGTGCGATCGCCTCGCCCTCCGTGAAATTACCCCACCATCCGGTCGAAATGGTCCAGAGTCCGAAGCCGACCTCGCTGACTTTGAGATCGGTGTTTTTGTAAGTACGAAAGCGCATGTGCAGGAAGATAAACGTCCCATGCCCGACGCTCAACCAGCAAGGGCCACTTCGGACACACTCTATTAATTGAGCGTTGGACGTTGAGCGTTGGGCGTTGAACGTTTGCCTGTGACGGCAAAGACGGGCGCTCTCCTTATTGTCGGCCACGGTTCGACCGTGAATCCGGATTCGAGCCGACCTACCTGGGCGCACGCGGACGAGATTGGACGCCGCGACCTGTTTGGGAGGGTAGATTGCGCCTTCTGGAAGGAAGAGCCGAGTCTGCGCGATGCCAGGTTTCTTTTCGATCCAAAAAAAATCGCGGATGTTTACGTCGTCCCGAACTTTATCAGCGAAGGTTACTTTACGCAGACGGTCATTCCGCGTGAGTTGGAACTGACGGGTCCGATCACAACTCGATCTGACGGTCAGGTCTGGAAATACTGCGACCCGATCGGAAGCCATCCGGCCATGACGGAAATGATTTTGCGGAGGGCGAGCACGATCGCCCCATGGGCGAAACCTTCCGAGACGACGCTGCTGATTGTGGCGCACGGGACCGATTTGAATGATAACAGCGCGGCAGCAGCCAAGCGCGAGGTGGAAGCGATTCGAAGCCGGGGCGAGTACGCGGAGGTTTTAAGCACGTATATGGAGGAGGCCCCGCTCATTTCCGAATGGATGGAACTGACCCGCACCCGCAACGTGATCGTGGTTCCATTTTTCATTTCCGATGGGCTGCACAGTTATGAAGATATCCCGGTGCTGCTCGGGATTACGGCGGCGGGGGCGACCCGTGCGGCCACGAGCGATGCGGGCGAAATTTTCCGGCGTAATCCTTATAAAATTGGCGGACGCAATCTCTTTTACGCACCCTCCATCGGCACCGATCCCGGATTTGCCGACATCATCCTCGAGCAGGTCGCGAAGTTCGACGCAGCGAATAAGTTGCAAACTGCTCCATAATCGCTTCCGTCGAAGACAAGGTTATGCCGATGAAGCCCGAAACCCTCAGGAAACTTCAGGAGCTCGGCGCCTTTGTTCTGGCCAACGGCTGCAACAAATCGGGCATGAAGCAGATCGCCGAGCTGATTCGGGAAGCTCGCTCATATCGCTGGGTCGGTATTTATAAGGTGACGAAGAAGGAATTCGTGGCCATCGCTTCGACGGGCACGGAACCGGTCGCTTATCCGCGATTCCCGCTTTGCCAGGGACTATGCGGAGCGGCTTTGGAATCGCATAAACCGGTCCTGGTGGGCGATGTGCGAAAAGACCCGCGCTGTCTGCCGGCCTTTCACACCACCCGTTCGGAGATCATTGTCCCCATGATCAATGAGGAACACAACGTAGTTGGAATGCTGGATGCGGAGAGCGACAAGCCCAATGCGTTCAGCGATGAAGACCGAAGGTTTCTCGAGCGCGCCGGGGCGCTCATCGCGCATTGTCTGTCGTAGAACACGGCGCAATGCCAGAGGCGATTGAGCGGACGCTGCAGGCGGCGTTGGCCGATGGTTCGTGTCACATGGGCGAGCTCGCTATCCGGTCCGGGAAAGAGGGCTTTACGCTGCGTCACCATGAAGATGGTGCGCGTGACGACTTGCGCATGTATCGCGGTGCGCAGGAGGCGGCTGAAATTGCCAGATTCGATGACGTCGGGAAGTATAGGCCGCTCAAGACGGCGCCGAATCTTTGCCATGGCTGGCAATTGCGCGTCGCGAGCGTGTCGGAATTGTCCGCCGCGCTCGATCTTTTCTATCCCGGTCGCCTCGCGGTGTGGCTAGCCTATCGCGCACACCGGCTCCGAGCTACATCCTTGCGTGAGACATTGAATCGTCAGTCCGGGATGTACCGGGTGGCAGCCCGGATTTCTGACGAAGAAATAAACGCGGTTGTTTCCCGGGTTTGCCGTTCCGATGGCGGTTGTTTGCGCACGATTCTGTGGAAGCGCGATGTAACCGGCGCGACGCCTTCGACACATTTGCCGCTCAAAAAATTTGATCCGGCGAAGGAAGCTGTGCCGCTGCTGTGCCAGGAAGCGTGTGCGATTCTTATCGGCGAATGCCGGAACGCGGTGAAGCAAGGCAACGCATCCGCGGGGGCGGGGCGATTAAATGACTAGAAACAAAGGCAACGTGATCTTCCGGTCGCGTTATGTCGTCACGATGAACGGTCCGCCCATCGAGAACGGCGCGGTTGCCACAGAGGGGGCGATGATCGCCGACGTCGGACCGGCGGATGCGATCAAGGCGGCCAACTCCGGCGCGGTGATCGATCTCGGCGAATCGGTGCTGCTGCCGGGGCTGATCAACGCACATTGCCATCTCGATTACACCTGCCTGCGTGGGCGCATTCCGCCGCCCGACGGTTCGTTTACGGATTGGATTCGCGCGATCAACACGGAGAAAGCGAAGTTATCCGCGCAAGATTACATCAACTCGATTCAGGAAGGTTTTGCCGAGGCGAAACGTTTCGGAACCGCAGCGCTGGCAAATCTCACCGCATTTCCAGAACTGATTGCGAAAGTGCAACCGTCGCTACGGACGACCTGGTTTGCGGAGTTGATAGATGTCCGGGCCTCTGACGGTCCGGAGGCTCACGTCAACCGCGCTTTGGGGGCCCTGCAAGCCGCGGAACAATTCGGACTCGCGCCGCACGCCCCATTTACCGCTTCGGAAAATTTATACCGGCGTTGCGCGGAGGCCGCGCATAAATTTCGCTCGCGATTGACCACACACCTGGCCGAATCGCGCGATGAGATGGCGATGTTCCACGATGGAATTGGTCCGCTTTATGAGTTCATGAAAGCAATTGGACGCGACATGAGCGATTGTGGACAACAGACTCCGCTCGCTCGGTTTTTGTCATTTACGGATGCTGCCCAACCCTGGCTCATCGCCCATCTCAACGAACTGACTGAGGGTGATTTCGCATTACTCGAGCGGGTCCGGCCGAACTTTTCGATCGTTCATTGTCCCCGCAGTCACCAGTATTTTCAGCACACACCTTTCCCTTGGGACCGGCTGCATGCGCTCGGTTTCAAGATTTCTCTCGGGACCGACAGCCTCGCGAGCAATGACGACCTCAGCCTCTTTGCCGAGATGCGCAAGTTTCAAAAGAATTCCCCAGGCGTGGAGCCGGAGGCGATCGTGGAGATGACCACGATCAACCCGGCGGAAGCGCTGGGCCAATCGGAAGCGCTCGGCCGTCTCGCGAAAGGGGGGGCGGCTGCTCTGATTGCGGTTCCCTTGCGTGGGTCGGCGAAGGATGTTTATGATGAAATTGTCGCATTCGATGGCATCCCTTGGATAAATGCCTGGGGAAAGTGGCGAGATTTATAGCCGGTCGACTCTCATTTCCGCTTTATTTTTCTCAAAAGTGAAATATTCTCCGCGCTGAGATTTCATGGCCAAAATCATAATTATCGATGACGAACCGGCGATGGTGGAGGTCATTGTGACTCTCTGTCGCGAAAAAGGGCACCAGGTTTTCCCGTTTAACGCCGCGCCCAAGGCGATCGAACAACTGGACGCAATCCAGCCGCAAGTGGTGATCGCCGACATTAAAATGGAGACGATGACCGGCTTCGATGTTCTTCGCCACGTGCGCGAACATCACCGGCAGACGGCCGTCATCCTGATCACCGCTTATGCGTCGGTTGAGACGGCAGTCGAGGCGATGAAAATGGGCGCGTACGACTACGTGACCAAACCGTTCAAGATCGACGAGCTCCAGATGACGGTGCAGCGGGCGCTCGATTACCAGGCGGCGCTGCGCGAGAACACTTACCTCCGCAAGGAACTCAAGAATCGCTACCGGTTCGAAAACATCATCGGCACCAGCCGCAAAATGCAGCAGGTCTACAACCTGATTAACAAGGTGGCCGATACCGACAGCACGGTTTTGATCATCGGCGAAAGCGGTACCGGTAAGGAACTGGTCGCGCGCGGACTTCATTTCAACAGCAATCGTCAGCATCATCCTTTCGTCGCGATCAATTGCAGCGCTTTACCGGAGAATTTGCTCGAATCCGAATTGTTCGGCCACAAGAAGGGAGCCTTCACCGGGGCGGTCGCCGATAAGCGTGGTTTATTTGAGGAAGCGAATCTGGGAACGATTTTCCTCGATGAGGTCAACTCGATGGCGCCGCCGCTGCAGACCAAGCTGCTGCGCGTGTTGCAGGAACGCGAGGTTCGTCGCGTGGGCGACAATAAGAGTTCGCCGGTCAATGTGCGAGTGGTGGGGGCGACAAACGAAGCGCTCTTGCCCAAGCTCAAAGATGGCACGTTTCGCGAAGATCTTTATTACCGGCTGGCCGTTATTCCCGTGGAGATTCCGCCGTTGCGCGATCGCCTGGAAGATGTGCCGTTGCTCGTGAACCACTTCCTGCAGAAGCAGGCCAGTGCCACCGGGGGCGAACCGAAAAAGATCGCGCCGGAAGCGGTCGACATGTTGTGTCACTACGATTACCCGGGCAACGTGCGCGAGCTCGAGAATGCGATCGAGCGGGCCTGCGCCTTGTGCGAGGAAGAATTGATTTTGACGACGGATTTGCCGCCGAACATTGTGGCGGAAGCACAGGGCGAGAAGGCGGAGAAAGCCATAGCGGCCATGCCGGTCGGGCAATCGCTCGATGAATTCATCCAGCAACAGGAACGCGGATACATTGAAGCGACCTTGTCGCACTGCAATGGCTCGCGCGAGAAAGCGGCCAGCGTTCTTGGCATCAGCATGGCCACGCTCTACCGCAAGGTGGAATCGAAGAACAAGAAGTAGAGGGTAGGGCGAGACTCCGTCGAGCCGACGAAGGTAGGGGCGATTGCGCTCCCGCTAGTGCATCCGAAAGTGTTGCCGCTGATGTAGAGTTCTGCCTCAACGCTCGCTTTTGAGGCAGCGGATTGACCTCAATCGCCCGCGCGCAAGCCGCGTTAAACCCACTGCGAGTTGTCAATTCAACGGGCGGGCGGTTCGGTGAACCGCCCTACCTGGCGTGTTCGATGGACCAATTTAATCATCGCGAATTACGTCTGGATTTGTAGCTTTGCCAGATGGCTGCTGAGCAAAATTCAGAACCCACCACGCGCGAGATGGAGCGCATCAACTGGTTGGAATTCAGCGAGTGGGTGCCGCAAAAGATCGATACCGTGCTTCTTCCTCTTGGAACCATGGAGGCGCATGGCGTGATTCCGAATGGCACCGACATCATCGCTCCTGTGGCCATGGCCCGCGCCATCGCCGAAAGCGTTAATGCCATGGTCGCCCCGGTGGTCCCGTACGGGTTCACCGGAATTCTCGATGCCTATCCTGGTGGTTTCACCATTCCCGAAGAGGTCTATCGCGCTTATATCCGCGCCGTGCTCATCGGTCTGGCCGGCAACAAGTTCAAGAACATCATTTTGTTGAATGGGCATGGCGGCGGCCAGACCGCCATCCTCTCCGCGCTCGCACAGGAAGTGGGGCGCGAAACGAAAACGCGAATCCTGGCCGTGAACTGGTGGTCCTACTGTAGCGACGTCGTCCAGGAAGTTTATGGCGAGGATGGCGGCCACGCCGGAAATACCGAGACCGCTTATATGATGGCAGTCGATCCGATTTTGGTGCAGAAAAAACGCTACACGGGAACGGAAATGACGACGGCGATTCCCGCGCCAAATACGTGGAGCGCGTATCCGTTTCCCTCGAGCATTCTGCTTTATAAAGAGGGCGAGGGTTATCCCATTTTCGATCTGGAAAAGGCCAAGACCTACTTCACAAAGGTGAACGCGAAGATGGCAGCGCTGATTAACGAAACAATCCGGAAATGGGATCTGGCCGGATTGTGAATATCGGCCGAGGTCTGGTTCGGTAGGGGAAGCTGCCAGCTTCCCTCCCTTTCCTCAGGTAGGGATGGCTCTCCGAGCCGTCCCTCAAATTCGAAAAAGTGGGCTTTTGGGATTGGGGAGCTGGCAGCTTCCCCTACGGATCGACCTTGAGAACGCGACCGCTTAGCCGCGTTTTGCGAAAATCTTAAGTTGCTCGACAGCTTTTTGCAGATCGTCCAGCTGTTGAAGGGTCGCTTCCTGCCGCTTGAGCGTCTCGGCATTCGCCGTCTTTGCTTGTCGCAGTGCCTTCATGGCTGCCTGAACCGAGGGTAAATTCTCCGTCGGGACGGAGGTGGTCTGGGCCACAGGAGGTTGCGATGTCGTCGCCGCCTGCACGACAACCATCGGGGGAGTGGGCTGCTGGGCGCTTGCTCCGTGGAGAGACAGCCACAGGATCGCGGAACTGGCGAAGAGAAAAAGTTTTTTCATCGATCTCTATTTCCCTCCGCGGCCTGCAAAAATGCGCGCGACTCGAACGGCTTCCGTTACCTCCGCCATCTTGGCGTCGATTTTTCCTTCATTCTCGGCAATGCGCGCCTGTTGGTTTTGCACGTCCTGAATCAGGGCGAGCAGCTCCTGATCATCTTTGCGGGCCGGCGTTTGCGCCGAGCCAGAAGCGATGAGGAGCAAGGTGACGGCCAGCGCGGCCGAAGAAATGATGCGTTTCATTTACGGATGGATTTCGGAACAATGTCAAAGCAAGTCGTGTTCCGGCGCGGGGGTCTCATCCACTTGTCCGCGGGCAGATGATGTAGTACGGCGCGCAAATTGCTTGCCCTTCGTGGTCTCAGTCTGTAAGCTCCGCACATGGCCGGCCAAGGAATGCATCAGTCGCAGAATCTTTCTCTGCAACAGGTCTTGGCCCCGCAGCTGCAGCAAAGCCTTCTCATTCTGCAGGCGCCGCTGCTCGAGCTCCGCAACCTTGTACAACAGGAGATGGAGACGAATCCCGTGCTCGAAGAGCTGGCCAACGAGGTCGAGGAGCAACAGCAGCAGAAGACGGAAGAAAAGAAGACCACTTCGAGCGACGAGGAGTTCAAGGCCGAGTTCGATCAATTGGCCAAGCTCGATGACGAATGGCGCGATTACATGGCGCAGTCGAGCAGCTACAGTGGTCGTTCGCAGGAGGCGGAGGACAAGCGGCAATTCTTTTTCGATTCCATCGCCACGCAGGAGACACTGCAGCAGCATTTGATGGGGCAACTCAATCAGACCTCGCTGAACACGGACGACCGCAAGACGGCGGAGATGATCATCGGCAACATCGATGACAATGGGTTTCTCCAGACGAATCCGGAAGAGATGTCTCTCAACACAGGAATTCCACAGGACGATTTCGAGCACATGCTCACGCTCATCCAGAGCTTTTTCCCGCCCGGAGTGGGCGCGCGCGATTTGGGCGAGTGTCTGCTCATCCAACTAAAACGCGAGGGCAAGGGAACCAGTCTCGAATACAAAATCATCGCCGAGCACATGGCCGACCTGGGCAAGCGCCGCTTCCCTGAAATTGCGCGGCGCATGGGCATCAGCGTGGAGCAGGTGCAGAAATGCGCGAACAACATCGCGCAACTCGATCCGCGACCAGGCGCCATTTTCGCGCAGGCCCCGCAGAATTATGTCCTTCCCGACGTCACCGTTGAAAAGATAAACGGCGATTATCAGGTCATCCTGAACGGAGAACAGATCCCGCATCTCCGCATCAGCAATACTTACAAGGATATCATGGCGCAGGACGGGAACGGCAGTGAAGTAAAGGATTATATCCGCGATAAAATCCGGAGCGGAAAATTCCTGATCAAATCGATCCACCAGCGTCAGCAGACCATTTCCAATATCGCGCATCAGATTGTTTCGCGGCAGCGCGAGTTTTTCGATCATGGCTCATCGCAACTCAAACCGATGACGATGGTGCAAATCGCCGACGCAGTCGGGGTGCATGAGACAACAGTGAGTCGCGCCATTTCCGGCAAGTACATGTCAACACCTCAGGGCGTTTTCGAGATGAAATATTTCTTCACGCCCGGTTATCAAACGGCCACCGGGGAGTCGATGAGCAACACGAGTGTGAAGGAAGCGATTCTCGACCTGGTCAAGGCCGAGGATGGCAACTCGCCTTTGAGCGACAAGGAAATCGTGGAGATTTTGAGTAAGCGCGGCATTCCGATCGCGCGGCGCACGGTCGCCAAGTACCGAACAGAGCTGAACATCCTGCCCAGCAACATGCGGCGAAAATACTGACCCGGAGTGTCGGTATCTTCGCCGTGTGAGCAGGTGGAGAGACTTTTCTGGAGGGACACGCGCTGTCGTGTCCCAAATATTTGGGCGCCGACAGCGCGGCGCCCTCCAATCGATTACGAGCAGGAGCTGGGCACGAAAGGGATCGATCAGGATCATGAGCATGATCAAGATCAGGAGGGCCTTCGAAAATCGGTGTTTCATCTGGGTCAATCTGTGGCTAGAAGAGAAGGTGTGAGCCCCTCCTTCCGCGCCGCTGTCATTGCCGAATGGCGCGGACTCTCGGAGCCGAAGACGCGTCCGGACCGCTTCGAATCGACCGGCGGATTGCTTCCAAAAATCCTGCAACGGCTCGGGTTGAAAGAGCGGCTGCACGAAAAGGATGTGATCGAAGCGTGGGGAGAAATTGTGGGCGAGTTCATCGCGGCCCATTCCGCGCCGGTCTCACTGCGCGACGGCGTGCTGTATGTGCGCGTGTTACAACCTTCCCTGCATTATCAGTTCGAACAGATTTCGAAGGCCGATATCCTGCGCAAACTGAAGCAGCGCTTCGGCGCGAAGATCATCCGGGACGTGCGCTTCCGCGTCGGCTGATCCATCCCTGCCCGGACAGGCAAAGTTCCCCCGCCGAACCCGCGGAATTTTATGCTTGCATTGCTGTTCCGTTAGTCTCAAACCACCTACATGAAAACGCTCTCTGGACTAACGAAGTGTGGTCTGGTTGTCATCGCCGCGTTTTGTTTCAGCGCGAGCGAATGCAATCTAAAACATAATGTCGTTTTTCTGCCTGATTACGCCACGGCCGATCAGATCGTCCTCCCGGGAACGGCCCTGACTGAGGAGGACGCAGGCAAGCTGAGGGAGGCGTTGAAAAATTCCGACCCAAACTTTTACACCATCCAGACCTGGATAAACGGTGTTAAGGTTGGCCAGCCATTTGGTAACTTGCCTTTCCCGAAGTGTCTGGACGTGCACCGCTTCGCCCATGGCCAAGGGGAGGAAGGGTTTAAGACGGGAGTATCACGGACAAGGGAGGAAGGGTTTAAGACGGGAATATCACGGACAAATGCGTCCCGGTGGAGCCGGGTTATCGGGCAGGGCTGTCAAAGCCGATGTACCTCGAACACCGGGCGCCATGATCGTCGCCGGGCTCAGGGTTCGCTGGACCTGGTCAACACCGTCAAACCGGTCTTGCTTAAATATCAGAAGGAATAACGGTTCCGTTGCCGCAACCGCAGCTTCTGGCCCGGCACCGATACCTCGTCGGTTTCGCCGGCCTGCATCTCCTGCTGATTCTGCTGGTTTGTTTCAGGGACGCCTTCGGCATCTTCGCTGAGGCT
>Ga0193751_1000601_pt1 | contig 26524 bp, 29 predicted proteins | sample L1c2metaG_FD_143050 | JGI IMG/M metagenome (GOLD analysis project Ga0193751, IMG submission 143050) | Soil microbial communities from a riparian zone of the East river system, Colorado, United States - L1c2 | ecosystem: Environmental > Terrestrial > Soil > Riparian zone | place: USA: East River... | reverse complement strand
CGGGCGTCGCCAATTCCGGCCGCGTGCGGAAGAACGCGCCGGCATAGCCGGCGCCGATCGTCAACAGCCCCTTGCGCGACATTATATAGCGCAAGCCCGCGCCATAGCGATGGCGCCAGTGATTGATCACGTCGTTCATGGTGATCGGTTCGGTGCAGCGGTATTGCATGCGGATCTGCAGATGATCCTGCAGGTCGGCGCCGACGCCGGGCATGTCGGCGATCACCGCGATGCCGAGGTCGCGCAGGACCTTGGCCGGGCCGAGCCCCGATAGCTGCAAAAGCTGCGGCGAATTGAACGCGCCGCCGGAGACGATGACTTCGCCATCGGCATAAGCGGTGCGCGTTATGCCGTGCTGGATGTATTCGACGCCAATGGCGCGGCGACCTGAGAACAAGATGCGGCTCCCTAGCGCGTCGGAAACGACTGCGAGATTGTGCCGGCGCCGCGCTTGCCGCAGATAGCCGACCGCAGTCGACCAGCGCCGTCCGTTTTTTGCCGTCAGCTGGAAATAGCCGGCGCCCTCTTGCGCCGAGCCGTTGAAATCATCGTTGCGCGGAATGCCGGCCTGTTGCGCGGCCTCGATGAAGGCTTCGCAGAGCGGATGCGGCTCGCTGACATCGGAAACCGCAAGTGGCCCGCCGACACCGTGGAAGTCGTCGCCGCCGCGACCCTGATCTTCGGCGCGCCGGAAATAGGGCAGCACGTCGGCAAAGCCCCAGCCGGCATTGCCGAGTTGCCGCCAATGATCGTAATCCTCGTGCTGGCCGCGGATGTAGAGCAAACCGTTGATCGAACTCGATCCGCCCAGCACCTTGCCGCGCGGCTGGATGATCTGGCGGTTGTTGAGCTCCGGCTCCGGCTCGGTTTTGTAAAGCCAATTGACTTTGGCATTGTCGAACAGCTTCCCATAGCCGAGCGGGATATGAATCCAGATGTGCCGGTCATGGCCGCCGGCTTCGAGCAGTAAGACGCGGTGCCGGCCGGATTCGGTCAGCCGATTGGCCAGCACGCAGCCGGCGGAGCCGGCGCCAACGATGATGTAATCGAACCGCGCTTGATCCGGAATCGCCGCCATCCTTGCTCTCCCTATTCGTCCATTCTCATCGCCGGATTTGGTGAGTATAACGCTTCTCCGCCCCCGCACAGCGAAGCGCAGCGGGGGAGGGGATTTCGAGGAGACGCGCGTGAATAAGTTCGGTATCGGTCAGCCCGTGCCGCGGGTCGAGGACCCGCGGTTTATCACCGGCCGCGGCCGCTTTGTCGATGATTTCGAACTGCCCCAGCAGTGCTACGGCGTGGTGGTGATGTCGCCGCACGCGCATGCCCGCATCAAGCGCATCGATACCGCAAAGGCCAAAGCCGCCCCGGGCGTGCTCGCCGTGCTCACCGGCGCCGATGCCGCGGCCGACAAGCTTGGGGGCTTGGCGCCGCCGATGCCCGAGGACATGGGCGGCCCCAAAGGTTTCCGCACGCTGCGCGCCATCCTGGAAGCCAACAAAGTCCGCGCGGTCGGTGATCGCGTCGCTTTCGTCGTTGCCGAGACGGCTGCGCAGGCGAGAGATGCCGCCGAACTGATCGAAATCGATTACGAGCCGCTGCCGGCCGTCGTCGGCGTCGAGGATGCCGTCAAGCCGGGCGCGCCGGCGGTGTGGGACGAGGCGCCGAACAATGTCGCCTTCACGTTGATGATGGGCAACAAGGAGGCGACCGACGCCGCCTTCGCACACGCCCGGCACGTGGCTTCGCTCAAGCTGAACAATAACCGCGTCACCGCGAATTCCATCGAGCCGCGGGCGGCAATCGGCCAATATCATCCGGACAGCGACAGCTACACGCTTTATTCGACTTCGCAGAATCCGCACGGCACGCGCTCCGCAGTCGCCGGTCAGGTTCTGAAAATTCCCGAAACCAAGCTTCGCGTCATCTCGCCCGACGTTGGTGGTGGGTTCGGCATGAAGCACGGCGGTTACCCGGAGGATGCGCTGGTGGTGTGGGCGTCGCACCATGTCGGCGGCCGTCCGGTGAAATGGGTTTCGACGCGTTCAGAGGCTTTGCTCGGCGATTCGCAAGGCCGCGATCAGGTCGTCACCGGCGAACTTGCGCTCGACGAACACGGCAAAATCTTAGGGCTACGCGTCAATGCGCTACACGCGATGGGTTCGCATGTGTTCGGCGCTGCGATGGTGGTGCCGTTGTTCGCGCTGCGGCTTTCGCCGGGCGTGTATCAAATCCCGGCGGTCCATGCGGTCGGTAAAGCCGTGCTCACCAATACTATTCCGCTTGCGCCGTATCGCGGCGCCGGGCGGCCCGAAGCGACGTTCCTGATCGAAATGCTGCTCGACCGCGCTGCGCGCGCCGTCGGCGTCGACGCAGTAGAGATCAGGCGGCGCAATTTCATTCCCTCAGCCGCCATGCCGCACAAGGTGCAAACCGGCATTACTTACGACAGCGGCGATTTCGTCCATGTCATGGACGAGTGCTTGAAGCTTGCCGATTGGAATGGTTTCGGCAAACGCGCCGCCGAATCGAAAAAGCGCGGCAAGCTGCGCGGCCGCGGCGTCGGTTATTTCCTGGAAGAAGCCGCGGTGTTTAACGATCGCATGGTGCTGCGCTTCGATCCGAGCGGCATGCTGACCATTCTCGCCGGCACGCATTCGCACGGCCAGGGCCATCAGACCGTCTACATGCAGATGGTGAGCGAGTGGCTCGGCGTGCCGTTCGAGAATATCCGCTTCGTGCAGGGCGACACCGACGCGGTGCCGATGGGCCGCGGCACCTATGGTTCGCGCAGCATGCATGTCGGCGGCAATGCGCTCAAACGCGCCGCCGATGCGATCATCGAGAAGGCAAAGCCGATGGCGGCGATGATGCTGGAAGCGGCCGCTGGCGACCTCGAATTCAAGGACGGGTCGTTTCGCATCGTCGGTACCGACCGCGCCTTGCCGTTGACCGAGGTCGCCAAGGGATTTTATCGGCCGATGATGCTGCCGCCACAGTTCGACGTTGGGCTGGAAGCCTCAGGCACCTTTGCCGCCGAGCCGCCGAATTATCCCAATGGCTGTCACGTCTGCGAGGTGGAGATCGATCCCGAAACCGGGGCGGTCACGCTCGATCGCTACGCCGCGGTCGACGATGTCGGCAAGGTCATGAACCGCCTGCTGTGCGAGGGTCAGATTCATGGCGGCGTCGCGCAAGGCGCCGGCCAGGCGCTGATGGAGGCGATCGTGTTCGATTCCGCCGGTCAGCTCGTCACCGGCAGTTTCCAGGATTACGCCATGCCGCGCGCCGCCGATCTGCCGGATTTCACGTCAGAGCTGACGGAAGTCCCAGCCAAAACCAATCCGCTCGGCGTCAAGGGCGCGGGCGAAGCTGGCGCAACCGGCGCGCCGCCGGCGATCCTGGCCGCTATTCTCGATGCACTAAAGCCTCTTGGCATCGAGCACATCGACATGCCGGCAACGCCGAGCCGGGTCTGGGCCGCGATCAAGGGACGTCAAACCAAGCAAGCGGCATAGTCACGCGATGAGCGAAGCACCGAACCTTTTCGACGACGGCAAAGCTTATGAGCGGCTGATGGGCCGCTGGAGCCGGCCTGCCGGAGAAAAATTTCTCGATTGGCTCGCTGCGCCGAAAAATCTCAAATGGATTGACGTCGGCTGCGGCAATGGCGCATTCACCGAGGTGCTGATCGCACGATGTTCGCCTACGGCGGTCGTCGGCGTCGATCCATCGGAAGGCCAGATTGCCTATGCACGGACCAGGCCGGGAGCAAAACTGGCGGAATTTCGCGTCGCCGGCGCGCAAGATTTGCCGTTTGCCGAAAACAGTTTCGACGCCGCGGCAATGGCGTTGGTCATTGTCTTTGTTCCTGATCCGGCGAAAGCCGTGGCCGAAATGGCGCGGGTGGTGCGGCCGGGCGGCATTGTCGCCACTTACATGTGGGATTTTCCGGATGGCACCCCGATTTCGCCGCTCGCCCCCGCCATGAAATCGTTGGGCATGGCAACACCCGAACGGCCGAACACTGAAGCCGCCGGCCGCGACGCCATGCGCGCGATCTGGCAACAGGCGGGACTCACATCGATCGAGACCGAGGTGATCCGCATTCGCGTCGGCTATTCCAGTTTCGACGATTTCTGGGAATCGACCACTCTGCCGGTCGGTCCGTCCGGCAAAGCGCTCGCGGCCCTTACCCCAACTGCGCGCGAGCAACTAAAAGCACGGCTGCGCGAATCATTGCCGATCGCGGCCGACGGCACGATTTCTTACGAAGCTATCGCCAATGCGGCGAAGGGCCGGGTTCCGTCGCGCTGATGCAATCAAAAAGAGCAGGCGCGCGGAAATAGCCACATCCAGCGCCAAAAACAGCCGGTTGCACGGGATCGCCGCGCCGCCTATATTCAAAAAAGCTTTCCAGTCATCGTTGATGACGTGAGTGGCTTCGCCCAGTGGGCGGGCGAAGCACAGAGGAGATTTAGCTATGGCGATCACCCCTTTGATGCCGAAAGCAACCGCCGTGTGGCTGGTCGAAAACACTTCCTTGTCGTTCGACCAGATCGCCGAACTTTGTCAATTGCATCCGCTCGAGGTCAAAGCGATCGCCGACGGCGACGCCGCGCAGGGCATCAAGGGTCTTGATCCGATCCTCACCGGCCAATTGACGCGCGAAGAGATCCAGACGGCGGAGGCCGATCCCAAACACCGGCTGCATATTGCCGAACCGAAAGTCCGATTGCCTGAAGCCAAGCCGAAGAAAGGCCCGCGCTACACGCCGGTGTCGCGCCGCCAGGATCGGCCGAACGCGATTCTGTGGCTGGTGCGCAATCACCCCGAGCTCAAGGACAGCCAGATCATGCGGCTGGTCGGGACCACCAAGTCGACGATCCAGGCGATCCGCGAACGCACGCACTGGAATTCGGCCAATCTGACGCCGCTCGACCCGGTGACGCTCGGCCTTTGCTCGCAGATCGATCTCGATCTCGAAGTACAGAAGGCGGCAAAAGAAAAACCAGCTCCGGTGCAGGAACCCGGCGCCACGCTGTTGCCCGCCTCGGTGACGACGGCGCCGAAGGAAGAGCCCGAACCCGCCGAGGAGAAAAAGCCCGGCGAGGAGCTCAATGTCGAGGCGGTGTTCGCCAAGCTCAAGCAGCTTGGCGGCAGCAAGGGCGAGTAAGATCGCGACGCGAGCGAGTGCCGGCTGCAACGAAGAGAGGCGCCTGATCGTGCCGACCAGACGCCTCTTCGAACTTCATCGAACAGTTATCGCAGCTGTTCTACCTCAGCGGCCCGATATTAGCGGCCGATGTCAACGCCGAAGCCCGGTCCGTAGACCCCAATACCTGGCCTGTGCCGATGGTAGTAATAATCGTCCCTGTCACGGTCGTACATGTACAGGCGATCGCCGCGGTCGAAGCACTGGCTTCGACAGAAGCCCTCGTCGCAAGTTTGGCGGCAAACGCGGTCCGCGTTGGCGGGCGTTGCCAATAATGTTGCGGCGGTCAACGCCGCAGCGGCGGTTCCCATGAGCGTGATCATGCGCATGGCTTCACCTCCTCTTTGCTTCAAGCAGTAATAATGTTTGAGAGCACACTTAGTTCCTGATCTGTGGCCCCTGTTTCATCGTGCGAGAAAAGGAACCAGAAGCTTTTCGAATTAAGATTTGTTCGTCGTTTCTCTTCGGGGCGTGTTGTTAAAAGTTCCACGCGTTTGGTTCAGAGACGAGCGCGATTCAACTTTTATTGATCGATGGACGCATCACCCGCGATCGTTGCGCAGCACGACGCAGGCGCCGCCCGCGGCGATCAGCTTGTGGCAGAAGCTCTCAAGGTAAGCGCGATTGTCGTCGCCGATGCGAATGTTGTAGCGCATGGCGCTGCCCATTCCGAGGCCGCGGCTGTGCACCACGATCGGTTCGCGATCGCCGATCAGCGCTGCATACTGTTTCTGGATCAGCCGATAGGTGGCCCACGCTTTGCTCTCCGACCAATTGGCGGTGAGCTGCATGCCCCAGCGCGGCACGTAAGCCGCCATGCGTTGCGCTTGCTCTTTCGGCGCGAGAATCAGATTCGCAAGCCGGGTGCACGGCACGCCCTGCGGGATTGTCGTCTCGGCGGTCTTCGGCGGCGAGGGCGAAGCCCACTCGTCCGCCGTCCAGCCAGTGACGATGGCGACGTAATTGCGCGTCTCGCCCGGCAGCGGGCGATGACTGGTGAGCCAGGCGTTGACGCGCCCCGGGCCGGCATTATAGGCCGCGGCGGCGAGACCGAGATTGCCAAAGCGCGTTTTCAGGTCGCGCAGATAGCGCGCAGAATTCTTCAGCGCCTCGATCGGATCGAATGGATCGACGAGCCCGCGATAGTCCGCCGTCGCCGGCATGAATTGCGCGATGCCTGCGGCGCCTTTCCTGCTCACCGCGCGCGCATTGAACCGGCTCTCTTGCCAGATCACCCGGGCGAAGAACTCGACCGGCAGCTCGTTTTCCGCGGCATCCTGCTCGAGCGCGCGGCAGATATCTTCGGGCGTTGGGGGATGCGGGGCGGCGGCTTGGCTTGGCGGAGCGCTTTCCTTCTGCGCTGCGGCTGGCGCGCTTTGCGGCTGCGCATGAGCAAGCCCGATCCAAAGGGCGACACCGCAAACAAACAACAGTCTCGCAACAGCCATGCCCGATAACGCACAAGCTCAAAAAATGTACTGCCTTACTCGACTCTTGCTTCCGCTCCTCTGCGTTTGAGCGCCGTCCCGATCTCATCCAAGATCGCCGGATCGTCGATGGTGGCCGGCATTTGCCAAGTTTCACCATCGGCAATTTTCTTCATGGTGCCGCGCAGGATCTTGCCCGAGCGGGTTTTCGGCAACCGCGCCACCGTGATGGCGATCTTGAACGCCGCGACCGGGCCGATCTTGTCACGAATGAGCGCGACGCACTCTTTCTCGATTTCGGCGGGCGGGCGATTCACGCCGGATTTGAGCACGATGAAACCGCACGGCACTTCGCCCTTGAGCTCGTCCTTGACGCCGAGCACGGCGCATTCGGCGACGTCGGGATGCGACGCCAGCACTTCCTCCATCCCGCCAGTGGAGAGTCGGTGCCCGGCGACATTGATGATGTCGTCGGTGCGGCCCATGACAAAGATATAGCCGTCCTCGTCCTTGAATCCGGCGTCGGCAGTTTTGTAATAGCCGGGAAATTCTTCGAGATAACTTTCGCGCATGCGCGCGTCGGCCTGCCACAGCGTCGGCATGCAAGCCGGCGGCAGCGGCAGCTTCACCACGATCGAGCCCATCTTGCCGGGCGGCAGCTCACGGCAGCTTTCATCCACAATGCGCACGTCATAACCGGGCATCGCCACGGTCGGCGAGCCATGCTTGATCGGCAGCATGCCGAGGCCCACCGGGTTGCCGGCAATGGCCCAGCCGGTTTCGGTCTGCCACCAATGATCGATCACCGGCACTTTGAGGAGCTTCTCCGCCCACACTAGCGTGTCGGGATCGGCGCGCTCGCCGGCAAGGAATAAGGTGCGGAATTTCTTCAGATCGTATTGCGCCAGAAGCTTGCCTTGCGGATCTTCCTTCTTGATGGCGCGGAACGCGGTCGGCGCGGTGAACATCGCCGCGCAGCCATGTTCGGCGATGACGCGCCAGAATGCGCCGGCATCCGGCGTGCCGACCGGCTTGCCCTCGTAGAGGATGGAGGTGCAGCCGTGCAACAGTGGCGCATAGACAATGTAAGAATGTCCGACCACCCAGCCGACGTCCGAGGCAGCCCAATACACTTCGCCCGGCTCGACGCCGTAGAGATTTTTCATCGACCATTTCAGCGCGACCATGTGGCCGCCATTGTCGCGGACCACGCCTTTCGGCTGTCCGGTCGTGCCGGACGTATAAAGAATGTAAAGCGGATCGGTCGCTTGCACCGGCACGCAATCGAAAGCGGAGCGGGCATGAATGAGAGCGTGATCGCGCATTTGCGCCCAGTCGCGGTCGCGACCTTCGATTAGCGTCGCTTGCGCTTGCGGCCGTTGCAGGATCAGACAGCTCTGCGGCTTGTGCGCGGCGATGGTAATCGCTTCATCGAGCAGCGGCTTATATTGCACGACGCGCCCCGGCTCGATGCCGCAGCTTGCCGATAGAATGACTTTCGGCTTGCAATCGTCGATCCGGGTGGCGAGTTCGCGCGCGGCAAAGCCGCCAAATACGACGGAATGAATCGCCCCGATGCGCGCGCAGGCGAGCATGGCGATGACCGCCTCCGGCACCATCGGCATATAAATGATGACGCGGTCGCCCTTGCCGACGCCAAGATCGCGCAGCATGCCGCCGAGCACCTGCGTTTCGGTCAACAGGCGATGATAGGTGAGGGTGCGTTTGGCGCCGGCGAGCGGTGAGTCATAAATGATCGCGGTCTGCTCGCCGCGTCCGGCATTGACGTGCCGATCGACGGTATTGAAGCAGGTATTGCAGACCCCGCCGACGAACCAACGGCCGTAAATGCCAGCGCTCGCATCGAAAACTTTTTTCGGTTTTTCAAGCCAGTCGATATCGGCTGCCGCCTCGCCCCAAAAACCCAGCGGATCGCGCTGCCAGCGCGCATAGATCTCGTGGTAGCGGCTCGAGCGGGCGTCCATAGCAGCCTTCCTCGCAGCGTCCATGGGCAGCGCCTCCAGGTCTACTGTTTCAGCTGTTATTTCGTCCCACTATATCGCCGCCACCCGAGGGCGAACAGCAACGAGCGGCAAAAAGCGGCTATTTGTCTTCGCCGGGCCCTATTCGCGCGGTTCGCTCTTTTCGCTAGTGTCCCGATTCCGAAGTTCGCACGCCTAGTCGGCATGCTCTCATGCAAACTTCGGAATCAAAGGGACACTAGCAAATATATAATCTCTAGTGCGGGTTTTAGATTTGAAGTTCCTATGAGAGCTTCCGACTGAACTATAGGAACTTCAAATCCACCGCACTAGCTTAGAGTCGGAGCAAACATGGCCAGCGCCTACGACACCGATCTCGATCGCAACCCGGCAAACTTCCAGCCGCTGACGCCGCTGTCGTTTCTCGCCCGTGCCGCCGCGGTCTATCCGGACCAGACTGCCATCATCCATGGCGCACGCTCCTGGACTTACCGGGAATTTTACGCGCGGGCGCGACGGCTTGCTTCGGCGCTCGCCCAGCGCGGCATCAAACGCGGCGATACGGTCGCTGTCGTGCTGGCCAATACGCCGGCCATGCTGGAGGCCCATTACGGGGTCGCCATGGCCGGCGGCGTGCTCAACACCATCAACACGCGGCTTGACGCGGCGATCGTTGCTTTCACGCTCGATCATGGCGAAGCCCAAGTGCTGATCACCGACCGCGAATATTCCAAGGTGGTCAAAGACGCGCTGGCCGCCTGCAAAGCTAAGCCGCTGGTGATCGACTATGACGATCCCGAATTCACCGGAGCCGGCGACCGCCTCGGCGCAATCGAATACGAGGATTTCCTGCGCGCCGGCGATCCCGATTTTGCTTGGGCAATGCCGCGCGACGAATGGGACGCGATCTCGCTCAATTATACCTCCGGCACGACCGGCGATCCCAAAGGCGTCGTTTACCACCATCGCGGCGCGTCTCTCTTGGCCATGGCGAATGTCATCACCTGCGGCATGGGCAAGCATCCGGTTTATCTGTGGACGCTGCCGATGTTTCATTGCAACGGCTGGTGCTTCACCTGGACGCTTTCAGTCGTCGCCGGCACCCATGTATGCCTGCGCGCGGTCCGTGCGTCGGCCATGTATGACGCCATTGTTACGCACAAGGTCACGCATTTGTGCGGCGCGCCGATCGTGATGTCGACGCTGCTCAACGCGGCGGCGCATGAGAAAAAGCCGTTGCCGCACGTCGTACAGTTCGCCACCGCGGCGGCGCCGCCGCCGGAGGCGGTGTTGGCGGCGATGAAGGCTGCCGGCTTTAACGTCACGCATCTCTATGGTTTGACCGAGACCTATGGCCCGGCTGCCATCAACGACTGGCACCGCGAATGGGACGCGCTCGCGTCCTCCGAGCAGGCGGCGAAGAAAGCGCGCCAGGGCGTCGCCTATCCGGTGCTCGAAGCGCTCGATGTGCTCGACCCGGAGACGATGCAACCGGTCCCGCGCGACCGCGAGACCTTGGGTGAAGTCATGTTTCGCGGCAATGTGGTGATGAAAGGCTACCTAAAGAACAGGAAGGCGAGCGAGGCGGCGTTCGCCGGCGGTTGGTTTCATTCCGGCGATCTCGGAGTCATGCATCCCGACGGCTACATCCAGCTCAAGGACCGCTCCAAGGACATCATCATCTCGGGCGGCGAAAACATCTCGTCCATCGAAGTCGAGGACGCTCTCTACAAACATCCGGCCGTGCAGGTTGTCGCCGTGGTCGCCAAGCCCGACGAAAAATGGGGTGAGACGCCGTGCGCATTCGTCGAGCTAAAGCCCGGCGCCAATGCGACGTCCGAGGAACTGATCGCCTGGTGCAGAAAAAATCTCGCCGCCTATAAATGCCCGCGTCACGTGGTGTTCGCCGAAATCCCGAAGACCTCGACCGGCAAGCTGCAGAAATTCAAGCTGCGAGAGATGGTGAAGCAAATCTAGCGGCCAGCTTCCGCATGCGCGCAGAAAGCCGCTGGCGCGCCCGATGGCGATCCGGCGCGCGGTAAATCGGCGTGCTACTGGTTACTGATTAATGGACGAGAGCGTCCTGCCTTAGCCGCGCGATCTCATCCTTGACGTGCAATTTCTTACGCTTGAGTTCCGCAATTTGGAGATTATCGATCGAGGGGTGGGTGAGTGCTTCTGCGATTTCCTGTTCGAGTGCGTTGTGCCGTTTTTCGAGTTCCGCAAGATGCGATTCAATCGCCATGTGGCATGCCTCCTTGCAGATGGCCGGATCAGATCATCCTACACCCTGACAATCGCGGCTAGGATACTCCGCTTTTGCTCCGGCGAAAATCCCTGTCGCAGCGATGGCGCGGGCTTGTGGGCTAATGACCAAAACGCGATAATCGACCGTTACTTACGCGCAGTCAGGTGTAACACCCGGCGGCTTGCCGGCCGAAAACCGCGCTCACCAGCCGAACCTAGCGCGACCAGGGCGGCGATGACGAAAGACGAAGAACGCGAGCTTCGGGCGCAACTGGCACGCCTGCAGCAGGAGCATCGCGATCTCGATGCCGCGATTGCGGCGCTGCAAGATTCGCCCAGCTCCGACATCATCCAGGTCCAGCGGCTGAAAAAGCGCAAATTGCAGCTACGCGACCGCATCACCTTCATCGAAGACCAGCTCACGCCCGACATCATTGCCTGAGCGAGGCCGATGGGCACGCCTGAGTGCCGTCATGCGAGGGCGGCGGTGAGATGCCAAAAAGCCAAGTCCCACCAATCCCTACGGCGCATCTGCGACGGATTGTCGCAGGCTTCTCGGTCGACGCGCGTGCTTGATCCTTGGACGTGCCGGCGGCCCTGCGCTTCGAGCCCGGCGGCATCGCGTCTCGGCTTCGCTCGTCATGACAAAATGTTGATCGCGATTGGAGCGGCGAGAGCGGTTTGGATCAGCGCCTTGCGGAAGTGCCCGTCGCAGCGTGATCAATTCGATTGCGCCGGCAATGCCCGCGCCGAAACGGGCCAAAGATGTCTGCAATCTGGCAGGATCATTCAGTCTGCATTCACCAATAAATGGGAACTTAGGGCAACAAGTCTTGGTTTTTGAAAAGGCAACAAGTCTTGGTTCTTGAAAACAAGTCTTGGTTTTTGAATGCGAGCGAAACTCCCAAACTTGAGGTGAAGGTCATGAAGACAATGCTGACTGCCCTCGTTGCTGCGGCGACCATTGCCGGCGCAGCGGTGGCGACTTCGGCGCCTGCGGAAGCACGTTGGGGTGGCGGCTGGCGTGGCGGCGGTTGGGGCTGGGGCCTCGGCGGCTTTGCCGCCGGTGCGATCGTCGGCAGCGCGCTGGCAGCGCCGTACTACTATGGTGGGTATGGGCCGTATGGGTATTACGGCGCGCCCTATCCATACTATGGCCCGCCCTGCGTCTGGCGTCGGGTATGGAATGGCTATGTGTGGACTCGCGCCTGCATCTGAACAGGCATCCGAACACCTGCGCGTCCTGACTGTGTTGGAAAAGGCACGAGGCGTTTCCGGAATGGAAACGCCTCGCTTGCGGCTGGCGGAGATTTTCGGCACCTAACTTCCGCCCAAATAGTCGCTCTTGAGTTTCGCCGGGTCTGATCAATTCGGGGGTTTCGGGGACTTCCGCTTATCCACAGTTCCGATCGGCATCCCGGCCGATCACACGAGGGGAGCACATGCACAAGTCGCTTGTCGGCCTCGCCGCGGCTGCGGCGCTAGGTCTTGCTGCAGCCGCACCGACGCCAGCAAAGGCTGATTGCGTCGGCTGCGCGGTGGGCGCCGGAATTCTCGGCGGCGTCGCCGCCGGCGCCATCATCGGCAGCGCCATCGCCAATAGTCCGCCGCCGCCACCGGCCTACTATCCGCCGCCACCGGGTTACTATCCGCCGCCGCCACCTGCGCCGGCATATTATCCTGCGGCAGGTCCGGGCTATGCCGAGCTCGCGCCCGGTTGCTACTGGGGCAAGCGCAAGGTTTGGATCGAAGGCATAGGTTATCGCTGGCGGACCGTGCAGATCTGTCAGTGACAAGTCTGCCAGTGACCAGTCTGCTGCCGGTGGTGCGGTAGCGCTTTGATTGCGCCGGTCGGCTTCTCCAAGCCGGCCGGCTTTTTTCTGCGATGTGGGCGTGCGGTGTTGCGGCGCCGACCGGGATCGGCGGTCTAGTCCTGTCATGCGACCATGCCGATAGATGCGACGACCAAAGTGACGCTGCCGACGCGTTGGCGCGCGTTGGCGATTCCACAAGCGTTCTTGCAGCGCGCCTGGCATAAAAAACGGCGCACAGGATCGGCCTCGCGCAGCATGCTGGCACTCGCTTGGACCGCCGTCATCGCATTCTGTCTCTACGCCGCGCTCGCGACGGTGATCTATGTCGCGCAGCGCTCATTGATGTATTTCCCGGACACCGCCCATGTCGTGCCGGCCGAAGCGGGATTTCCCGAAGCGGAAGAGGTTCCGCTGACCGCGGCGGACGGTGTGCGCGTTGCGGCCTGGCACGTGCCGCCGCGCGACGCCAAACCGGTCATTGTGTATTTCCACGGCAATGGCGGAGCGCTGCGCTTTCGCGTAGCCCGCTTTCGCAGACTTATCGCTGACGGCGTCGGCCTGGTTGCGCTGGAATATCGTGGCTACGGTGGCTCGGCCGGCAGTCCGAGTGAACAGGGGCTGATTGCGGATGCGCAAGCCGCCTATCGTTTCGCCGCGGGGCGCTACTCGCCGCAACAGCTTGTGCTTTGGGGTGAATCGCTCGGCTCCGGCGTAGCGATTGCGCTTGCAGTGGAACGCCCGGTGGGCCGGGTGATTCTCGAAGCGCCGTTCACGTCCGCGGTGGCGCTCGGCGCCCGCCATTACTGGTATCTGCCGGTCTCGCTGTTGATGAAAGATCAGTTCCGGTCCGACCTGCGCGTCGGCAAGGTCACGGCGCCGGTGATGATCATGCACGGCGTGCACGACCGGGTCGTTCCCTACGCCATGGGCGAAGCGCTGTTCGATCTCGCCAACAAGCCGAAACATTTCGTGCGGTTTCTCGACGGTGGCCACGAGGATCTCGACGACAACGGCGCGCTCGATGCCGTCGCCCGCTTTCTCGCCGGCGATCTCGATTAAAGCATCATCCTGGATGACTGCCCGACAGACTCACTCGACCGACCGCACTGATCTCATCGGCGGTATCGCTCTCGGCATAGCCGCGCTCGCGGCGCTCGGCATCTCGAATTCTGCGTTAGTTCATTACTACGATGCGCTGATCCACGTGACCGCCGAAATACGCATCGGATCTTTCAACCTGTCAAAGAGCCTCGAACACTGGATCAACGATGGTCTGATGGCGATCTTCTTTCTTCTGGTCGGACTCGAAATCAAGCGCGAGGTGATCGAGGGTTCGCTTGCTAGCGTGCAGAAGACCGTGCTCCCAGTCATCGCCGCGATCGGCGGGTTCGTCGTGCCGGCGGCGATCTACGGCACGCTCAACTGGGAAGACGCCCGAAGCTTGGCCGGCTGGGCTGTTTCGTCAGCCACTGATATCGCCTTTGTAGTTGGAATTTGCGCGCTGCTTGGGAGGACTGTCCCGGCATCGCTGAAGGCGTTTCTGCTGGCGCTTGCGATAATCGATGATCTGCTGGCGATCGTCGTGATTGCCGTATTTTATACAGACGAACTTTCAACCCTATCGCTGTTGCTGGGTGGAATAGGTGTCGCCGGCCTAGCGGCATTAAACCTGTTCAATGTGCGCCAGCCTTCGCTTTATGTCGTGGTCGGTGTGTTCACCTGGGTCTGCGTCTTGAAATCGGGCGTACATGCAACGCTTGCCGGCGTTGCTGTCGGCTTGGCCATGCCGCTCACCCGCCAGAACGGACAAAGCATGCTCGAACGAGCCGAACGTGCGCTCAAGCCGTGGGTCAGTTACGCGATCGTGCCGCTTTTTGCTTTCGCCAATGCCGGTGTGCGAATCGTGGACACGTCATCTTCGACCTTCACTGGGTCAATACCGCTTGGGATTATCGCCGGCCTGTTCCTCGGCAAGCAGCTCGGTGTTTTCGGAGCCGCGATGACTGCCATCAAACTCGGAGTTGCCGAGCGGCCTGCGGGCACATCCCACATCCAGCTGTATGGCGCCGCGATCCTCACCGGGGTGGGGTTCACGATGAGCTTGTTCATCGGTACGCTCGCATTTGAGGACGAAAGCTTGATGGCGCAGGTTCGGCTCGGCGTGCTGGTCGCATCAATCCTGTCGGGCCTGGTCGGATCACTCGTGCTCGTTGCCGCCGTTCGCGTTCATCCATTTAACGCAACAAAGGCCTAGCCATGCTCGATTTCAAGACGCTAAAGCGCCTGTGGAAAGAAATGACATACTACGAGCGATTTGAACAAATCGTCTCGCGCATTGTGATGGTGCTTATTGCAGCGCTGATTGTTTATCTGTTGATCTTCATTGCGGTAGATCTGTTCGATGAGTTCAAGCGCGGTCTCGCACTCGCCGATGTCGAAGCATTAAAGGATGTTTTCGGTTCAATTCTCACCATCTTAATTCTTATTGAGTTTAATCATTCAATCGCGTTAGCACTCAGCAAAAGATCTGGAGTCTTGCAGGCGCGTTTTATTGTGCTGATCGCAATACTGGTCATCGCGCGAAAAGTGATCCTCCTCGATTTTAACACGGCGACATTTGAGCAACTCATCGGTATCAGCGGAATTGCGATCGCATTTGGCCTTTTGTATTGGCTGATAAATCTGCGGTCATCCGATCTGTCGCCACGCCGCGAAACGGACCGCTCTGGCGAGGCCGACGCATGAGAGAACGTCGGCCAATAATTTGTTTCAAGGCGAGTTTGTCTTCGGGAAGGTTGGTGAGCAACACCGCCGCTACTGCGGGACGGTCATTAGCTCGAGCACGTGGCCGTTCGGATCGCGAAAATAAAAACCGCGACCGCCGCCCCAATCGTTGAGTTTGCCGTCATCGAGGCTCCAGGGTGCGCTGCCAAACACGATATTGGCTTGCTTGACGCGCCGCAGGATGGCGTCGAACTCGCGACCGGTGACGTGAAAGGCCAAATGATGACTGTCGAAGTCTCTGTCTTCGTCGAACAGCAAAGTCAGTTGCTTGTTCACCCGCACCGGTGCGAAATGCCCGGTGCGACCGCGCTTTAAGCCGAAAAGCTCAGCGAAAAATTTCGCTGCGGCGACCTTGTCGCGCGCCGGAACGATGGTGTGATTGAGCGTGATGGCCATGGTGGTCCTCTCGGCGGTTCCTCTCCGCGATTTCCTCCCACTAACGCTTAGAACGTCGGATAGGTCTGGCCGATCTTGCCGCCGACGCGGGCGAAGCCTTCCTTGGCGGGCTGGTACTTGTCGTTGATATTGAGCGCCTTGGCGTAGGAGCCAGCGGCCTTGTCCTTCTGTCCCAATCGTTCATACGCCAGACCGCGGCTGGTCCAGGCTCGCAAATTCGTGGGCTCTAGCTGTACCGCCTGATCAAGATCGTCGGCGGCCGATTTGGCATTGCTAAGCGCCAGATAACTGAGCGCGCGCGCGACATAGGGCTCCGTTTTCTGGCCGGCGAGTCCTATCGCCGTCGAGAAATCGTCGATCGCGAACGCATGCTGGCGCTGGGTCTGATACAGCAGTCCGCGATTGTAGAAAGCCTCGGGATTTTCCGGCCGCAACGTGATCGCCTTGTTGAAGTCCTCCAGCGCCTGGTTGTTGCGGCCTTGCTCGCGGTAGACGATGCCGCGGCCCAAATAAGCCGACGCGTAAGAGGGATCAATCGCCAAGGCCTTGTTGTCGTCGGCAAGCGCCAGATCGAACTTCTTGATCTTGCGGTAGACAAGTGCGCGGTTGGCATAGGCCTGCGCATAATTGGGATCGAGGCTGATGGCCTTGTTGAAATCGGCCAGCGCCGGCTCGTTGCTGCCGGCTTCGCCATAGACCACGCCGCGCATGTTGTAAGCCTGCGGATCGTCGGGATGCGCCGCGATGACTTCGCTGAGCGAGGCGACGTTCGATTGCGAGCCTGGATAGAGCGGCTTGTCCTGGTCTGAAGCAGACGGATTGCTAACGGTCGCGCAGCCGGCGAGCGCAAGAAAGAGGATGGGCAGCGGCAAGCGCCACCTCATGTTTCTGTGCTCTGGCTTCGCGGCTCCAGCTTTCATGGTGCGGCAACGATAGCAGAGCCCGCTCTGGCAAAAACCCGTCAAATCCGGATAACCGCGAAAGCAGTTTTTCCCTGCGCCAGCGAAATCAGTCTAATACGCCAAAGCCTTATCGATCCTAGATTCGATGAGGATCGATAAGGCTCTGCGGCGGCACGGCCGACTAGATCCGTTGCAGGGTCACCCGAAGCGTGGGGCGCGCGGCGGGCCGGATCGCGCCGCGCCGGGACCACCGGGCACCGGCTTCGGTTTCATCGGGAGCAGTCCTTCGCGCTGCAATCGCTTGCGCGCCAGTTTGCGGGCCCGGCGGATCGCCTCCGCCTTTTCTCTGGCTTTTCTTTCCGATGGCTTCTCGTAGTGGCCGCGCAGCTTCATCTCGCGGAAGATTCCCTCGCGCTGCATCTTCTTCTTCAGCGCCTTGAGGGCTTGGTCGACGTTATTGTCACGGACAAGAACCTGCACGCGTGCTCCTCTTTGCGTTCGATTCTGGGAATGCATGATGGCTTAAGGCTCAAAAGCCTGCGCCACCTTGCCGCGGGCTGTAGCAGAATAGGGCTGAAAAGTCTACCGCCACCGCCTCATTCGGCGATCACGCGCGTGACGTGACCCATCTTGCGGCCGGGACGTACCGCGGTCTTGCCGTACAGATGCACGGCGGTACCGGGCACGTTCAGATAGCGCCGGTAATCTTCCACCTCGCGGCCGATCAGATTGATCATCTCGACCCGGCCGTGGCGCAGCGGTTTTGCGAGCGGCCAGCCGGCTACCGCCCTGATGTGCTGCTCGAATTGCGACACCGAGGCGCCGTCGAGCGTCCAATGTCCGGAATTGTGCACGCGCGGCGCGATCTCGTTGACCAAAAGCTCGCCTTCGCGCAACACGAACATTTCCACGGCCAACACGCCCACATAGCCGAATTTTTGCGCAATGATTTCGGCGATACGGCGCGCCTGCGCGGCGTCTCGCTCCGAAAGCGCCGCCGGGACCCGCGATGTCGTCAAGATATGCTCGCGGTGCTCATTCTCGGTTACGTCGAAGCATTCCACCCCGCCGGCATGCCCGCGGGCCGCGACCACCGAGACTTCACGCTCGAACGGCACGAAAGCTTCCAGGATGCAAGGCTGCCCGCCCGCCTCGCGCCAGGCGGCATCGGGATCGGTGCCGTTTTTTATGGCGACTTGACCTTTGCCGTCATAGCCGAAACGACGCGTCTTGAGCACGGCGGGGCGCCCGACGTGCTCGATCGCGGCTTTGAGCTTGCCGGGCGAGGGGATATCGGCGAAGGCAGCGGTGGGGATGCCGAGGCCGGCGACGAAGTTCTTCTCGACGAGCCGGTCCTGCGTCGTCGCGAGAATGGCGGGGTCCGGCAAAACCGGAACACGCGCGGCGAGAAAGGCGGCCGTTTCGGCGGGGACGTTTTCGAATTCGTAAGTGACGACATCGACGTCTGATGCAAATCGATCGAGTGCTTCGGTGTCGGTGTAATCCGCGCAGGTCACGCGATGGACGACATCAAAGGCAGGAGAATCAGGATTCGGCGCGAACACGTGACATTTAAAGCCGAGCCGCGCGGCAGCGAGCACAAGCATGCGGCCGAGCTGTCCGCCGCCGAGGATGCCAATGGTCGCCTCGGGGTCGAGCACGGGCGAGACTGCGGTCACGCAATATCCTTCACGCAATATCTTTGGGCGCGTCGGGCACGCCAGCAGTTTGCGCCGCCCGCCAGGCATCAAGCCGGCTCGCCAACGGGGCATCGTTCAAGGCCAGGACGCTGGCCGCGAGCAGCGCCGCATTGATCGCCCCCGCCTGGCCGATCGCCAGCGTGCCGACCGGCACGCCCGGAGGCATCTGCACGATCGAGTACAGTGAATCCTGACCCGACAGCGCTTTGGATTCGACTGGTACCCCGAATACCGGCAGGCTCGTCAGCGAAGCGGTCATCCCCGGCAGGTGCGCGGCGCCGCCGGCGCCGGCGATGATCACCTTAAATCCCTGCGCTTTGGCGCCTTTGGCGAAGGCGTAAAGCCGCTCCGGTGTACGATGTGCGGAGACGATGCGTGTTTGGTAGCCAACTTGCAGCGCGTCGAGCGTCTCGGCGGCATGCCTCATCGTCTGCCAGTCAGACTGGCTGCCCATAATGATGGCAACGGATTTTGCTCCGGATTTTGCTTCCATGGGCGCCACAGCAAAAATATCCCTGTGCGAAGGAAGCGCCGGATTATAGGCGCGCGCGTTGGACTAGCAAGGCGGCTAACCTTATCTAAGTCGCTCAAGCCATGCGATTTCGCGCATGGGTTAACGCCTCATGCGAGCGACAAATCGCGAACGCGGAGCCATCCCTAAAGGACACGCGCAATGGAGATGAGCCAATATCATTACCTGCCGCTGGCGCCGAGCTTCTTCGCGATTTTGGTCGGCCTATTCATTGCTGTTCTGATCCTGCAATCGGTGCGCTACGCCTATATCAGCCTCGGCATCAGGCCGGGGACCGCGCTATTTTTGCTGTTTGCATCGCTGATCGGCAGCATTTTCAACATTCCCATTGTCCAACTGGCGCCGGAGCCGGTCGTATCGGACCGCCTGATCGATTTCTTTGGCATGCAGTATACGGTGCCCGTGGTCACCCATTGGCGCGGCACCGTGATCGCCGTCAATGTCGGCGGCGCGGTCATCCCGACCTTCTTGTCGCTCTATCTGCTCGTCGTCCGGCATTTGTGGATCAAAGGTGCGATCGCGACCGCGATCGTGGCGCTGGTGCTGCACTGGCTGGCTAATCCGGTGCCGGGGCTTGGCATTGCCGTGCCGGTCTTCGTGCCGGTCGCGACCACCGCTGCGGTCGCGCTGTTATTGTCGCGCCAAGACGCCGCCCCGCTGGCTTACATTGCTGGCGCGCTCGGTACGCTGATTGGCGCCGATCTGACCAACCTCGACAAAGTGAGCGGGCTTGGTGCGCCGGTGGCTTCCATCGGCGGCGCCGGGACCTTCGACGGCATTTTTCTTACGGGAATCCTCGCCGTCATCCTCGCAAATCTTTTCCCGCATCGCCGCGCCCCCGAGCCGCAACCCTGGGCGACCTGAGCAGTCCCCGCGCTACGGCTTGCCAATTATTTCGGAAAGGTGCGCAATAGAGCCCCGCATCCTTGGATCCGCCATGACCGAACTATGAGCCAGTCGCCAGTCACGCAGTTTCACGCCCACATCTATTACGATCCGGCGAAAAGCCGCGCCCGCGCCGAACGCTTACGCGAACGGGTCGCCGCCGACTTCCCACAAGCCAAGCTCGGCCGCTGGCATGACGAACTGGTCGGCCCGCATCCTCAATCGATGTTTCAGATCGCCTTCCCGGCTGACATGCTGGCCGCTTTCGTGCCGTGGCTAATGCTCAATCGCGATGATTTGGTCGTATTGCTGCATCCCGAGACTGGCGCCGATTTGACCGATCACACCGCGCACGCTGCCTGGTTCGGCGCAATACTGCCGCTGCGGCTTGGGGCCTTTGCCAAGCGTAAATAAATAAGCCTAAATAAATAACAGTGGGCGACGGCACGCGACGGATTGTCGAGCCGACCGCAACAAGAGTAATTTGTTTTTCGGCAAGAAGCGCCGGCAGTTTCCCCGGAGTCTACGCCTATGTCCGGGAGCCATACGCGGCACCGCCGGGCTTCTATTGGGACGGAGCTTACGGCACCGCTAGCAATTGGCTTTACTACAGGACGAGCGGGCCGGGGCGAGGCCACAACGAGGAATCGACTCGATGAGCGTAACAAAAATCATAATCGCATTGGTTCTTCTGGTCAGCGTTGCGGCGACTGTGAATCTGACGCCAACACCAAGCTCCGCGCAGAGCCAGCCTAATTACGGACCGAACTCGCCGGGCGGCGGCGACACTTATGGTGAGCCGTATAGCGGCACTGCCGCGGCGCGAAGCAAATCGGGTGGCTGGTAGGCTGTGAGTCAAATATAGCCTTCGACACGCATTGTGTCGGTAAGCCCCGGTCCTCGCGGGCCGGGGCTTCCGCTTGCTGCGGATCGCGCGACATTTGACTTTCGTTGGTTGCCTCGATCAATGACGCCATAACGTTGGAGATTATGCGTTGGAGATCATGCGTTGGAGATGGCGTCCGGGGCGCAAAAGAGCCGATTGAGCATTGCGGTGGTTGGGCTGGGCAGCGTCGGCGGCGGCGCGGCCGGCAGCCTCGTTGCCGCTGGCCGCCACGACATTTTGGCCTGCACGCGCCAGCCGATCGCGCGGTTTACGCTCGAACGGGCGGAAGGAACGGTCGAACTGCCGCTCCCCGTCTTGACCGATCCGGCGCAAGCGAAGCCGGTCGATTGGGTGCTGCTCTGCACCAAGACACATCAGACCGCGACTGCCGCGTCGTGGCTGGCGCGGCTGTGCGCGCCGGCGACCCGCGTCGCGGTGATGCAGAATGGCATCGATCATGTGGCGCGCGTGACGCCGCTCGCCGACGGCGCGACTATCGTGCCGGTGCTGGTCTATTACAACGGCGAGCGGCTTGCGCCCGACCGCGTGCGACTTCGTCATGCCGGCTCATACGACGCCGTAGTCGCCGATGACGAGCCGGGTCGCGCTTTCGTCGACCTGTTCGAGGGCACGCCGCTTCGCATCGTCCGCAGCGACGATTTCGCCACGCTGGCCTGGCGCAAGCTTCTTATCAACGCGGTCGCCAATCCGATCACCGCGCTGACCATGCAGCGGCAGGCGGTACTGCGCCGCCCCGATGTGCAGGAATTGTGTCGCGGAATTCTCGGCGAAGCAATTGCGGCGGCGCGCGCCGAGGGCGCGCGGTTTGCCGAAGATGAAATCGCGCGCACGATCGCGACGCTGTTTAATTTTTCCGGCGAGCTCGGCACCTCGATGTATTTCGATCGCCTCGCCGGACGGCGGCTCGAAGTCGAAGCGCTTACTGGCGCGATTGTCGCCGCCGGTGAACGGCACGGCATTGCGATGCCGCTCAACCGAGCACTGCTTACGCTGCTGCGCGCGATCAATGATGCAACGGCGGCTAAAGCATGAACGCAGAGATTTGCGAGGGCGAGGCAATATCGACATGCACGCACCGCTTTAATGTTACAACTGCAAGCTACTTTGGAGTGTTCCCACGCGAAGGGAGAACACCAACCTTTGCATCGCGCCCGGCGGCGAGTCATTATCAAGTAATGGGCAGAGACGATTCGAGAGACCGGTCGCGAGAGGGCTGGCGAGACACGCCCGGAAGAAACACGACCAGGACGCGGCGCGAGCCCGACGCGCGCGCTGCAGCGGAGAGAGCGTTCAAGGCGGCGACGACCAAGCCGGTCGAGGGTCCGCCAAAAGCGCCCGCCCCGTTACCCACCGGGAAGGAAACCGTGACGCTCCGCATCGACCGCGATGTGCTCGACCACTTCCAGGCGGAGGGCCCGGGCTGGCAGGACCGTATCAACGCGGCGCTGCGCAAGGTCGTGGGGAAGTAGCGCGCCGATCAGCGCGCCGACCTAAGGCTGCCGATCTGACGCGATTTGTGGATGATGTTGTGAAAGGACGTTGTGAACAGACGCGAGCCGCTTAATGCGCGGCAGCGGCGGCGACCGGCGCTTGCCGATTTTCCATGTGGGCGATGTTGTTCTTCACCGCCTTCTGGACTTTCTCGAACGCCCGCACCTCGATCTGGCGCACGCGCTCGCGCGACACGCCGAACTCATCCGCCAGCTCCTCGAGCGTGATCGGCTCGTCGGCCAGCCGGCGCGCTTCGAAGATCCGGCGCTCGCGGTCGTTAAGCACTGTCAGCGCTTCGCCGAGCGCCTTGTGCCGGTTCTGCGATTGCTCGCTTTCGGCAAGCCGGCTCTCTTGGCTGGCGCTCTCATCGACCAGCCAATCCATCCATTCGCCGGAATCGCCTTCTTCGCGGATCGGCGCGTTGAGCGACGCGTCGCCGCCGAGCCGGCGGTTCATGTCGATGACGTCCTGCTCGGTGACGCCGAGCCGCTTGGCGATGAGCTTGACCTGATCGGGGCGCATGTCGCCCTCATCCAGCGCCGAAATCCGGCTCTTCGCCTTGCGCAAATTGAAGAAGAGTTTTTTCTGATTCGCGGTGGTGCCCATCTTCACCAGCGACCAGGAGCGCAGGATGTATTCCTGGATCGCGGCCTTGATCCACCACATCGCGTAGGTCGCTAGCCGGAACCCTTTGTCCGGCTCAAAGCGCTTGACCGCCTGCATGAGCCCGACATTGCCTTCGGAGATTACTTCCGAGATCGGCAGGCCATAGCCGCGATAGCCCATGGCGATCTTGGCCACGAGGCGCAAATGGCTGGTGACGAGCTTATGCGCCCCCTCGCGGTCGCCGTGCTCGCGCCAGCGCTTGGCCAGCATAAATTCTTCCTGCGGCTCCAACATCGGAAACCGCCGGATCTCTTCCAAATACCGGGTGAGGCCGGTTTCGCCCGATAGCATGGGCAGTGCAGCAGTTTGGGCCATGACAGCGCCCTCCATATAAATGCCCCCGCGAAAGCGGCGGGCGAACGGGGTCGTCGCTCTTCGAGCCGACGGCGCCGGTTCCATCATCTCGCACCCGCAACATACACGGTCGAATCAGCCGAGCGGAAGCGAAACAGCATCACTTCGGCGCGATGCTGAATTGATTCTTGCTCAAATGGCGCTGAAAACCGCGGAATCCTCGTGCCGCCGAACTACTCACCGCCATTGCCGGCCCGACTTCCGGCCAGCGCGTCATGCAAACGGGCGAGGTCAGGCGGCAGTTCCGACCGGAACTCAAGGATTTCGCTGGTTAACGGATGCTTGATGCGCAGGATATGGGCATGAAGGGCCTGTCTGCCAAGGGCCGCGAGGGCGTCTTGGGGTCCATGCGGCAAAAGCGCCGCCTTGGTGCGCAACCCGGCCCCATAGACCGGATCGCCAAGGAGCGCATGGCCAATTGAGGCCAAATGGACCCGAATCTGGTGAGTCCGGCCGGTTTCCAGGCGACAGGCCAAGAGACTAGCAACCGGACTGGCGATAGCGCTTGGCCTATCGGCCCCTCTTAACTTGACCCGCGGCCGTTTCGGAATTGCACCGCGGTAGCGTTCCAGCACCTGCCAATGGGTAACGGCCTCGCGGCCGCCTTCACGCACCGCCATACGGTCGCGCGCGCGCGGGTCGCGATCGATCGGGCGATCGATCCGGCCATGCGGGCGGTCGGGCGCCCCCCAAACAAAAGCGAGATAGCCGCGCTCGAACGGCGCGCCGCTACGGCCGTGATCGGCGAATTGCGCAGCCAGCGCCGCATGCGCGCGATCGTTTTTCGCCACCACCATGAGGCCGGTCGTATCCTTGTCGAGCCGATGGACGATGCCGGGCCGGCGCTCGCCGCCGACGCCGGACAGGCTGTCGCCGCAATGGGCGATCAAGGCGTTGACCAGCGTTCCGGTCCAGTTGCCGGCGGCGGGATGAACGACAAGCCCGGCCGGCTTATCGATGATGATGATGTCGTCGTCCTCGTAAACCACGTTGAGCGGGATAGGCTCCGGACCGGGCCGCGCCGGGCGCGGCGGCGGCACGTCAACCTTGATGGCAGCTCCGGAATTGACCCGATGACTGGGATCGCGGATCGTATGGCCGTCCACCTCGACCGTACCGGCCTCGATCAGGGCTTTAAGACGCGAGCGGGACAGGTCGACGAGACGGCGGGCCAGCAAGCGATCGAGTCGTTCGCCCGCCTCATCGGGGGTCACCAGGACGGAAGCTTGCGTGGGCGAGGGGGAAGTCATGAATCAATCCGGCGCAAAATTATCTGGGGCAGGTCGGCGCGCCAATCTATCAATGGCCGGCGAGCCCGCCGAGTCGGCGGCGGCGCAGGTCGTTGCCCGCGCGCGCGTCATCATGCTGATCTCGGCCCTCACCTCCGCACTCGCCGTCGCGGCGGTCGTCGCCGTGATCGGCTATCGCATGTTCGGCAATGGCGCCGTCACCGTCGCAACAGACGACATGGTGCAACTGCCCAAAGGGGCGCGCGTGATCTCGACCTCCGCTTCCGCGGGTCGCCTAGCCGTGCTGATCGAACTCGATGGCGCGAGCGAATTGCGCACTTTTGACATCAAGACGCTCAAGCAGACCGGCCGTTTGCGGTTTACCCGCGAGCCTTAAGCGCATCGCGCGGATATATAGCCGCGAAGCTCGGTTGCGCCGCCGCGCCATCGCGGCTATTTCCGGGATACGGCTCCCTTCGTCTAGCGGCCCAGGACGTCGCCCTCTCACGGCGAAAACAGGGGTTCGAGTCCCCTAGGGAGCGCCACTGCCTTTATCAATCAAACACTTTTTCGTCGGTTAGCCAGCAAGGTTAGCCAGCCGGTTCGCCAAACTTGGAAAGTTTGCGCATTCCTTCGGAAGCAAGACGCCGCTGCTCTGCTTCGCGGCTGTACAACTCCGCGTGCGCTATGTCGTCGTGACCGAGAATTGCCATCAATTCGCGCGTGGTCGCGCCCGCCTCGGCGAGCATCTTGCCGAGCGTCTTTCGCAGTCCGTGCAGTGTGTGGCCTGGCGCCAGACCAGCGAGCTTGGTCCACTCCTGCATCCTCATTCCAAGTGCCTTTGGACTGAACGACTGCCGGTATTGTGTGAGTACGACAAATTCGCCGCGACGTTCGACCGCCTCAAGGGAAGCCGCCAACTTTGGGTGCATCGGTATCCAGAGCGCTTTTCCGGTTTTCTTCTGCACGACATTGCCGGCCGCGATTTCGAGGTCGGACCACTTCACGTTAGCGACGTCAGAGCGTCGATGACCGAAATAAAGCGCCAGAGCATAGACGGTGCGCGGTGTGGTGCCGAGCGGCCATCGTTCCTCATAAGCCTGGCGCGCCGCTCCCGACCATGCCTTCCAGCCAGCGTAAGCCGGGCGGTAGCTGATCCGGTATGTCGGATCGTACTCGATCCAATCCTGGTCTAACGCAACGCCCGTCAGCTTGCGAATGATACGCAGTAGGTGCGCCGCCGCATGCGGCGTGTTGGACCGCCGCGCCAGTATTGCTTTGATGTGCTTGCGTTGTAGATCGGAAACGGCAGCGTCTCCGAACGTGAGCGGTTCGCCCTCGACAACTGGGGATCGCAGGAAGCGTTCGGCGATTAGCGTTTGGGTGTGCTGCGTCTCAGAATCGAGCGCCTTCCAGTCAGGCGTGTCGGAAATCAGTATCCGCCACGCAGCGCGAAGTGACTTCGGCGCCGTCGCGGTGGAGAGGCGATGGACTTTAGCCCTTTGTACCGGACGCCCTTCAAGCGCGGCTGCATAGGCAGCCTCAAATTCCGGTTGGCCCGGCGATGCGGGCAGTTGAATCGTTTTGCCTGCGCGACGGAAGCGCCAACGTCGCTTGCCGTGCCGATCTTGATACGAGCCGGCTTGCGGGTACTTGTCAGTCATGCAGTGCCCCCAACGCCCCTCGAATGGCGATCCTAGTTGACGTGCAACATGCGATCTAGTGGATTGGCCTTGTTGTCATCAGGAAGATCGGAGAAGGCAGCTTCGAGTTTTAATCTGTCCCATACCACCCGGCTGCCAATCCGCTTGGGCCGGGGCATGAGCCCCGCAGAAACCATCTCATCGAACTTGCTCGGGCCAACACCGATGTATCGGGCGGCTTCGTCGCGCGATAAGCCGCGCGGCGGATAGCAGGTCATTTCGGAAACCGATGTCATGGTACAGCCTTAACCGTTCCATGATGTCCGCGATTTACACGCGGCTCTTCCCCG
>Ga0193751_1000600_pt1 | contig 26526 bp, 16 predicted proteins | sample L1c2metaG_FD_143050 | JGI IMG/M metagenome (GOLD analysis project Ga0193751, IMG submission 143050) | Soil microbial communities from a riparian zone of the East river system, Colorado, United States - L1c2 | ecosystem: Environmental > Terrestrial > Soil > Riparian zone | place: USA: East River... | reverse complement strand
TCGAGAACGCTCATGAGACGACTCCGGGAAAGCCGCGCGACTGCTCGCCCTGTCGACTATTCATGTCAGTAGCAATCACATTGGAACCATGTCGCAACTACAAACCCTTGCTTGCCATAAAACGCTGGGCAAGCCCATTGACGATGCATTCTAAGACATTGCTGACCTGCCCGAGAGCAGACGTTGGCGACCGTCGCATAGGGGTCGACTGCGGACCAAGCAACTTGACTATCCGCATTCACTCGTCACAGGTAAAACTCGCAACCGTTAGAGTGTTCGGTTGCGAATGGCGTGTTTGGCGCATTACAGCGACGATGATGGATGACCATGGCGGGCGACGGAGCGCGACTTCTCACTTTGCCGAAGCGCTCACACCCCTCGGCGGATCGGACCCTTCGACATCTCCGCCACGCGTCGCGACGGGGGTCAAATCCCACGGCGGTAGCTTCGGCTTCTTGACACCGAAACTGCCGGATGCTTCGCCGGGCGTGATCGGCTGAAATTTGTACCCTGGCCGTAGCAGCCCGCGCTCCTTCTGCAAAAACGCGAGCACAGTCGCCGCCGAATGCACCCAATTGCGGGCGCCCGACTCGGCGAAGCCGGGGCCGCCGGTTGCGCCGCGACTTCCGAGCGGATGATCTTTCGAGTCCTTGCCCATCCAGAAGCCGAGTACGACGCCTTGGTCGGCATGGTCGGGCGGGCCGGGCAGGAACAACAGGAGCCAGACGTCGGATGTCTTCCCATCCGCGTTCGTCGCGGTGCCGGTCTTGCCGGCGATCTCGCCCGCTTGGTCGAGCGGAAACGCGAGCGCCCGCTTCTTCCTCTCGTCAGGCTTCAGCTTCCAGATCGCGTCGCTCAACGGGTCCATTCCCGGAATCACGCCAGTTCTCAGCGCAGACGCCGTGCCGGTCGGGCCGATGTCGAGCGGACTTTTTAAGAGCTCGATCATCGCCGCCGATACAGCGGGATGCATGAGCCGCTCTTGCGCTGGACGGTTTTCGCCCTTGATGTCGCAGTCTTTGGCGCGCCCGTCTGCGTCCGTGTAGAGGAGTGACCTACCGCCTCGGCAGACGTCGTTCGCGAAGCGCGGCGTCACGCGAAATCCGCCGTTCAGGAACGCTGCGGTCGAGGCCATCGACAGCGGATTCACTTCGGATGCGCCGATGGCCGTTGTCGGATACGGCTGCAGCGTATGTTTGGGATCCCTGGGCATACCGAGCCGATAAGTGAGATCGATCACGTTCTTGATTCCGGCCCGTGCTCCAGCGCGCATCGCCGCCGTGTTGCGCGACTCGCCTAACGCGATCCGGCAGCTGATGTCGCCGCGATACTCGGGCTCGGAACGCGAGTGGAAGTTCTCGATCTTCTTCACTCCGCGTCTGTGACCGAGCGAAACGAACACCGGTGCGTCGAGCACCGTGCAGCGCTCGAGGACTTTGGCCGCGATCGCTGCGGCGCTTTCAGTCGGCGGCTCGGCAGCGAGAACTTCCTTGGTGAGGCGCTCAACCAGGCCCCCGTACGTGAAGATCTTGAACGTCGACCCCGGCTGCCGCCAGCCGGTCGCGATGACGTCGTACTTGAATTGCTTGAAAGCGACATTGCCTACCTCGGCGAGAACATTGCCGGTGAAATCGACAGCGAATGCTCCGGCGCGAAGCTGTCCGTTGTCCACATCGTCCGCATGGCGGGCGAGATAGGTACTAAGCGTCAGATCAACCGCTTTCGCGAGCACGTCCTGCAACGCGTCGTCGCGCGTGATCGAGATGGTGAGTCCGCCCTTGTTGATCGGGAAGCGATCCTTGTAGAGTATTCGCACCCGCTCCAGAAAGTGGTCGTGGGTGCCGCAGCCGATGCCCCGTGGCAGGACATCATTGCGGAGCGATTTCTCGACCAAGTTTGCCGCCCGCGCATACTCGATGTCATCGATCACGTCCTGGTCCAGCATCAGGTCGAGCACACGGATCGTGCCGCGCGCGGTATCGGCCCAGTTCGCATCGAGGATTTGTTCGCGCGTGCTGAGCAGTGGGTCCGTCGCGGACGAGCGATCGGGCAGCGCCGGCTTGTTGATCAGCGCTACGATGAACGCGACCTGAGGAAGGGTCAATTCCTTTGCGGGCTTGCCGAAATAGGCCCTGCTTGCCGCTTCGATGCCATACTGGCCACGGCCGAAATACGGCATGTTCACGTATTTGAGCAGCAGCTCCTGTCGCGAGAATTCGCGCTCGATCCGAAGCGCCATGACGATGTCACCTACCTTTTCCAGCTCGGTTGATGCGTGGCCCGTGCCGCCTCGAAGATGCTTGGCGATCTGCATGGTGAGCGTCGATGCGCCGGAGCGACTCTCTTGAAGCACGCGCTTCGCCAGCGCCCGCATGATCGCAGGCTTGTCGATACCCTCGTGCTTGAAAAAATTCTTATCTTCGGACGCCAGGATCGCGCTGACGAAGAGCGGCGGAATATCAACGAAATCGTCGATCAGGATGCGGTGCTCAGGCGAGGAAAAGCAGGCAACCGTCTTGAGATCCTCGGTAACGAGCATCGATTGCTGGGCGAAGTACGTGCGCTCGTGCAGCAGCGCGATAGCGCTACCGTCGATGCCCAGATGGGCGTCGATATCACTCGAATAGTGGGAATCGATCGTCTCGATGATCGACTCGAGTTCGACGTAGACGAGAACAGCGAGGGCCGCGACGACCACGATGGCGACGCAAAAGCGCCGGATGATCCTGCCGACGAAGCGCAGTGCCGCCCACGGCAACGTCAACAAGACGAGCTTGAGCTTTGCCTCGACGTTCCCCTCCATGATGCCCTGATTCCCCGACTCTAGCGGCGCTCGATGACGCCATTGAGCGCTTCACAATCGATCGAGCAGTGTACCCCCTTGGCGTGAACCCTCCATGATTATCAGGCTACACGTCATTCTTGTCAGTCACATTGCATCGCGGCGGTTGATCGAGGTCGAATCCGGCTCGCAGCAGGCGTCGAGCAGCCCGAACTCTCGAACCTTGGTGCGAGCCGCTCGGCGAACAGCGCGCAAATCCAATTCGGCCAGTCATCGGGTCCTCTGGTCGCCGGGAGCGCTTCGAAGAGCCCGGGGTCTCCGGTGCAACTTGTCGACGATGCGGTTGCCCACGTGGCGCGAACTCGCAACCCCTTTAAGCGTTTCGTTGCGAGTGGCGGGCTCGTAGCCCGAGGGGAGGACAAGTCTCGACCCAAAGCGGAAATACACGCTGCCCTAAAGCGGCCATTGAGACCAGCGAAACGGCAGCCTGCCAATAGCAGGAGCGCCATCACGCATCCAAGGTTTTCATCGGTCCTCCCCTTGGGGCATCCTGCTCGCTATCGTGCGGCGTTGTGCCAGCCAAGGGTTCGGAGATTCGCCCGAGCAATTTCCAGTGCGCACTGAATCCGCGTCGGACGATGGGATCGGTGGATGCAGACGTTGAGACGATGTCGCGCGTCGACAGCACAGCATGATCCTACTCGATCGACGCGGCACTGCTTAGATTACGGTTTGCCGTACGGCAGTCTGATCGCTTTCTGCACTGAGTGCCAAGCCGCAATATCGGCGGGCATCGGTGGTGCCTCGATGTGGCGGCCGAAGATCTTGAAAGCCTCCACAGGCTTCAGATGACCTTCCGGCGCTCGCACCACGCCTTCGGTGTACGCGACGGCACGTATTTCCGCGCCGACAAAGAAATCCTGCTCGAGGAAAAAACACTCATCGTTCCAACTCACAAGCCGTGTCCTAAGGCGGATCTTCTCGAACGCCTTAATTGATCGAACGAAGGTAAATGTCTCTGCTCGCGTCACCGGAAACCATCGGTGCTTGATCGCGACTGCGCCAACTTCCGACGAAAATACGTAGTGCCATCGCCCCAAGCCGCTAAAGGCTGCGTACGCGTGGGTAAACGTCCGCGTCACGTCCGTGTCGAGGAACGGGATGGCTCTGAACGACAGCTCGTAGTCTTCCAGGAGTCCGCGCTTCTTGGACGCCCAGCAGGCGAGCATCATCAGCAGAAATCGTACGCGATACATCGTGCATCCTAGCAGTTGTCGGACTTGCGGAAGAATGACGCGCTACCGCGGCATGGAACGCTTCTCAATGGGTTTATGACGCTTTCTGTGATCGTAGGAGCGTAACAGCCGCCTAATTTTTGGGCGCTTAGCAAAAGTCCGACAGACTCCTAGCGCCACAGCGAATATCTTTCTGGATGATAGGCCTTGACGAGCCAAGATTGGTTTCAGAGCATAGCTGAGGAGAGCGCAGTGGATCGGAGGCGGTCACACGAACGAAGAATGCGTTGAGGGGGTGCTTCGGCCCCCGGTCAAAAGCGATAAAGCCGGAAACGCGGCCCTACCCCCCGAGCCCTGACCGGTATGGAGAGATTCAGCTTCACCCACCCTCGCGTCGTCGACGCCAGATGAGGCGGAGAGCCAACTTGTGCAGTATGTGCGCCCGGAGCAGCGGCGCCCGAGTTGAGGCCGCATCGACGGGGCGCCAGTCGGCTCGTCTGTCACTTGGTTCAACCGCAGCCGGGGCACCGCGCGACAAGCCCGCTCGGAATCGACGGGAAACAGCTTGCAGCGTGTGCCAACGTCCGCTTCCAGCACATTTCGAAACCCGGCTTGAAGTTCTGCTCTTGGCCGCGAGTTGCCGGTGGAAGCGCCCTCTGGCTCGTGTCTCATAGCGGACACTGGCAACACTTTAGGCCTTCGGTTGCGGGTCGTGCGACCTGTGATGGCTCAGATAGGCGCACCGGCGCGCCCAAAGCTTCCAGCGGCCGATGGCGTTTCCAGCCGTTAAGGCCTGGCTGCCCCATCGATCAAACAGCTCCTTGTGTCAAGTGAAGTTGCCCTATTTCCTTCGTGTCATGAAGAAGGCCCGATGGCGTGATGTATTGTCCAACGCTAAAGCACGCTGGCAGGCTCATCTCATGCACTCACATTGCAATGTCCGCGCGCCGTTCCAAAGACCGACTATGGCCAAGGGATTTTGAGAGCGATAATAGGAACGATGATGATCATCGTGTCCGAGCGCGCACCGGAGTGGTTGCTGCACCTCGCGAAAGTGCGCGGAAACATCACGGTTCGGGTCGCTCCCTCACCAGCCTACTGCATCCTGCGACCTTGGCCTGCCCGACTTCTTGCATTCCGGACCAAGCAGTCCAAGTCGCAATCGTTGATCTAGGACACGCGGTTGCGATCCGCTGTGTCGTGCGCCGCATCCAGGTCAGGCAGCACTACTGACCATGATTCATATACGGCCTGGGGGGGAGCCTTCCAACGCAGCATCCAGATGTCCGGCCTTTGAAAGATCAACTCCCCGTGTTCGCCATGAGCTCCCTTTAGCGCGTAGCCCTGCTGCGCTTCATTAGGCAGGCCGCAAAACTGAATGAAGGGGTTCCAATGCGCCAGATGCGAGTGAGCGATCGACAGAGCCTCATCGAGACACCGGTGCACGTGCTCGCGCACGGCAACGGGTTGTCGGGGCCGCCCAGGGAAAAGGAAAAGAAGTTCCGCCCACGCCGATTCAGCGGCAGCGGGCCAGTCGGAAAAGTGATGGTCACGCCGCTGGGTACTGTAGCGCGCTGCGCGCTCACTTCTCGAAAGGATGTGACCATCCACGGCCACCAATTCTAAAGCGTTGGGGGCGCCGACGCCGTACGAAGTCTTGCGCAACAACGGCTCGCCCTGCGCATTGCAACCGATGGTTACATAGGTGTGCGTGTTGCGGTCAGGCAGGAGTTCATAGCCAAACAGCCCATCTTCGACAATAGGCAACAGGTCGAGCGCCAGGCCAGTCGGTAGCGGATAGCGGGCGGCGGCAGCGACGAGATGGCTTCGCAGCATCGGCAGCAGGTGCCGGGCTTCGGAGAGTCGCGGACAGAAGGATGTGGACATGGCAGACTCCCGCTGGATTCTCACCGATGCTCAGTTCCCCGTCAATTGCAGCGCCAGTGCGCTCACGCACCATGTTCGCCGTCCACGGGTGGTTGCGATTGGTGAGCAGAATGCTTGCGAGTCCCATGCGGGCGATCTCGGCGAGGGATTCGTCGGTCGGCGGCACCGGATCGACGCACAGGTTGCCGTCGCTGTGGCGAACCAGGTAGCCGTTGAACAGGTACCCGTGTGGTTCGGAGGACCACGCCCAGGTAAAAATATCGGGGACGATTTTGTTCATGGTGCAACCTCCTGTCGACACTCGCTCGTTGCACCGTGGGCGTGAACATACTGCCGCGGTGTTTCCTGCGGACGTCTGGCAAGCGATCATGCCCCACGCACTGATGTGCTACGGCGCGAGCCAACTCAAGCACTGGTCCGAATATTCGCCTGACGGGCGCGAACGTTTTCAGCAACGATAGCACCCCGGGATTCAACTCCCGCGGGTCGTCCTTGACGCCCCGGTCGCACTGCGGCATCTTGACCTTCCCGCCTGCAACCAATTGCGATCCATGCGCAGCACCCTCCCCACCGTCGGTCTATCCCGCGACGAAATCTTCGCGCGCATGAAAACGCTTTCTGCCGGCGACGTCGACTGGCGGCGCGGCCGCGTTCCGCTCTACGTGTTCAAGGCCAATGACGAGATCGCGGCGCTCGGGAGCGATGCGTTCCTGCAGTTTTTCACCGAGAACGCGCTGGGCGGCAAGCGTGCGTTTCACGGCCTGAAAAAGATGGAAGACGACATCGTCGCGATGGGCCTGTCGCTCTTCCACGCGTCCGACGATGCGGCGGGCTTTTTCACCACCGGCGGCTCGGAGAGCATCATCTCCGCGGTCCTGGCGTGCCGCGATTATGGCCGGCGAGCATCCGGCCGCGCCGACAAACGCGGCAACATCGTCCTGCCGTACTCTGCGCATCCGGCGTTCACCAAGGCGGCACGGCTGATGGACCTCGAGTTGCGGCGCATTCCAGTGGCGGCCAACTATCGCGCCGACGTCGCGGCGATGGCGTGCGCGATCGACGCTGACACGATGATGCTGGTCGGCTCGGCGCCGTGCTTTTCCTACGGCACGATCGATCCGATCGCCGATCTCGGCCGGCTCGCGCAGGAGCGCGGGCTGTGGCTGCACGTCGACGCGTGCGTCGGCGGTTACATCGCGCCGTTCGCCGCCAAGGCGGGCTTTCCCGTTCCGGCGTTCGACTTCGCGGTTCCGGGCGTGACATCGATCTCGGCGGACCTGCACAAGTTCGGGTTCTGTCCCAAGCCCGCGTCAACCGTGTTCTATCGCTCGGCGGATCGCGCCGCGTGCCAGCCCTTCGAGATGGACGATTGGCCCGGCGGCAAGTTCGCGACCGCGACGCTGGTCGGCACGCGGCCGGGCGGCGCGGTGGCCGGCGCGTGGGCGACACTGCAGGGCATGGGCGAGCAGGGTTACGTGACGACCGCGCAGCAGATCATGGAGCTTGCCGCAGCATACCGGCGTGGCATCGAGGCGATCGGGCTCACCGTTATCGGCGAGCCGGACTTGTCGATCCTGTGCTTCACTTCCAATGAGTTCGACATGCTGCGGGTCGGCGAAGTAATGGCCACGCACGGATGGCTGCCGGGGCTTGTGCGCGAGCCGCTTGCCATGCATCTGATGCTGTCGATGCTGCACGCGCCGGCGCGCGAGGGTTATCTGCGCGATTTGCGCGACGCGGTCGCGCAGGTGCGCAAGGAAAGTGGTAAAACGGCGAAGGTGGATGTGACGTATTGAGCGAAGGGAAGGCGCGCGGTGCCATGTGTCCGTCATTCCCGCGAAAGCGGGAATCCAGGGTCTCTTGACAAACGCCGCTGGATCCCCGCTTTCGCGGGGACGACGATTTCAAGATATCGAGAATGCTGCGCCAAAATGGATTCGATTCTAATGGGGGGGATGAAATGAACGACACATTTTCTCGTCGCGACACACTCAAGCTCATGGCCAACATGGGCATCGCCACATTTGCCGGCGGCGCGATGCTGTGCTCGCGCAGCGTTTTCGCGCAGCAGGCCACCGCCGTGCTCGGGCACTTCGGCTCGGCCAATCCGCAGACGCTGGGCAAGGCGTCCGGTTCGTTCGCCAAGGCGTTCGGCCCCAGCGTCAAGACTGACTTCGTCACCGTCGGCGGCGGCCCGCAGGTCATCGCCGCCATCGCCGGCAACAGCATGGACATCTGCAATGTCGGCTCGTCGCCGATGGTGGTGGGCTTCGCGCAGGGCATCAAGATGTCGATGGTCTACGTCGAGAAGTACATCACCGACAGCGAGTGCCTCGCGGTGCGCAAGGATGCCGGCATCAACACGCTCAAGGACCTCAAGGGCAAGAAGATCGGGCTGCCGTTCAACACGTCGGTGCATTTCGCGATGCTGGCCGGATTGAAGACCGTGGGGATGGGGCCGTCGGACCTGAGCCTCATCAACGTCAAGGCCGACTCGATTCTGGCGACGTGGCAGCGCAAGGACATCGACGGCGCGTACATCTGGCATCCGGTGCTGGGCGATCTGCTCGCCGACAACGGCAAGCTCCTGCTCAAGACCGGCGACCTCGCGGCGAGCGGCACGCTGGTGTTCGACGGCATCGTAGTGCGCGACGAGTTCAAGCAGAAGCAGCCCGAGCTGGTTCTGGCGTACCTCAAGGAATACGACCGCCTGTGCAACATGTACGAAAAGCAGCCGCAGGAAGTCGTGAAGGTGCTCTCGCCGTATCTGCAGATGACGCCGGAAAAGACGATGGACTACATCAACACCTTCCATTCGATTCCTCCGAAGGAGCTGGCGAGCGAGAAATGGATGGGCATGCCGGGCGCGAAGGACACCGGCGTGCTGCGCACGCTGCAGGCGCAGGCGGAGTTCCTCAAGTCCGCCGAGCAGATGTCGACGATCCCGCCGAGCTGGGCGCCGTACGTGGATTCGACGTTCCTGGCGAAGATGGTGTGATCCTGCAGTAACCGAGCGCGAATGGCGATCGAACCTGTCGCGCTCGCCGCGGCGCCGCGTCGCGCGGCCGCCAAGCTGGTGATCGACGGCGTGTCCAAGCGGTTCGGCGCGCGTGAGGACGCGGTGCAGGCGCTCCAGCCCATCGACATCGCCGTCGGCGCCGGCGAATTCCTCACCATTGTCGGCCCATCAGGCTGCGGCAAGAGCACGCTGCTCAACATCGTCGCCGGATTCGAGATGCCCACGACCGGCCGCGCGACGCTCGACGGCAAGACGATCACCGGCCCCGGCTCCGAGCGCGGCGTGGTGTTCCAGCAAGGTGCGCTCTTCACCTGGATGTCGGTGCAGGACAACATCGCGTTCGGACCTCGCGCGCTGGGCAAGAGCGTGGCCGAGTCGCGCGACATCGCGGAGCGTTACATCGAGCTTGTCGGTCTCACCGGATTCGGCAAACGTTATCCGTACGAGCTTTCCGGCGGAATGCAGCAGCGCGTCGGCATCGCGCGCGCGCTTGCCAACGAGCCGGAAGTGCTGTTGATGGACGAGCCTTTCGCGGCGCTCGATCAGCAGACGCGCGAGCTCCTGCAGGAAGAGATCCGCGCGATCTGGCGGCGGACGGCCAAGACCATCCTCTGGATCACGCACAGCATCGAGGAAGCGCTTTTTCTCGCAACTCACGTCGTGGTGATGACCGCGCGCCCGGGGCGCATCAAGGCGGCGTTTGCCTGCGGGTTCTCGCGCGAAGCCGATCCGCTGATCGCCACGACGCCTGAATTCGCAGAAGCCAAGCGCACGATCGTCGGACTGCTACGCCAGGAATCGCTCGAGGCGCAGCGGCAGGAAACGGCGGCTTCACCAAGATGAGCGGCACGCGTTGATGGACACTACTTGCACGTAAACCTCCGCTTCATTCCTGCGAAAGCGGGAATCCAGTGTCTAAGGCAGTGACAGCATGTCCGAAGTCGACGCCGCCCAAAATCTAACCGAGGACCTGCCGCCCGCGCGCCGCACCGCCCGCCGCGATCGCTGGCTGGGACTCGCGTCTTTCGCGGCGATGCTGGCTTTCTGGTTCGCGATCACCGGCAGCGGTTTGTGGCCGCCACTGGTGCAGTCAGCGTTCCTGCCGTCGCCGGTGGCCGTCGCGAAGACGTTCATGAGGCTCGCCAGTTCCGGCTACCAGGGACACACGCTCGCGCATCACTTCCTGATCAGCCTCATGCGATTCGGCATCGCGTTTGCCGTGTGCGTCGTCATCGGCGTGCCTGTCGGCTTGCTCATGGGCATGCACAGCGGCGTGCGCGCAGTGCTCGATCCGCCGATCGAGACCACGCGGCCGATCCCCAAGCTCGCTCTGCTGCCCCTGTTCATCATCTGGTTCGGCATCGGCGAGCTGTCGAAGACGATCGTCATCATCGCCGCGCTTTTTCCGCTGATCTCGATTTCCGCGATGCAGGCGGTGCGCGCGGTCAGCGTTCGCAGGATCCAGGCGGCGCAGTCGCTCGGCGCGAGCCGCAGCACCATCTTCCGGCGCGTATTGCTGCCGGCGAGCCTGCCCGGTATCTTCACAGGGCTGCGCGTGTCGGTCGGGATCGGTGTGACAATGCTCGTCGGCGCCGAGATGGTGGCGACCAGTGACGGCATCGCATGGATGGCGCTCACCGCCGCCGACTTCGTGCAAACCGATATCGTGCTGGTCGGCGTACTCATCATGGCCGCGCTCGGTTATGGGCTCGACCAGATCTTTCGCGTGCTGGAGCGGCGCATCGTGCATTGGGCCGGGCGGGAATAAAGGGTCGAACCGGCAGGACGAGTCGCAAAGGCCCGATTGCGGCGAGCCCATACCCGATTGCCCACCCGGATGGCCCGCGTCGTTCGCGAATGTCTCACTGCGGCCACAAGCCGTCCTACGCTTGTTGGCTCGTGAGCGGCCGTTCAACCATGTAATCGGCTCGAGGCGGACGCTGGCGTCGCACGCTGCAATGAACGGGTTGCTGCGGGGAGTGCACGCTTCCATCCAACTGAATTGTGGTCTGTTCGAGCAGCTTCCTGGTGTCGAAGGGCCCAATACCAGGCGCCAGCCATGGAAACGCTCGAAGTGGAGTTGACACGCTTCCGAGCGGCACGACCGTTCGCCGTGAGGACTTTGACTATTTGCCGCCATAACTGACGGCGTGCCCCTGGTCGGACGATTCGTCCTGCTACACCTGCTTCTCTGCGAATGGTCCGATCACGGGAATGCTCCAAGTCTGGTTCTGATACGCCTTCACCGCGGCGATCAGCGCAACTACCAGGACGAGCAGTGACCACAATGGCATCAGCGTCCAGCCGATGATCGGGATCACGCTCAGCACGATATGCCCGGCAATCGAGGCCAAGCCGAGGAACAAGGCCTGGAACGAGTGGAAGCGCACGAACTTGTCCCGATTGTAGGGCTCGACGAGCAGAAAGATGATCGCCGTGATCCACAAGTAGGCAAGTGCTCCGGCCAAATTGCTCTCCAGGCCGGCCGATTGCGCTCCCGCCCCAGTGCCCGCACTACCCGTCGCGGGCAGGGTCGCGGGCTTGCCGCAGGACGGACAGAACAAGGCCGCATCGCCCATCTCTTTGCCGCAACTTTCGCAGAATCGCGCCATCGAATCCCCCATGCCTATAGGTGTGCAGTCACGTTAGCAAGATCCATAGTGCGCGGCAACGCATGCCTGCGGAGCGGTTCCGGTTGCGCCCGCCGCGCTGCACTCATAGGTCCGTTCTGCTGAGCGCCGCTTTCTGCCACGCCGACGCACAACCGACCGTCCCTTACCAGGACGGGCGCCCCGATTAGCCGCGGCCCCGCGACAATCATGAGCCTGTATGACTCGGTGCGGGCCAACTGGAGACATTCGGCAGCGACGCGGAAATATCCCCAAAGCAGTCACCCGCCCGGCGGGCATGAAGCCTCGGCGGGAGGCGTAGTATGGTTAGCCTCCGTTTGTCGATGAGGTGATCAGGTGATGCACCGGCGGGCGTTCATCTTCGGCATCGCTTTCAGCCTCGCGACGTGGTCCCTCGCCGTCAAGGCGCAGCAGGCGGGGAAGGTGTCACGCATCGGCTTTCTTTCCCTTCTACCGGCGGAGACCGGGGCAGCGCCCTTCCTCGCACTTAGCGAGGGGCTGCGCGATCTCAGCTACGTCGAGGGCCGCAACATCGTCTTCGAGCGCCGGTACGCAGACGGCAGGCTGGAACGGTTGCCGGACCTTGCCACCGAGCTGGTGCGCCTGCGCGTGGACGTGATCGTCGCCACCACCAATCCAAGTATTGCCGCCGCAAAGCGCGCGACTGCGACGATTCCCATCGTCATAACTAACGCGACGGACCCCGTGGGCGCCGGGTTCATCGCAAGCCTGGCGCGGCCCGGCGGAAACATCACCGGCGTGACCGTCGACGCGAACCAGGAGATCTTCGGCAAAAACCTCGGTCTGTTGACGGAAATCGTGCCCAGGCTTTCCCGCCTGGGGGTTCTCCGGCAAGTAGAGTCTGGAAGTGGGTTTGCGGAGCTCGAGGCGGCCGCGCGAAAACTCAATGTAGCGCTCGAGGTCGTCGACATTCGAAGTCCCGATGACATCGAAGGCGCGTTCGTCGCAATGACCGGCAAGAAGGTCGGTGCCGTCATTTTCGTTGGTGGACCGCTGCTCTACATTCGCCGGCAACAGATCGCGGATCTGACGCTCAAGCATCGCCTGCCCGCAATTCACTTGCTGAAGGAGTACGCGCAAGCGGGACTGCTGATGACCAATGGGCCGAATATCCTGGACATCTTCCGGCGGGCCGCAAGCTACGTCGCGAAGATTCTCGGCGGGGCCAAGCCCGCCGACCTGCCCGTGGAACAGCCCACCAAGTTCGAGCTGGTCATCAATCTCAAGACTGCCAAGGCGCTTGGCCTGACAATCCCGCAGGCGCTGTTGCTGCGCGTGGACGAGGTGATTCAATAATTGAGCGTTCCGGGTTGTTCGCGGTTTTGTCGCGGCTCCACGAAGCCCCGCCGAACTATGGCTGCTTCCTGAGTTTCTATGACCGGTTTGGAGCACCGTGTCGGACTGCTTGGGGTCGTTCGCGCACTGTCGTATTTTTGAAAGCGGCCGGTCGGCCTGCAATCTTGCTCACGCCGCTGTTAGAAATCCTGCAATGACCGCTGGCACCGAATTCTGTTTTTCTCGACAACTTCAGTGAACGGCGGCTTACAAAGTACACCGGCCATTCGACCACGAAACCGCCACGGGCGGGTTTGGGTCGAACTGGGACCGTCGACGATCAGTCCGTCACCGGCCAGAAGCGGTCGCACGACGCTCGGTTCCAAAGCGGTCATTCCACCGACTTCCAACGCGAGGACGTCTAAAGTTCACTGGCGCGCCGTTGCTCTAAGTCTTCGTCGCGCGTAACGTCGGCACACTCGATCTCAAGAGAAAAGCTGCGCGCCTTCGAAGGGTTAGCGTTGACTCGAATGAAGCGCTCGCGCTAGTGTTTCGATCGCGCAGCTCGCCGCCATCCAACATTCGTTACAGCCCTTGAGAGTTCTATGTCGGTCGCAAGTCTCGTCGCTCCGCACGAGCGTGAAAGCCTGTACACAGGAGCCAACGCCGCTGTTTGGTACTCGCACCATCTCGTTGGACGTCGAGCCCGGAGTGCGGCTCGCGAAGAGGACTACGTTGAGATCGCAAGCGGCCACGATCTGGCAGCCCTGCGGCCGTGGCAGTGCCATGCACGCGGGCGATCACGGTTTGCGGCATCGCCTGCATCGCCAGCATCACGCGGCTGCACCGCTCGAACACCGCCCACGAAGTCTTGTGTCCGATTCGCCATCATCTCCTTCAAATCGTGACCGCCCGAGAACGCGGCCCGTTACCGGCGATGACGACCACGCTAATCGACGAATCGCGAGCGATGGCGTCGACCTCGGCCTTGAACTCTGAGATCATCTCCATCGAGATCGCGTTGAAGCTTCGTGGCCGATTTAGGTGAGGCGTGCGACGCCGTCCGCCACAGTTCGGAGCAGGACCGGCTCGCGGGTGGAGACCGCATCGTTTTGGAGTGGGGCGTCGTTCATCGAGGTCTCCTCGTCATTCGATGGCGCTCGCGGACTTCGCGCGCTGGCGAAGCACGAACTTCTGGACCTTGCCGGTGGATGTCTTCGGAACTTCGCCGAAGACGATGCGCTTCGGCACCTTGAAGCGCGCGAGATGTGGCCGACAGTGGGCGACGATCTCTTCTTCGGTGGCCGCGGCCCCCAACTTGAGCTCGATGAACGCGCATGGCGTCTCGCCCCATTTCGGATCCGGCTGAGCAACGACCGCCGCGGTGAGCACCGCAGGATGCCGATAGAGCGCATCCTCGACCTCGAGCGAGCTGATGTTCTCGCCGCCCGAGATGATGATGTCTTTCGAGCGATCGCGGATCTTCACGTACCCGTCGGGCTGCATTACCGCGAGATCGCCGGAATGGAACCAGCCTCCGGCGAAGGCCTCGGCGGTCGCCGCAGGATTCTTGAGGTAGCCCTTCATCGTGATGTTGCCGCGAAACATGATCTCACCCATCGTCTCGCCGTCCCGGGCCACCTCGACCATCGTCGTGGGATCCATCACTGTCATTCCCTCTTGCGCCACATAGCGAACGCCCTGACGGCCGTTGCGCTCGGTGCGCGCGCCGATGTCGAGCGTGTCCCACGCATCGTGCTTCGCGCATACCGCCGCGGGCCCGTAAGTCTCCGTGAGGCCATAAACGTGGGTGATGTCGAAGCCCGTCCGCTCCATCCCCTCGATAACGGCCGCGGGCGGTGCTGCGCCGGCCACCAGGCAATGGACTTTTTGCGCGATGCCGGCCTTCATCTCCGCCGGCGCATTGATAAGCGTCATATGGACAATCGGGGCGCCGCAGTAGTGGGTGACGCCGTGCTTCCTCATCGCATCGAATATCGCCGCGGCTTCGACTTTGCGCAAGCAGACATTGACCCCGGCGTTCGCGGCCATCGTCCACGGGAAGCACCAGCCGTTGCAGTGGAACATCGGCACCGTCCACAAGTACACGGCGTGATGCGGCATTCCCCAGTCGATGATATTCGACAGCGCATTGAGATAGGCGCCGCGGTGATGGTAGACGACACCCTTCGGGTTACCGGTAGTGCCCGAGGTGTAGTTGAGGGCGATCGCGTCCCATTCGTCCAGCGGATGGCGCCATGCGTATTCGGGGTCGCCGCTTTGAATGAAGGTCTCGTACTCGATCGCGCCGAGGCGCGCGCCGCCGGGTCCAAGAGCGTCGATGATGTCGATGACGAGCGGCTTCACCTGGAGCGATTGCAGCGCGTTCTCGATCGTGGGCGAGAACTCGGTGTCGGTGATGAGCACCTTGGCTTCGCTGTGCCTCAGCATGAAGGCGATCGTGTCGGGATCGAGACGTGTATTGAGCGTGTTGAGAACGGCGCCCGTCATGGGCACGCCGAAATGCGCTTCGACCATTTCCGGCGTATTGGCGGCCATCACCGACACCGTATCGCCGGGTACGATCCCGGCTTTGGACAGCGCAGACGCCAAGGCGCGACTCCGTGCGTAGGTAGCGGACCAGGTATAGCGGCGCTCGCCGTGCACTACCGCGAGTTGCTCCGGATACGTGTACGCGGTGCGGGCGATCAAGCTGAGCGGAGTCAGCGGTACGTAGTTCGCGCCGTTGCGATCGAGATCGCGCTCGTAAGGATTTTTTCCGCTCATACCACCTCCGGGGCACCTTGTCTCGGCGCTGTCGATTCGACTTCGATCAATCGGCGCAGCTCCGATGGCCCGAGGCCACCGTATTTCTTGCGCCAGTTGCATCGACGTTACGAACACGCTTCAACCGTGCTCACGTCGAACAAGGCATTCGAGGAATGGGGCGAAGTGCTGGGCGACGAAGTCATGGCGGCCGCGCTCATCGATCGCGTTTTGCATCACTGCCATCTGATCAACATCCGCGGGAACAGCTACCGTGTCGCGTCACGAAACATTGAACAATGTGAAGTGGCTACTCGGAGGAGCCGCCACGCTTTGCATTGGCGGCTAAGCCCTTCAAGCCAGCCACACAGGTAATGTGCCAATGCTGTCGCATTGCGATTGTCGCTATAGCAACAAAAGGATCGCGTGAAGTGCCGCCAGAACTTAGTTTTTGCCGCCCGTCCCGGCCAGTCTGCGCCAACAGTCACCGCACCGACGCAGCAGGCCCGTTAGAGTCGCATTCGATGCCATCGACGGGAGCGCTCGTTTTCGCTGGTTCGATCATGCGAGCGAAGCGGTAACTCGCTCGCACGACCGATTCGTCATGGCAGCTCAGTTATTTCCGAAGCTGGAATGGCCCATCTGGGTCCATGTCCCCGCTTCTGGCATGAAGCGCAGCCAAGAGTCTGTCATGGGCTGTTGCGATACACCCGGCTTGGTCCAGTCGCACACGCCTTGCGGGAATATCACATTCAGCCGAACCAGTTCCGCCGGTGTGAAACTTACTGTGTAATCCGTCACTGTGACCGGCTTCAGCTGGCACTTCAAGATGTCCTCGGCCCGCGGTGCTCCAGCGACGAGCCGCGGATCAGCGTGAATCGGATAGAGCTGGGCACACACGCCCTCGCCGGCGAGCGTGGCGGCCAGGGTTGCTGGCTCGTCGATCCTCCTGCCGCTGGTATCCCAACACGCATCATTCGCGGAGGCAGGGCGTGCGGCAATGACCTTGGCCGCATACGATGCCGTTGACTTGTCTGCCGCAAGGTTCTCGAGCCACTGATTCATTACCGTGATGCCGAGCCGAATGAGGTTGGGGTTGTTGTTCGGCGTCGTGCCAGGGATCGTCCACACCGCCATGTTGTCCCTCGTCCCATTCGCATGGATCAGCCGCTCCAACATCGCGAACGTGCGGTGCCGGGTGTGAATGTTCTTTTGGTCGTCCAGGTAGCTCCGGTAGTCGATGACCGGCAACGTCATGTTGATCGACGTATTGACTCGCCCCGACTTGTAGGCATTGGCTATCCCGGTGATGTCACCCAACGAGCGCTGGGCAACGAATCCTCCGTCGAAGTCGAGTCCGCCGATGTTTGCATTCAGGTCGAGGAACTCCGTGACCGAGATCGCCCCGGAGTTGAGGGCCTGCAGGCCGTACTGAAGGCCGGTGTTGTCGTAGCCATTCCGCGCAAACCCCGTCACCGGGCTGATGCCGAGGGCGTTCACGTTCGCCGTCCAGATGTCGCCGCGGGCGCCGGTCGGGTTGGTCACCGCGTTGTACCGGAGCGATACCGGAACGACTGAGTCGAACCCTTTCGTCGGATCCTGCCATTGCGCCGCAAAGCCACTCCAGCCGCTATAGCAGGTGGTGGAATTGTCAGCAGACACCGGATAGCCGTCCACGCTCGAGATCTTGCTGATGGTCCATGGCACCGTGGCCTTCTTGTTGAAGTAGTTCGCGAGCAGGTTGCAGTCGACCACGTCCGCAACAAAGGTATACGCGTCCGGGAAGGTGCGGTCAGGGACGATGCCGTCGAATATCCCTGGATAGGCGTTCGTGATGAGGTGTAGCTGCGAGGATGCGCCCGACGGTCCCAAGCCGATCGTGAACTTCGGCACCCCATAGTTTTTAATGAAGTGTTCCTTGATCATCAGGGCAGTCTCGGCCGAAACCGCATCGTTCGCGCCAGTGCCGAAGGTGTTGCGAGTGCCAAACGCAACCGCGAAGCCGAGATTCAGTGGATCGTCGGTGCTGATGATGCTGTCAGAAACGGTCAGCGGTGCCGTCACGGTATTTCGACCCGATCTGAACCCCGGGCCTTCTCCCCCCGTGAAGTGCATGTACAACTTGCCGTTCCACCCAGGGCCGGGTTTCTTGCCGCCTGTGGACCAGGGATTGAAAATCGGATTGGTCGGATCGTCGATGATCGCGATCCGATAGATCGATTCATCGATCGTGCCCGACTCCACACGCACGATGTAGTCCACCACGGTCCCGTCGATGGTGGTCGTCTTGGCCAGGTTCGCGGGAAAGGGGGGCGTTAAGCTGGGCAGCGCCACAAACGTGCCCGCAGTCGTCCTATAGAACCAGTCGTAACGCGTTGGCGCAACGCAAGGCCCCGTGTCGGGGGGCGGCCCCAGACCCGACGCTTGGGTTTCGCAAATCCACGGCCGCTGATGCGGGCCACTGAGGATCGGTCCGTAGATCGGCCAATTCTGGACGAGCGCCTTGCTCAGAATGCTGCCCGTCGAGCGCGTTTTGGCGAGGATGACATTAGCTCCGACGTTGAGCCCACTCACGAGCCCCTGCAGAGTAATGACGTCCGTTGCGACGAAAGAGCTGGAGACATCAACACCATTACGCAAAACGATGACATCCAACGCCGATACACCGGGTGGAACCCGCACTTGGATGACAGCGTCGCCTCCGCTTACACTGTCCGCGCGCGTCGATAGCACTTTGATTTCGGACTGCGCGGCCACCTCGCATGCGCAGGCAAGGGCAATCAAGCCCAACATGAGGCGCATGACACGCCCATTTTTATCCACGATCATAGTTTCGCTCCTCCACGGTTCATCATTCGGCTGACCCAAGGTCGTCGCTAGCACTTTTTGCTTGTGGCCTCCGTACACTAGGCTCTTAGCGCAGTTACGAAAGCTTCTATCGAGACCCCGGGTCGGCGTCGCGAGACAGCTTTTTGTGCAAGCGTGACTGGAGTGTAGGGACGTCGCGGTTTTCTGCCTACGTGGCGCTCAAACAAATGGTGCCGGCAGATTTGTAGGAAATGACCATATGGTGCGAGTCACGTCTTGATCTGTCCTAGGCGAAGTACACGACACGCGAGATGAAGCTGAAGACGCATCTCCGGATCGTCGAGCGTGCGTCCCGAGAGTTCCTTGATTCGCGATAGCCGGTAGTAGATCGAGTTCACGTGGATCCCAAGTCGTCGCGCGGCGTCCTGAGGTCGCCCCTGCGAATCGAGGAAGGCTTCCAGCGTCGGAATGAGGAACTGCCCGTGCGCCTCGTCGTAGGCAAGCAACGGCGCCAGCAGTGAGCGCGCCTGTATCAGTAGTTCCCCGCCCCGCTGGGGATCGAGCAGCAAGCCATAGACACCGAGATCGTCGCGCTGGACCAGACCGGTTCGTTTGAGCATCGTTGCGACATCGAGAATGCGCGTCGCCTCGATCACGCTCTGCGCCATGCCCTCGACTCCCACCGCGGCGGGACCGATTCCGGCGAGACCAATGGCTGGCGGCCGCAAGGCCGACGGCATGAGTGCCACGGTGTTGCCAAGGCGTCCCGCGACGAACGCATCCGGCGTGCGCCCGCGAAGCGCTACCGACTCGTCGCCGCGGTAAACGACAGCGCGGTACGGCTTGGTGACATCCAGCCCGTGGGCGGCGGCGCGTCGCCCGAGCGCCTCATTGGGCAGGGAACCCGAGATCATCGCGTCCAGCAACTCGCCGCGGGTGCGAAGCGTCGCTTGCATGACGGCGTTTTCCTTGAGCAGGTGCACCGCGATCACGCGGGCCGACTGCTCCAGCGCCATGCGCTGTTCCTCATCAAGCGTTTCGGCTTCGACGTGGATCCGACCGAGCACGGTAGGACCGGCGCGCACCGGTGTGTCGATTCCGGCCTCCGCTCGTGCAGTCACATGGGCAGCGAAGACGCGAACGCGCAGCCCCAGCACTTCACTGATCGCGGATTCGAGCGCCTCGATCGGTTGCTCGGTCAGAATGAGCTCGGTAAGCCGCCGATGCAGACGCGCGGCGCGATCGAGCATCCCGTACAGGCGCGCGTTTTCGATCGCCACCGCCGCATGGTCGCCAAGCGCCTCCAGGAACGCGACTTCTTCATCCCCGAAAGTGGACGGGTAGCGGTTGCCGACGAAGAGCACGCCGACTACGCGCTGGCCGAGCTTCAGCGGCACGCCCATGAGGGAAACCATGCCTTCGGCTTCGACCTCGGGATCGACGACGTGAACAAAACGCTCGTCGTGCAAATAATCGGTGGAGTGGTACGGCCGCCCTTCCTTGGCGACAAGCCCACCCAGGCCATCGCCGTAGCGCATCCGAATCCGCTTCAGGGCCGCGGTGCGCACGCCTGCCGTGGTGCGGATATAGGTTTCTCCGCGCTCGAAGTCGTTGAGCGAGAGGTAGCAGATATCGGCGCCTGTCAGTGCCCGGCCGCGCTGAACAATGACATCCAGGGCGCGATCGAGGTTGAGCTCCGCCGAGAACTCGTGCGCGGCCTCATAAAGCGAAGCAAGGCGCGTTGCGCGATCTCGATCGTACTCGAGCGCCTCGAAGTCGCTCAAGCGCGCTGCGAGCATGCGGGCAAAGGCGGCACCATCGGCACCGCGGGGCAGGGCGATGCGGCCGCGGTCGCCGATCGGGAACGTTGTGGCTCCCCGAGGACCCTTCTTGACCAGATTCCAAGAACGATCTTTGATGACGATTCCGGCGCGTGGGCCGAACTTCGTTTCGAGCGCGCGCAGGATCATTGCCGTCATGGTCAGGCGAGTCTGTCCTGCCAACGGGAGTTCCTCGAGCGCTGATCCTGGCTTCATAGCGTCCCCACAGAAATTTCGAGATACCACCCGTTTTATTGTATAGATTGTCCTAGATTGTCCATCTAAGTCCGGCATCGTCGATCTGCGCACCGGCGAGCTCCGTCCGCACGAAGCGGAAGCCTGCTTGCCTACCAGGGCGTGCAGAACTTCGCCGCGTACTCCACGAACGGGCCTTGCAGTCCATGACCGGCGTTGTTGATCAGGATGTCGATCGCAATGCCTTGCTCGCGGAGGTGCCGATGCAATTGGATGACTGCCGCAACATCCGAAAGATCGACCTCATCCACCACGACGTCGATGCGGTACTGCCGGCGTAGTGCCTCGGCGAGTGCTTGAAGCCGGTCCAGGCGGCGCGCTACCAGGACCAGCGAGTGGCCCTGCTCGCATATTGGCGGGCGAACTCCTCGCCGAAGCCGCTCGATGCGCCTGTGATGAGCACCCATGATTTGTCAGTTGTGGTCATTTTGCTTGCCTGCCGTCGGTAGATGAGAGGTTGCTGTAGAGGCCGTTGCTGCTCGCAGTCGGCGCATCCCACCCGCCCCCCAAAGCCCGGAAGGAGGCAACGGCGGCGCGCGCCGCCTCCGTTTGCGCCTGTGCCTTCGCGTCGCGTACCTGCAGCAGGTTGCTGTCCGCATCGAGCACCTCGATCAGGCTGACGACACCGCCCTTATAGGCGGCAGCCGAGTTCTCGCGCGCACGGGCGAGCGATGATTCACCTCGCGTCAGGATGCCGACCTGGGTCTCGCGTTTGACGAGGGCGGAGAAGGCGTTCTCGACGTCCTCGGTGGCGCGCAAGGCGGCCAGGCGGTACGCGGCTAAGGCTTCCGCCTCCTGGCCACGCGCGCCTGCGATCTGCGCATCGATGCGACCGAAGTCGAACAAACGCCAGCGCAGTCCGAGGACCCCGAGGGCCTGACTCGCAGCGCCAGTAAAGAGGTTGCCGCTCGCCATCGCGGCGGCGCTGCCCACCAGCGCGCCGAGCGAGAATTTGGGGTAGTACTCCGCAATCGCCACACCGACGCGCGCACTCGCGGCAGCAATGCGCCGCTCTGCCACGATGAGATCCGGTCGGCGTCGAATCATCTCGGCCGGGGTGCCGGTTTCGGCAAGACCGGGAGCGGCCGGAATAGATGCATCCGTGCTGAGATCGGCGCGGTAGGTTCCCGGCTGCACCGCCAGCAGCACGTCCAGCGCATTCATCGCAGCATCGAGCCCGGATTCGAGGACGGGGATTTGCGCCTCGACCTGAGCCAGCGAACCCTCGACTTGGCGCATCTGCAGCTCGGCGGCGATCCCCTTTTCGAACTGAAGCTTGACCGTGGAGAGAAGCTCACGGCGCGTCTGCGCTTGTTGTCGGGCGATCGCTATGCGCGCCTGCAAGCCGCGGATCGTGACGTACACATCTGCCGTTTGCGCGGCCACAGCTAGCCGGGTCGCAATCGCGCCGGCTTCGGATGCGTCGAACTCCGCGCGTGCAGCTTCCCGCCCTCGACGCAGCCCGCCGACCAGGTCGATCTCCCAACTTGCATTGAGGTTGGCCTCGTAGTAGCTGCCATTGCGGTCGAAGTCGCGCGTGGCACTAAGCAGCTGTCCCAGCGGTGTTTCCACCGACTGGTACGTTCTCGCAGCGTTCGCGCTCACATTGGCCGACGGAAGCAGCGCTGCATCGGCGAGGCGCAACGAGGCGCGTGATTGGGCGACACGTGCCGCTGCCTGAGCGATGTCCAGATTCTGTTCGAGAGCCAGGGAGATGAAGCGCGTCAGTAGAGGATCGTCGAAGCCGGCCCACCAGGCAGTGAGGTCGGCCTTGCTCTGGACGTCTCTGTGGACGATGGCCTCCTGACCGAGGAAGCGGGACGAAACGTCAATCTCAGGCGACCTGTAGTCAGGGCCAACAGCGCAGCCCGTCAGTATGCTGACACTCAGCAAGAGGCCAGAGGCCCAGGGGTTGGTGCGCATCATCAGAGTCCTTTGGAGTTGAATCAGATTGACTATAATCTCTTTAGGTCACTAGTTGTCAAGGTCGAATATCTGAGGTATTGTTTCTTCTCATGAGTGAGATCACATCTACCGCCCCCCAGTCGCGCGGCCCAACCGACCACAATGTTCGAGAGCAAATCCTAGAGGCGGCCGGAGAGCACTTCAGCCGTTACGGCTATGAGAAGACCACCGTCTCCGACCTGGCCAAAGCGATCGGCTTTTCGAAGGCTTACATCTACAAGTTCTTCGATTCCAAGCAGGCCATCGGCGAGGCCATCTGCTCCAAGACCCTGAGTGCGATAGTCGCGGCGGTTGAAGAGGCCGTGGCGGGCGCGAGTACGCCTACTGAAAAATTCCGTCGCATGTTCAAGACCTTAACGGCGACCGGTGTGAATCTGTTCTTCAACGATCGCAAGCTGCACGACATCGCCGCGCACTCCGCTGGGGAGGGGTGGCCGTCCGCCCGCGCCTACGCGGACCGCATCAGGCAGATCCTGATGGACGTGGTCCGTGAAGGTCGGGCGACCGGCGAGTTCGAGCGCAAAACGCCGCTGGACGAGACGGTGCATGCAATCTATCTGGTCGTACACCCGTATGCGAATCCGCTCCTGCTCCAGCACAACCTTGACCTCATCGAGGAGGCGCCGGCGCAGCTATCGAACCTGGTGCTGCGCAGCCTGGCCCCCTAATTTTGCTTGGTGACTATTGACAATATAAGTCACTAGCTATAAGGTGGGAACTTCACGCACTTCCGGAGGTTTCCATGCTTCAGCGTCGTAGTGTCGCGTTCGTTGCCATACTTGGCCTGCTGCCCTTTGTCCTGGCAGCCTGCAGCGACGCAACTTCCTCGGCTGATCCGCGGACCCAGACCCCGCTGGTGCGAGTAGCGACCGTCGATACCTCCACCCGGGCGGAGCGTGCGTTCACCGGTATCGTCGCGGCCCGTGTGCAGAGCGATCTGGGGTTTCGCGTGCCCGGGAAGGTTCTGGAACGCCTGGTCGATACCGGGCAAACGGTCAAGCGCGGCCAGCCGCTCATGCGCATCGATCCCACGGACTTGAGGCTCGCCACGCGCGCGCAAGAGGGGGCGGTTGCCGCTGCCAAGGCGCGGGCGCGCCAGACGTCGGCGGACGAGGCGCGACACCGCGACCTAGTGTCCGCAGGTGCGGTTTCGGCATCGGCCTACGACAAGGTCAAGGCTGCCGCCGAGTCGGCACGAGCGGAACTCAATGCGGCCGAGGCCCAGGCCGACGTTGCCCGCAACGAGACGGGCTACGCTGTCCTGCTCGCGGATGCGGACGGCGTGGTGGTCGAGACGCTGGCGGAGGCAGGGCAAGTCGTCACTGCCGGCCAGGTCGTGGTGCGTGTGGCGCATGCCGGGCGCCGCGAGGCGGTCATCGAGCTTCCCGAAACTCTGCGCCCGGCAATCGGATCCATTGGCCAAGCCAAGTTGTATGGAAGCCGGGTGACCGGCCCTGCGAAACTTCGCCAGTTGTCGGACGCGGCAAATCGTCAGACCCGAACATTCGAGGCGCGCTACGTGCTGGAGGGCAGTCTCGCAGACACACCGCTGGGCTCGACTATTTCCATCCAGATCTCGGATGGCCGCGGGTCGACACCGGTGCTGCAGGTACCGTTAGGCGCAATCTTCGATCCGGGCAAGGGCCCCGGCGTTTGGTTGGTACAGGGGGAGTCGCCTCAGGTTGCGTGGCGTGCCGTACAGATTTCCGGTTTGAGCGACGAAGCTGCTTTGGTCGTCGGCGACATCAATCCTGGAGATCGCATCGTTGCACTCGGAGCGAACCAGCTGCACGAAGGCGATCACGTCCGATTGGTTGAGAACGATGCCGGGCAAAACGCCACTGCCAAAAGTCGGGGCCGGCTATGAGCGGCTTCAATCTCTCCGCCCTGGCCGTGCGCGAGCGCTCCGTCACCTTGTTCCTGCTCGTCGCGATTTCCATCGCCGGCGTCGTGGCCTTCCTGACATTGGGTCGCGCGGAAGACCCCGCATTCACGATCAAGCAGATGACCGTCGTCACGGCTTGGCCAGGCGCTACCGCGAAGGAGATGGAAGAGCTGGTCGCGGAAAAGTTGGAGAAGCGGATGCAGGAACTCCGCTGGTACGACCGGACCGAAACTTTTGCGCGACCGGGCCTGGCTTTCACCACGGTGGTTCTGCGCGACAGCACACCGCCCGCCGAGGTCGCCGAACAGTTCTATCAGGCGCGCAAGAAACTCGGCGACGAAGCTCCCAACTTGCCGCATGGCGTCATCGGTCCGATGATCAACGACGAATATTCCGACGTGACCTTTGCGCTGTATGCCTTGAAGGCGAAGGGCGAACCGCAGCGCAGCCTGGTCCGCGATGCGGAAGTCTTGCGCCAGCGTCTGCTGCACGTGGCGGGCGTGAAGAAGGTCAACATCATCGGCGAGCAGGCGGAGCGGATATTCGTCGAATTCTCCTATGACCGCCTCGCCACCTTGGGCGTATCGCCGCGCGACATCTTCGCCGCGCTCAACAGCCGGAACGTCATGACGCCCGGCGGATCGATCGAAGCGAAGGGGCCGCAAATCTTCCTGAGGCTGGAGGGCGCTTTCGATGATCTGGACGGCATCCGCAACACGCCCATCGCCGCGCAAGGGCGCACGCTGAAGCTGTCCGACATCGCCGACGTTAAGCGCGGCTACGAAGACCCGGCTACGCTCTTCATCCGCAACAACGGCGAGCCGACGTTGCTGCTTGGCGTCGTCATGCGCGAGGGATGGAACGGCCTCGATCTCGGTAAGGCGCTCGCGAAGGAGGCGATGGCGATCAATGCGGAAATGCCGTTGGGGATGAGTCTGTCCAAAGTCACCGACCAGGCTGTCAACATCCGCGCGTCGGTTGACGAGTTCATGGTCAAGTTCTTCGCCGCTCTCGGCGTGGTGATGCTCGTGAGCTTTCTCAGCATGGGATGGCGCGTCGGCATCGTTGTCGCAGCGGCGGTTCCTCTGACACTGGCCGCGGTATTCATCGTCATGGCCGCCACGGGCAAGAACTTCGATCGGATTACGCTCGGGTCTTTGATTTTGGCACTGGGGTTGCTGGTCGACGACGCGATCATCGCCATCGAGATGATGGTGGTGAAGATGGAGGAAGGCTACGACCGCATCCATGCAGCCGGCTATGCATGGAGCCATACTGCCGCGCCGATGCTCGCCGGCACATTGGTGACCGCGATTGGCTTCATGCCGAACGGTTTCGCCCAGTCGACTGCCGGCGAGTACACCAGCAACATGTTCTGGATCGTCGGGATCGCATTGATCGCGTCCTGGGTCGTTGCCGTCGTGTTCACGCCGTACCTGGGAGTGAAACTCCTCCCCGACATCAAGAAGCATGAGGGCGGGCACGCGGCGATCTATGACACGCCGCGATACAACCGCTTTCGTGAGCTTCTCGCTTTTGTGATTCGCCGCAAATGGCTGGTCGCCGGCAGCGTAGTCGGTTTGTTCGTTGTCGCGGTATCGGGCATGAACGTGGTGAAGAAGCAGTTCTTTCCCACTTCCGATCGACCGGAGGTGCTGGTGGAAGTGCAGATGCCGTATGGCACCTCCATCGAGCAGACGAGCGCCGCCAGTGCCAAGGTCGAAGGCTGGCTGCAAGGTCAGCCCGAAGCCGAGATCGTTACGGCGTACGTCGGTCAAGGCGCACCGCGTTTCTACCTCGCCATGGCCCCTGAGCTGCCCGATGCCTCGTTTGCGAAGATCGTCGTATTGACGGCAAGCGAAGAGGCGCGCGAAGCGCTCAAATTGAGACTGCGACAGGCGTTGGCTAATGGCCTGGCGCCGGAGGCTCGAGTGCGCGTGACTCAACTCGTGTTCGGTCCGTACTCGCCGTTTCCCGTGGCGTTCCGTGTGATGGGGCCTGATCCCGGCAAGCTCCGCGACATCGCAGAGCAGGTGCGTGGGGTTATGCAGGCGAGTCCGCAGATGAGAACGGTCAATGCCGATTGGGGCGAGCGCGTGCCCACGTTACGTTTTTCGCTCGATCAAGACAGGCTCCAGAGCATCGGCTTGACGTCGAGCGATGTGGCGCAACAGCTTC
>Ga0193751_1000599_pt1 | contig 26575 bp, 28 predicted proteins | sample L1c2metaG_FD_143050 | JGI IMG/M metagenome (GOLD analysis project Ga0193751, IMG submission 143050) | Soil microbial communities from a riparian zone of the East river system, Colorado, United States - L1c2 | ecosystem: Environmental > Terrestrial > Soil > Riparian zone | place: USA: East River... | reverse complement strand
CTATTGCGGTGCGCCCCGTAGGCGCGTTTCACCAGTGGAGGAAGGCTCCACCTCGATAGTAGCCGGTTTGATCGAGTAGCTGACAGGCAGCCTGCTTAGGAGCGGGTTGGAGCCCTGTGACAAAGGCCGCCTTGGGCGGTTGAGCAAGCATGCGGGCCGTAACGTGAGTAAAGCCCGAGCAGGCCTCGAAAGTAGCGCCGCGGATGCCGACCCGCCCGCAATACGGGGAAGGCCGCGCGAGACGGGGAAGAAGCCGGCAAGCGCACCCGTCTCGGTCCGCCGGGGTAGTTGGGCACAGCACGCATACAAGGTGAGACGGGTTATCGGGGGAGGCCTGGTCGGGCGGGGTTTGCCACCCCGAACGCCACATCTGGTGGCGGCCCGACGGGTGTCGGACAGGTCCATACGACCGTTGAGGCCGGGTAATGCCGGCGGAGGGAAGGGACCTGACTTCCGGCATGCTTTGGAGGAAGGCGAGGAAAGACGGTGATTGGCGATGAGCCTTGAAACACCTGAGAAGATCCGGAGCCTTCAGAAGAAGCTCTATCTCAAGGCGAAGGCGGAACCGGACTTCCGCTTCTATGTGCTCTACGACAAGGTGCGGCGAGCGGACATCCTGGAGCACGCCTACGAGCTGGCGCGAGACAATTGCGGGGCTGCGGGTGTGGACGGGCTGACGTTCGCTGCGATCGAGGCGGCAGGGCTTGTGGAGTGGCTGTCCGGGATCGGGAAGGAATTGCGTGAGAGGACCTATCGGCCCGATCCGGTGCGGCGCGTGATGATCCCCAAGCCCAACGGCGGCGAACGGCCGCTCGGCATTCCGACGATCCGGGACCGGGTGGTGCAGACCGCGGTGAAGCTGGTGATCGAGCCGATCTTCGAGGCCGATCTGGAACCGAATGCCTACGGCTACCGGCCGAGGCGGAGCGCGGGCGAGGCCATTGAGGTGGTGCACGGCCTGCTCTGTCGCGGCCACACGGACGTGGTGGACGCCGATTTGTCCAAGTACTTCGACACCATCCCGCATGATCAACTCATGCGGTCGGTCGCCCGGCGGATCGTCGACAAAGACATCTTGAAGCTGATCAAGATGTGGCTGAAGGCGCCGGTCGAGGAGACCGACGGAGATGGCAGGAAGCGGCTGACGGGCGGCAAGCGCAACACGCAAGGCACCCCACAAGGCGGGGTGATCTCGCCGCTGCTTGCCAACCTGTACATGAACCGCTTCCTCAAGTACTGGCGGCTGACCGAGCAGGGGTACAAGCTCAAGGCGCACGTGATCGCCTATGCGGACGACTTCGTCATCTTGAGCCGCGGTCACGCGGAGGAGGCGAAGGCGTGGGCGAGGGCGGTCATGACCCGTCTGGGCTTGGCGCTCAATGAGGTAAAGACCTCCGTGCGCAATGCGCGCCAGGAGCGTTTTGACTTCCTCGGCTACAGCTTCGGCCCACATCACTTCCACAAGAACGGCCAATGGTATCTCGGCGCCAGCCCGTCGAAGAAGAGCGTGGCTCGTCTCAAGCCGCGGATCAGCGCCATCCTCCACAGGGGCAACAAAGCTCCCTGGAACGAGGTACGCATCGAGTTGAACCGCATGCTGAAAGGCTGGTCGAGTTACTTCGGATACGGGACTTGCACGCCGGCCTATCGCGCGATCGACAATCATGTCGTCACGCGCGTACGGCGCTTCCTGAAACAGCGTCACAAGGTCTCCTCGCGCGGGACCAGACGGTTCACGAGGGTGGCCGTCTTCGGCGAGCTCGGCGTGCTAAGATTGTGTGCGAGCTCTCCGAGTGGCCAACGCCGTGTGCACTGAGGTGAAGCCGGTCGGAGAGCCGGATGCGGGAAATCCGCACGTCCGGTTCGATGAGCGGGGCAGAGAAACGGAGCCATGGTGAGGACTGAGGCACCGGTAACTGGCGAAAGCCACCGGCAACGGCTACTCCCTATCACCTAACGCCACCGCGCTCCGCCTCGACTCTACCCCTACGAGATGTTTATTTGATCGGCACCAGCACGTCGATGACCAGTTTGTCCTCGGGCGTGGCCAGCAGGTCGGTCTGATATTGCTCGATGTACAGATCCTTGGCCTCGAGCTTGCGCTCGTCGAGATAATGCGTGATCGCGTCATAGGCGGCGTCGAGCGAATCGTAGGAGCCGCGGTGCACGAACTTGAGCGCCTTGCCCTCGGGCGACGTGCCGACCCCGAGGTCGCCGTGCGGCGGATCCTTCGGGGCCTCGGCGACCGGCACGGCGGCCTGGAACTCGAAGCCGGCATCGTCGGACGCGGTGTAGATGGTCATCGCCGGCCCGGCCGGCTTGATGCCCTGGCGATCGAGGAACGCATAGACGTTCTTGAACGAGTCGACGATCGTCTCGAACGCCGAATCCCACGTGGCCGACCCCTTCAGATAGATGATGGTCTTGGGGGTCAGGGTCACTTCCTCGCCGAACGGATCGGCCGGCTTGGTGGGGGCTGCGGAGTCGGGTGCCGGTGCGGGCGCCGGGGTGGCGGCCGGCGGTGCGGCGGGGGCCGGAGCAGCGGGCGCGGCCGGCGCCGGCGTGGCCGGTGCCTGGGCGAGGGCGGAACCCGCGCCCGCGAGCGTCAGTGCCGCAACCACGAAGGCCGCCGAAAACGATTTGCCAAGGCAAAGCATCGACCTCTCCATGCGTCCCAAACGTCCCGGCAAACGGATTCTATTGAAACCTGCTGCCAGCGACCAGCCTGCGGCGACCTTTACCATGCCGGCTGCGGCCTGACCTGCCGGAATATCGCAGGTCTGGTCAACCTTTCGTGCCGTCCAACTGGTAAATCTCACGGATTCGGCCATATAAAGGCCGATCATGAGCGCGCTTGCCGACCATCCTTTCGTCAAGATGAACGGCCTCGGCAACGAGATCGTGCTGGTCGACATGCGCGCGGCGCCCACCGCCGTCACGGCGTCCGATGCGCGGGCGGCCGCCCGGCCGGGCGGCGTGGCCTACGACCAAATGATGGCGCTTTATCCGCCGCGCACGCCCGGCACCGACGCGTTCGTGCACATTTACAACAACGACGGCTCGGAAACCGGCGCCTGCGGCAACGGCATGCGCTGCCTCGCCGCGCTGCTGTTCGACGAGACCGGCAAGGACGCGCTTGCGGTCGAGACCCGGGCCGGCCTGCTCAATTGCTGGAAGGCCGGACAGCAATCCTTCACGGTCGACATGGGCGTGCCGCGCTTTCGCTGGAACGAGATTCCGCTCGCCGAGGAGTTCCGCGACACCCGCGCGATCGAGCTGCAGATCGGGCCGATCGACAAGCCGATCTTGCATTCGCCGTCCGTGGTCAGCATGGGCAACCCGCACGCCATCTTCTGGGTCGATGACGTCGCACCCTACGATCTCGGCCGCTTCGGGCCGCTGCTGGAGAACCATCCGATCTTTCCCGAGCGCGCCAACATTTCGCTCGCCGCGGTGACATCTTCTGCACATCTTGCCGTGCGCACCTGGGAACGCGGCGCCGGGCTGACGCGCGCGTGCGGCTCGGCCGCCTGCGCGGCTGCGGTGGCCGCCGCGCGCACCCGGCGGAGCGGCCGCAAGGTGACCGTGACGGTGCCGGGCGGCGATCTTCTGGTCGAATGGCGCGAGAGCGACGACCATGTGCTGATGACCGGCCCGGTCGAATACGAATATGCCGGCCGGTTCGACCCGTCCCTGTTCGCGGCGGCATGAGATGGCGCTCGACGTCGTGACCTTCGGCTGCCGCCTCAACGCCTACGAGTCGGAAGCGATGCGCCGCACTGCCGCGGCCGCCGGGCTCGACGACGCCGTGATCGTCAACACCTGCGCGGTGACCGGCGAAGCGGTGCGCCAGGCCCGCCAGGCGATCCGCCGCCTGCGCCGCGAGCGGCCGCAGGCACGCATCATCGTCACCGGTTGCGCCGCCCAGACCGAGCCGGCGACCTTCGCCGCCATGGGCGAGGTCGACCGGGTGCTCGGCAACCGCGAGAAGCTCGATGCCGCCGCGTGGACGCGCACGCGCGCGGCGCTCGCGGCCGGCGCGGGCTTCGGCATCGACCGCGCCGAGAAAATCGCCGTCGCCGACATCATGGCGGTCCAGGAAACGGCGCCGCACCTGATCGACGGGCTCGACGGCCGGGTGCGCGCGTTCGTGCAGGTGCAGAACGGCTGCGATCACCGCTGTACCTTCTGCATCATCCCGTACGGGCGCGGTCCGTCGCGCTCAGTCCCCATGGGGGCGGTGGTCGCCCAGGTGCGCCGCCTGGTCGACAACGGCTATCGCGAGGTGGTGCTCACCGGCGTCGACATCACGAGCTACGGCGGCGACCTGCCGGGCGCGCCCGGGCTCGGGCGGCTGGTGCAGCAGATCCTCAAGCATGTGCCCGATCTCGACCGCCTGCGGCTGTCCTCGATCGATTCGGTCGAGGCGGACGCCGACCTGCTCGACGCGTTCGCGCAAGAGCCGCGGCTGATGCCGCACCTGCATCTTTCGCTGCAGGCGGGCGACGACATGATCCTCAAGCGCATGAAGCGCCGGCACCTGCGCGCCGACGCGATCGCGTTCTGCGAGCGGGTGCGGCGGCTGCGCCCCGACGTCGCGTTCGGCGCCGACATCATCGCCGGCTTCCCGACCGAGAGCGAGGACATGTTCGCGCGCTCCCTCGACCTCGTCGACGCGTGCGGGCTTGCCCACCTGCACGTGTTTCCGTTCTCGCCGCGCCCGGGCACGCCGGCCGCGCGCATGCCGCAGGTCGCCCGTCCGATCGTCAAGGAGCGGGCGCGGCGCCTGCGCGAACGGGGCGCCGCCGCGCTTGCGCGTCATCTCGACGGCGAGGTCGGCGCGCGCCGGCAGGTGCTGGCGGAGAGCGGCCAAGTCGGGCGCACCGGGCAGTTCATGCCGGTGCGGCTCGCCGCGCCGGCCGCGCCCGGCATGTTGCTCGACGTGACCATAAGCGGCCATGATGGCCGGCAGCTTCTCGCCGCCTGACGCCTATCGAAGAGGAAGCGATGACGAACCACCTCGTGACCACGATGGCCGAGCTCGAGGCCATGTACGCCCAGCCGATGGAGACGTCGCTGCTCAAGGAGCTCGATCATATCGGCCCGCACTACCGTGCGCTGATCGAGGCGTCGCCGTTCGTCACGCTGGCGACCTGCGGGCCCGAGGGGCTCGACTGCTCGCCGCGCGGCGACGCGGCCGGCTTCGTGCGCATCGCCGACGAGAGGACGCTGCTGATTCCCGACCGCCGCGGCAACAACCGCATCGACAGCCTGCGCAACATCATCCGCGATCCGCGCGTCGCGCTGCTGTTCCTGATCCCCGGCGTGCCGGAGACGATGCGGATCAACGGCCGCGCCGCCATCTCGACCGATCCGGAGTTGCTCGCGAGCTTCACGGTCGACGGCAAGCCGCCGCGCTGCGTGATCGTGGTGACGGTGGAGCGCGCCTATTTCCAGTGCGCCAAGGCGCTGGTGCGCTCCAAGCTGTGGGACCCGGCGACGCGCATCGAGCGCTCCAAGCTGCCGAGCACCGGCGCCATGGTGGCAGCGCTCACCAAGGGCAAGGTCGACGCGGCGACCTACGACCGCGACGCACCCGCCCGCATCAAGGCGCAGCTGTACTGACGGCGGCCGCAGGCGCGGCCGCATCCGGCACCGCTTCTTCGCCGCGCCATCCGCAGGCCGTGAGCAGCGCCCGCATGGCCTCGGGCACCGGCGCGACCACGCGCACCGGCGCGCGCTTGGGATAGAGCGGCACCACCACCTCGCGCGCCTGCAGGTGCAGGGGCGGACCGCCGGTACGCGGCGCGGTGCCGTAGATCGCGTCGCCCACGATCGGCCAGCCCATGGCGGCGCAATGCACGCGCAGCTGATGGGTCCGCCCGGTGAGCGGCTCGAGCGCGAGCCAGGTGCGGGTGGCGCCGAGGGCGCCGGGTGGGGTCCGCCCCAGCACCGTCCACACGGTCACCGCCGGCTGGCCCTTGGGATCGGGCTTCATCCACCAGCCGCGGGTGGCGTCTAGCCGGCCGAGCGGCAGCTCGACGCGGCCTGCGTCCGCGTCCGGTCCGCCCTCGACCACGGCCCAGTAGGTCTTGCCCACGCGCCCGTGCTTGAACAGCACGCCCAGGTGGGCGAGGGCCTTGCGGTGCCGGCCGAGCACCAGGCAGCCGGAGGTATCGCGGTCGAGGCGGTGGGCGAGCGCCGGCGCGCGCGGCAGGCCGAAGCGCAGGGCGTCGAAATAATCCTCCAGGCTGGCGCCGCCCTTGGGTCCGCGGTGGACCGCGAAGCCCGCCGGCTTGTCGATCACCAGCATCAGGCCGTCGCGGTAGAGCACGCGCGCCTGCATGGCCTCGGGCGACATATCTTCCTGCGGCATGGTGAAACCGCTATCACGGCAGCCGGCATGAACGACAGTCCGGACGACCGCGCCGCGAGCGCGCCGCGTTGGTGGCAGCGCCTGCGCCAGGGCTTGGCGCGCTCCTCCGCGTCGATCGGCGGCGCCATCGCCGACCTGGTGACCAAGCGCCGGCTCGATGCCACGGTGGTCGAGGAGCTGGAGGACGTGCTGATCCGCGCCGATCTCGGCGTGGCGACGGCGGGGCGGATCGTCGCAGCCATCGCGGCCGGCCGTCACGACCGCGAGATCGACGCGGACGACGTGAAGGCGATCCTGGCCGCCGAGATCGAGAAGGCGCTCGAGCCGGTGGCGCGGCCGCTCGCGCTTCACGCCGGCAAGCCGTTCGTGATCCTGGTGGTCGGCGTCAACGGCTCCGGCAAGACCACGACCATCGGCAAGCTCGCCGCCCGGTTCCGCGCCGAGGGCCGCACCGTGCTGCTGGCGGCCGGCGACACCTTCCGGGCCGCCGCGATCGACCAGCTGAAAATCTGGGGCGAGCGCACCGGCGCGCCGGTGGTCGCCGGCGCCCCCGGCGCCGACGCGGCCGGCCTCGTCTTCGAGGCGCTGTCCGCCGCCCGCGCGCGCGGCGTCGACGTGCTGATCGTCGACACCGCCGGGCGCCTGCAGAACAAGGCGGCCCTGATGGGGGAGCTGGAAAAAGTGGTGCGGGTGATCAAGAAGCTCGAGCCGGCCGCCCCGCACGCGGTGCTGCTCGTGCTCGACGCGACCGTCGGCCAGAACGCATTGTCGCAGGTCGAGGAATTCCGCCGCACCGCCGGCGTGACCGGCCTCGTCATGACCAAGCTCGACGGCACCGCGCGCGGCGGCATTCTGGTCGCCATCGCCGAGCGTTTCGGCGTGCCGGTGCATTTCATCGGCGTCGGCGAGGGGGTCGACGACCTCCAGCCGTTCGCGGCGCGGGAGTTTGCCCGCGCCATCGCGGGGCTGGACAGCTGAATGGCCCGTATGCGAGACGACCGCATGCGAAGTCCGACGCCCGCGCAGCCGCACGTCAATCCGTTGCTCAAGCTGAGCCTCGAGCTGGGGCCGCTTGTTCTGTTCTTCGTCGCCAATTCGCGCTGGGGCATTTTCACCGCGACCGCGGTCTTCATGGTGGCGGTGGTGGCGGCGCTGGTCGCGTCCTACACGCTGCTGCACCGCGTGCCGATCATGACGGTGGTGTCCGCCGTGGTGGTGCTGGTGTTCGGCGGCCTGACCTTGTTGCTGCAGAACGACGTCTTCATCAAGCTCAAGCCGACCATCATCTATCTGTTGTTCTTCGCAGTGCTGCTCGGCGGGCTCGCCGCCGGCAAGCCGCTGCTGGCGATGGTGTTCGATTCCGTGTTCGACCTGACGCCGGAAGGCTGGCGCAAGCTGACGTGGCGCTGGGCGCTGTTCTTCCTGGCGCTGGCGGTGCTCAACGAGATCGTCTGGCGCACGCAAACGACCGATGTTTGGCTGAGCTTCAAGCTGTTCGGCGTGGTGCCGCTCACCTTCCTGTTCGCGGCCTCGCAATATCCGTTGCTGTCGCGCTACGACGCCAAGACCGCGCGGGCGGAAGCGGGGAAGAGAGATCAATCGTAGCCCGGCTAAGCGGAGCGAAATGCGGGAAATCCCCGGATTGCGCTGCGCTTATCCGGGCTACGACTGAGGCGCGGCGGCGAGTGCCTTCTCGATCTCCGGCTTCACCTGCCTGGCGAAATTCTCCGCGCCGATCGGGCCGACCAGCTTGTAGGCGATGCGGCCGTCGCGGCCGACCAGGAAGGTTTCCGGCACGCCGTAGACGCCCCATTCGATCGCGGCGCGGCCGTTCTGGTCGGCGCCCGCCGCCGCGAACGGATTGCCGTAGCGGTTGAGGAAGCGCCGCGCGTTGTCGGGCTGGTCCTTGTAGTTGATGCCGACCAGGCGAATGCGCGGATCGCCGGCGAGGTCGAGCAGGAACGGCGCCTCGTCGTGGCAGGGGATGCACCACGACGCCCACACGTTGACCAGCGTCACGTGCCCGCGGAAATCCGCCGCCGCGATGCCGGGGATCGGCTTGCCGTCGCGCTCCAGGCCGGGCACCGGCGGCAGCTCGGTGTTGGGCACCGGATGCCCGATCAGGGCCGACGGGATGCGGCTCGGATCGCCGGAGAACAACCGCACCAGGAACAGGACGGTGAGGGCGAGGAACACGGCGAGCGGCACCAGCACCAGGATGCGGCGCCCGCGGGCCGGCGTGTCCGGCAGCACGGTCATGGCAGCTCCTCGCGCGGCGCCGAACGGCGGGTGACGCCGCTGCGGTCGAGATCTTCGAGGCTGCGCGTCTGGGCGCGGTGGTCGGCGACGATCCAGGCGATCAGGCCGGCGACGACGGCGCCGGCGACCGCATAGGCGGTGACGATGAAGCCGGCGTGCGGGCCGAGGTCCATGGTCCGGATCACGGGTTCGCGGCCGCGGCGCGCAGCAGCCGCAAGGTGCGCACGCGCCGCCGCAGGATCTCGTTGCGCATGGCCGAGAGGTGCAAGGTCACGAACAACAGCACGAATGCGAGCCCCATCAGCATGAGCGGCGCCAGGATGGTCGGATGAATCGCCGAGCCGCCGAGGCGCAGCACCGAGGCCGGCTGGTGCAGCGTGTTCCACCAATCCACCGAGAACTTGATGATCGGCAGATTGACCGCGCCGACCAGGGTGAGGATGGCGGCCGCGCGCGCGGCGCGCGACGGATCGTCGACAGTGCGCCATAGCGCGATCAGCCCGAGATACATCAGGAACAGCACCAGCACCGACGTGAGCCGCGCGTCCCATACCCAATAGGTGCCCCAGGTGGGCCGGCCCCACAGCGCGCCGGTGACGAGGCAGATGAGCGTGAAGGCGGCGCCGATCGGCGCGGCGGTCTTCAGGGCGACGTCGGCGAGCGGATGGCGCCAGACCAGGGTGCCGAGCGCCGATACGCTCATCAAGGTCCAGCCCAGCATGCCGAGCCACGCCGACGGCACGTGGATGAACATGATCTTGACGGTGGCGCCCTGCTGGTAGTCGTCGGGCGCCACGAACAGCGCCTGATAGAGCCCGAGCGCGAACGCCAGCGCGGTCGCGGTCACGAGCCATGGCAGCACCCGCTCGACCAGGGCGTTGAAGCGCGACGGGTTGGCGAGCTCGCTCAATCGCATGGACAGGCTCTTAAGGACCGCGGCGCCGCAGGGCAATGCGGCCGAATGCGCTGGCTTGCGCGCGGCCGCATCAGTCGAGCCCGTGGCGCAGCGCCGCCGCCGCCGCGAACGGGCCGATCACCACGCTCGCAAGCGTCAGCGCCACCAGCACGGTGAACGGCGTGCCGAACGGGAGCGGCCCCGCCAGCGCCGCGTTGCTCGCCGCCACGCCGAAGATCAGCACGGGAATCGTGAGCGGCAGCACCAGCACCGGAACCAGCAGGCCGCCGCGGCGCAGCGCCGCCGCGAGTGCCGCGCCGATCAGCCCGATGCAGGTGAGCGCCGGCGTGCCGGCCAGCAGGGTCAGGGCGACCGCCCCGATCGCGGCCGGATCGAGGTTGAGAAAGAGGCCGAGCAGCGGCGCCGCGACCACGAGCGGCAGCCCGGTGGTCAGCCAGTGCGCCAGCGCCTTGGCGGCGACCGCCAGCTCGAGCGGCGCGCGGCCCATCAGGATCAGGTCGAGCGAGCCGTCCTCGTGGTCGGCGGCGAACAGCCGGTCGAGCGCCAGCAGGCTCGCCAGCAGGGCGCCGAGCCAGAGGATCGCCGGACCGGTGCGGGCCAGCAGGGCGAGATCCGGGCCCAGCGCGAACGGCACCATGGCGACCACGATCAGGAAGAACAGCACGCCGATGAGGGCGCCGCCGCCGACCCGCACGGCAAGCCGCATGTCGCGCCGGAGCAGGGCCGCAAGTGCCGTCATCGGGCCGCCCCCAGATGCAGTTCCTGCACCCCATCAAGGCCGAGGGGGGCGTGGGTGGCGGCGAGAATGAGCCCCCCGCCGGCGAGGTGCCCGCGCATCAGCTCGACGAGGCGCGCCTGGGCGGCCTGGTCGAGGGCCGAGGCCGGCTCGTCGAGCAGCCAGATCGGCCGCCGGACCGCCACCAGCCGGGCGATCGACAGCCGCCGCCGCTGCCCGGCCGACAGGTAGCCGGCCGGCAGGTCGCCGATCGGGGCGAGGCCGACCGCGTCGAGCGCCTGCGCCACCGCAAGCTCGCCGGTGCCAAGATACCGTGCCCAGAAGGCGAGGTTCTCGGCCACCGACAGGGACGGTTTGAGCGCATCCTGGTGGGCGAGGTAGTGCGCCTGCTCCGGGATGGTCAGCTCCGGGTCGCCGCCATCCAGGGCGACCCGCCCGGACGTCATGCGGACGAGCCCGGCGACCATCCGCAGCAGGGACGACTTGCCGGCGCCGTTGGGGCCGAGCACGGCGAGCGCCTGTCCGGAGGCGACGCGGAAGTTGATGTTGGAAAATACCTCGCGATCTCCGCGCACGCAGGCCAGATTTGACGCGGAAATGTGCACGACTTAGCCCTGAGCACTGCCCCCGCTGCAGGGGCGTCCGACAAAAATAGCAAATTGCTGCCTAAAGAACCGTACCGGTTGTGGCGGGGCGCAAAAAAACGCCTTATAAGCCGAGGGCTTGCGCCGCGGTGCCGGGCGCCCTTTCCCTGATTCCGCAGCGGATTTCCGAAGCCTTGGCAGGCCCTTCGCCTGAGCCCCAATCCGGGAATTCGCCACACGATCGAGGCGGGACGCCAGCCTGACGGAGAGGCTCCGGCAGGAGCTTGTTGTGTCGCGGTCCGCGCTCGCACCGCGCCCGATTGGATGGAAAGAACGGTTATGACCTCGCTCGACAGCTTCAAGTGCCGCAAGACCCTCAAGGTCGGCGCCAGGACCTACGTGTATTACAGCCTGCCGGCGGCGGAACAGCACGGCCTGCGCGGCATCTCGCGCTTGCCGTTTTCCATGAAGGTGCTGCTCGAGAACCTGCTGCGCTACGAAGACGGGCGGACCGTCACCAAGGACGACATCAAGGCGTTCGCGGCCTGGCTCAAGACCAAGAGCTCCGAGCGCGAGATCGCGTTCCGGCCGGCGCGCGTGCTGATGCAGGATTTCACCGGCATCCCGGCGGTGGTCGACCTCGCCGCCATGCGCGACGCCATGCACAACCTGGGCGGCGATCCCAACCGCATCAACCCGCTGGTGCCGGTCGACCTCGTCATCGATCATTCGGTCATCGTCAACTTCTTCGGCAACAATTCCGCGTTCAAGAAGAACGTCGACGAGGAGTACAAGCAGAACCAGGAGCGCTACCGCTTCCTCAAATGGGCGCAGCGCTCGTTCGAGAATTTCCGCGTCGTGCCGCCCGGCACCGGCATCTGCCACCAGGTCAATCTCGAGTACCTGTCGCAGACGGTGTGGACGCGCAAGGACAAGGTCAAGATCGATGGCCGCGTGGTGCCGATGGACGTCGCCTACCCGGACACGGTGGTCGGCACCGACTCGCACACCACCATGGTCAACGGCCTGAGCGTGCTCGGCTGGGGCGTCGGCGGCATCGAGGCGGAGGCCGCCATGCTCGGCCAGCCGATGTCGATGGTGCTGCCCGAGGTCATCGGCGTGCGGCTGACCGGTAAGCTGAAGGAAGGCGTCACCGCCACCGACCTGGTGCTCACCGTCACGCAGATGCTGCGCAAGCGCGGCGTCGTCAACAAGTTCGTCGAGTTCTGCGGGCCCGGCCTCGACAATCTCTCGATCGAGGACCGCGCCACCATCGGCAACATGGCGCCAGAGTACGGCGCGACCTGCGGCTACTCCCCGACCGACGACGACACGATCCGTTATCTCACCAACACCGGCCGGCCGGCCGCGACCGTCGCGTTGGTCAAGGCCTATGCCAAGGCGCAGGGCCTCTACCGCACCAAGGGAACGCCGGACCCGATCTTCACCGATCTGCTCAAGCTCGACCTCGCATCGGTCGAGCCGTCGCTCGCCGGTCCCAAGCGGCCGCAGGATCGCGTGCTGCTCAAGGAGGCGAAGACCGCCTTTGCGGAGGCCTTGAACAAGGAGTTCGGCAAGGGCGCGGAACCCGGCAAGCGCGTGCCGGTCGCCGGCCGCACCCATGATCTCGGCCACGGCGACGTGGTGATCGCCGCCATCACGTCGTGCACCAACACGTCCAATCCGAGCGTGATGGTGGCGGCGGGCCTGCTCGCCCGCAAGGCGGCCGCCAAGGGCCTGAAGGTCAAGCCGTGGGTGAAGACCTCGCTCGCGCCCGGCTCGCAGGTCGTCGCCGAATACCTAGCGAAGTCGGGCCTGCAGGCCGACCTCGACAAGCTCGGCTACAACCTGGTGGGCTTCGGCTGCACCACCTGCATCGGCAATTCCGGGCCGCTGGCGCCGGAAATCTCCAAGGCGATCAACGAGCACGACCTGGTGGCGTGCGCGGTGCTGTCGGGCAACCGCAATTTCGAGGGACGGGTGAACGCCGACGTGCGGGCGAACTTCCTCGCCTCGCCGCCGCTGGTCGTCGCCTACGCGCTCGCCGGCTCGCTGCAGGTCGACCTGGTCAAGACGCCGCTCGGCACCGACGCCAAGGGCAAGAACGTCTTCCTCAAGGACATCTGGCCGTCCAACCGCGAAGTCACCGCGGTGGTGCGCAAGGTCATCAACAAGAACATGTTCGCCCGCAAGTACGCCGACGTGTTCAAGGGCGAAGCCAACTGGCGCAAGATCTCGGTCAAGGGCGGCACCGCCTACGCGTGGGACCGCAAGTCGACCTACGTGCAGACCCCGCCGTATTTCACCGGCATGACCCGCAGCCCGACGCCGATCACCGACATCGTCGACGCGCGCGTCCTCGGCCTGTTCCTCGATTCGATCACCACCGACCACATCTCGCCGGCGGGCTCGATCAAGCAGGATTCGCCGGCCGGCAAGTACCTGATCTCGCACAAGGTCAAGCCGATCGACTTCAACCAATATGGCACCCGGCGCGGCAACCACGAAGTGATGATGCGCGGCACCTTCGCCAACATCCGCATCAAGAACCAGATGGTGCCGGGGGTCGAGGGCGGGGTGACGATCCACTATCCCTCGCGCGCGCGCCTGCCGGTGTACGACGCCGCCATGCGCTACAAGGCCGACCGCGTTCCCCTCATCGTGATGGCCGGCAAGGAATACGGCACCGGCTCCTCGCGCGACTGGGCCGCCAAGGGCGCGGTGCTGCTCGGCATCCGCGCGGTCATCGCCCAGACGTTCGAGCGCATCCATCGCTCCAACCTGGTCGGCATGGGCGTGCTGCCGCTGGTGTTCGAGGAGGGCACGTCCTGGCAAACGCTCGGCATCAAGGGCGACGAGATCATCACCATCCGCGGCCTCACCGGCGAGATCAAGCCGCACCAGCGGTTCATCGCCGAGATCGTGGCGCCCGACGGCGCCCTCAAGCGCGTGCCGGTGATCTGCCGCATCGATACGTTCGAGGAACTGGATTACTTCAAGAACGGCGGCATCCTGCAGTACGTGCTGCGCCATCTCGCCGCGGCGTGAGCACGGCTCGCCGGCGCCCTCACCGCGAATTGAGTGGCGGGTGATCGCACCCGTTATTATGACTCTGTCAGCCGCGGTTGCACGGCCGCGGCTGGGTGGAGACTTGGGATGGATCGTCTGCGCGTTGTGCTGTCGGCTTTGTCGGCCGCGGTTGCGTGTCTCGCAATCGGCGTGTTGCCGGCGGGTGCGGAGCCGCGCGCGGTGGTCGAGTTGTTCACCAGCCAGGGCTGCTCGTCCTGCCCGCCGGCCGACCGCCTGCTGGGCGAATTGGCGCACGATCCGTCCATCGTGGCGATGAGCCTGCCGATCGACTATTGGGATTACATCGGCTGGAAGGACACGCTCGCCAAGCCGCGCCACGCGGCGCGCCAGCGGTTCTACGCCAAGACGCGGGGAGACGGCGACGTCTTCACCCCGCAGGTCGTGATCAACGGGATCACCCATGCGATCGGCAGCGACAAGGGCGCGATCGAGCAGGCGATCGCGCAAAGCCGGCGCGACGGCGCGACCCTGTCGTTGCCGGTGAAGCTCTCGCTGGCCGACGGCAAGCTGAACGTCGACGTGCTCGCGGCCGATGCGGAAAGTCCGAGCGGGGAAGTATGGCTGTGCGCGCTCGGCAAGGCGATCCCGGTGGCGATCGGCCGGGGCGAGAACACCGGCCACACGGTCACCTATCACAACGTGGTTCGCCGCTGGCTGAAGCTCGGCGATTGGACCGGCGCCGCGCGCACGTTCAGCGTGCCGCTGGCAGACTTCGAGGCCGCCGACGCCATGGCGGTCATCGTCCAGAGCGGCACCGGCGACCGTCCCGGCACGATGCTCGGGGCAGCCCTGGCCTCGGTGCGCTGAGCGGCACCGCCGGCATTCATTCTGAACTCGTCGTGCCCGCGAAGGCGGGTATCCAGTAATCCGAGACAACGCGACTCATGAACCGCCGGTGATCACCGGATCGCCCGCCCCTGCCTGCGCGCTGGGGGGATGCACAGATCTTTCTGTTCCCCTCCCCCCATTCGCGCAGCGAATGGCGGGGAGGGGTTAGGGGTGGGGGGTGCTTTCAGCAAATTCGGAGCAAGAATAGTCCCCCCACCCCGCCGCGCGCTACGCGCGTAGCCGACGCTTCGCGCCGGCGTTCTTCAACACTAAGAACGGCGGCCGGAGGCCGCCTACCGACCCTCCCCGCCAACGGGCGGGAGGGTAACTTGCTGCGCCACAGTGCCCTTTCAAAGCGTTTCGAGATGTGTGCATGCCGTAAGCGCCTGCGCGAGGGCAGGCCTGCGCGGGCGATGACGAGCGACGTTGGGTGGCGACATCCCCATCAAAGCAAAAAAACAGGCCGGCACAGGCCGGCCTGTAAGCATTGGGGGATTGAACCGTATGCGGAACAGGGCCCGGTCCGCTTTAAACCCCGGGGGGCTGGGGGGCTGAGGAATCCGGAGCTTTCGTCAGACCGGGCCCTAGGAACCTTGCTTGTCGCAGGCTTCCGGGGCATGCGCTTGGCTGAAATAGGGCGGCAATATGATTTTCCCTAACGTGTTCGTGAGATCGTCGGGGGCTGCCAGCGATATCCGGGCGGCCCACGCCTCGGCCGGGAGAGCCCCTTGCGGTAGCGCACCGGCGGCGCGATCATGCCGCGATCTTGACCAAGGAGGCGCCGCATGTCCTTCGGGCCCGGCGAAACCGAACCCGGCGAGTTCCGCGGGGGCGAGGCGGGCAGTGCCCCGGCCATCGCCCCCACGAGCCAAGTGACCTTCGAGCGGCGCGAGCTTCGCCGCATTCTCGGACTTTACGGCCGCAAGGTCGCGGCCGGCGAATGGCGCGATTACGCCATCGACTTCCTGAGAGACCGCGCGGTGTTCTCGGTGTTCCGGCGGTCCTCGGAAGTGCCGATCTACCGCATCGAAAAGAATCCGCGCCTGGCGCGGCGGCAGGGCATCTACAGCATCGTTTCGGCCACCGGCCTCATTCTCAAGCGCGGGCACGAGCTCGACCGGGTGCTGGGCGTGCTCGACAAGTCGGTGCGGCTGGTGGTGAATTGAAAGTGAGCGAATAGCGAATAGCGAATAGCGAGGAGTAGCGACAGCGCTGCTTAACTATTCGCTATTCGCTACTCACTATTCGCCCAGCTTCCGCTGCATCAGCACGCTGTCCAGCCAGCGTCCGTGCTTGAACCCCACCGCCGCGATCGTTCCGACCAGCCGGAATCCGGCCGCGCGATGCAGCGCGATCGACGGGGCCTGGTCGGAGTCGCCGATCACCGCGATCATCTGGCGGAAGCCGCGCGCCTGCGCGTCCGCGATCAGCCGCTCGAGCAGCGCGCGGCCGACCCCGCGCCGGTGCGCCTCGGGCGCCACGTAAACCGAGTTTTCCACGCTGAAGCGATAAGCGGGCCGCGTCCGATACGGCCCCGCATAGGCATAGCCGAGGACGGCCCCGTCGCCTTCGGCCACGAGATAGGGAAAGCCCCCGTCGATCAGCGCGCGCTGCCGGCGCGCCATCTCGGCCTCGTCGGGCGGCTCGATCTCGAACGAAGCGGTGCCGAAACGCACCGCGTGCGCGTAGATGCGGGTGATCGCCGCGATATCGGCAGGGACCGATGCCCGGATGACCACGCCGGTCATGCACACTTCATTCCGCCGTAGCTTGTGCCCGAAAACGACAGCGCCCCGGCGATCGGGCCGGGGCGCTGCATCCATACCGAGGCGATCAACTCAGCGGCGATCACCGAACAGCTGAAGCAGAAACGTGAACATATTGATGAAGTCCAGATAGAGCGACAGCGCGCCCATGATGGCTTTGCGGCCCGCTACGGTGCCGTCGTCATGCACATCGTACATTTCCTTGATTCGCTGTGTGTCCCAGGCGGTCAGCCCGGCGAAAATGAGCACGCCCACGACCGAGATCACGAACTGCATTGCGGGGCTCGCGAGGAAAATGTTCACGAGGCTCGCGAGAATGAGTCCGAACAGGCCCATCATCAGGAAGGAGCCCATCGGCGAAAGATCGCGCTGCGTCGTATAACCGTAGAGGCTAAGCGCTCCGAACGATGCCGCCGTGATGAAGAACACTCGTGCGATCGAGGTGTAGGTATACACCATGAAGATCGAGCCGAGCGAGATGCCGAGCACCGCGGCGAAGACCCAGAAGGCCATCTGCGCTCCGGCCGTGCTCATGCTGTTGATACGCGCGCTTAGTAGGAACACAAGTCCCAGCGGCGCGAGGAACACGACCCACTTGAGCGGGCTGATGAACAGGGCGTACCCCAGGCTGGTCAACATCAGCCCGTTTGGCAGGGTGGCTGCCGCGAGGGCCGGATCGGTCGTCACGGACAGCGTGTAGGCGCCGAGCGCCGTAAGCCCGGTGATGGCCAGCCCGATGGCCATGTAGTTGTAGACGCGGAGCATATAGGCCCGCAGCCCCGCATCGACGGCGACTGCGCGGCCGAAGCCGGCGCCGCGAGCGGCCAAGTTCCGGTCGAAGTCCGACATGGAAGATCCCTCTGTGTCGTCCGCCTGCAGCCTTCGCCTGCGCGGGCTGCCGGGCGGACGGGTAAGGCGCCGCGGCGCCATGCCGCAAGACACCCGATGGCGCAAATCTAGTGCGGTATCGGACCGGACGCTAGATGGCAGGGCAGCGCAGCCACCTTAATTTGCGGTAATGGATACTGTCGGCAGTCCGGCGGATGCGCAAAAACTGTCAAAAACCCGCTATAAATGGCGCAGGACGCGGGCGGGCTTCCGGCCGAGCGCCGAAAACGTCCCGATCAGGCCGAATGCGACGGTCAGGGCCAGGGCGGCAAGCGCCGAGGCCGCGGCCGGTCCGGGCAGCCAGACGAACTTGAAGCTCATCACGTTGGTGACCACGAAGGCGGCGGCGAGCGAGCCGGCCGCGACGCCGAACAGCGCGGTCGCCGCGCCGAGCAGCAGATATTCCAGCGCATAGGAGCCGGTGAGCCGCAGGCGCGTCGCCCCCAGCGTCCTGAGCACCACGGCGTCGTAGACCCGGTGGCGGTGGCCGGTCGCGAGCGCGCCGCCGAGCACCAGCACGGCGGCAAGCAGCGCCACCGCGCTGGCGCCGCGGATGGCGAGCGTCAGGTCGAGCACGATCTTGGCGACGGCGTCGAGCGCCTCCTTCACCCGCACGATGGTCACGCCCGGGAACGCGTCGGCGGCCGCCTTGAGCAGGGCAATCTCCGCCGCCGGCGTGGCGCCGCCCGGGTAGGTGAGGGTCGCGATGTGGGCATGCGGGGCGCCGCGCAAGGCGTCGGGCGAGAGCACCATCACGAAGTTGATCCCGAGGGTCTGCCAGTCGACCGCCCGCAGGTTGGCGATCGTCGCCGTGACGTTGCGGCCGAGCACGTTGATGACCACCGGATCGCGGATCTTGAGGCCGAGCCCGTCCGCCACCTTGGCCTCGAACGAGACCAGCGGCGGGCCCCGATAGTCCGGCGGCCACCATTCGCCCGCCACCACCCGCGAGCCGGCCGGGATCTGCGGCCCGGAGGTGATGCCGCGGTCGCTCTGCAGCACCCAGGCGGCGCTCTCGGGCGGATGCAGATCCTCGGCCTTGACCCCGCGGGCGCTGACGATGCGGCCGCGCAGCATCGGCACCCGCTCGAGCTTGGCGTCCGGCGCCCGCGCGCGCACGAAGGCGTCGAAACGGTCCGCCTCGGCGTCCTGGATGTCGACGAAGTAGAACGAAGGCGCGCGATCGGGCAGCGCCTCGGCGAACTGCCGGCGCAGGTTGCCGTCGATCAGGGTCAGGGTGACGAGCAGCGCCAAGCCGAGCCCGAGCGAGAGCACCACGGTCGGGGTGAGGGCGCCGGGCCGGTGGATGTTGGCGATGACGAGGCGCAGCAAGGTCGAGCGCGGGCGCGGGGCGCGGCGCGCCAGCCCCATCAGCAGCCAGGCGATGAGGCGGAGCGCGACGAACACCGCGGCGGCCGCCACCACGAACATCGCGGCGATGCGCCGGTCATAGGCGAGCGCGACGGCAAGCGCCGCGAGCGCCGCGCCGGTGATCGTGACGCCGGCGATGTAGCGCCGGCGCGGCCAGCGCGGGACGGGCGCGACCTCGTCGCGGAAGAGAGCCGAGACCGGCACGTCGTGCGCGCGGCCGAGCGGCCACAGGGCGAACGCGGCCGCGATCGCGAGGCCGTAGACGGCGGCGAGCGCCAGCTCGCCCGGATGGATCGCCGGGGCGATCGGAATCGGGAGCACGCTGCGGAACGCCGCCGCGATCGCGAACGGCAGGGCGGCGCCGGCGACAAGTCCGATGGCCGTGCCGGCGAGCGCGAGCACCAGCACCTGGACGAGGTAGATGGCAAAGATCCGGCTGCCGGTCGCGCCCAGCGTCTTGAGCGTCGCGATGACGTCGCGCTTGCGGTCGAGATAATGCTTGACCGCGTTGGCGACGCCGACGCCGCCGACCAGCAGCGCGGTCAGGCCGACGAGGGTCAAATACTCGGTCAGGCGCTCGATGTTGCGGCCGAGCTGGGGCGACGCGTTGGCGCGCGTGCGGATTTCCCAGCCGGCGTCGGGCAGCTCGGCGCGCGCCCGGTCGGCGGCGGCCTTGACCGCGCGGTCGCTCGCGTCGCCCGCAAGCCGCACGCGATAGTGCCAGCGCACCACGCTGCCGGGCTGCAGCAGGCCGGTTGCCCGCAAGGCCTCGGTGCCGAGCAGCAGCCGCGGCCCGAACGGAATGCCGCCGGCGAGCTTGTCGGGCTCGGACTTGAGCACGGCGCGGATTTCGATATCGGCCCCGCCGACTCGGAGCTTGCCGCCCGGCGCCACGTCGAGGCGCGCGAGCAGGTCGGGGTCGGCGACCGCGCCGTAGACGCCGTCGCGCGCGGCCAGCAGCCGCCGCAGGTCGCCGTCCGGCGCGGTCGCGAGCGTGCCGTAGAGCGGATAGGCATCGTCGACCGCCTTGAGCTCGACCAGGGTGGCGCGGCCGTCCACGGTACGCGCCATCGCCCGCATGGTGGCCGCCGCCGAGACGCGCCCCTGGCGATCGAGAAACGCGCGCTCGCCCGGGCCCGCCTCGCGCTGGACCAGGGAAAAGGCGAGATCGCCGCCGAGGATCGGCCGGCCTTCGCCGGCGAGCCCGTCCTCCAGGCTGCGCGCGAACGAGCCGACGCCGGCGATCGCCATCACGCCGAGCGCCAGGCACGCCATGAAGACGTGGAAGCCGCGCAGGCCCGCGCGCAGCTCGCGCACCGCCAGCCGCAGGGTGAGGCCGAGGCGGGCGCCGCGGGGTGCGACTGCCGCGGCGGGAAGATTTGTCGTCGTCATGCCGGCATCCGGGCGCGGGCGGGCTCTTCGATGCGGCCGGACCGCAGCCGCACCACCCGGCCGCAGCGCGCCGCCAGCGCCGCGTCATGGGTGACGAGGACGAGCGTGGTGCCGCGCTCGTGCTGGCCGGCGAACAGGAGATCGATCACCTGCCGGCCGGTCGCCTCGTCGAGATTGCCGGTCGGCTCGTCCGCCACCAGGATCGCCGGATCGGGCGCCAGCGCGCGGGCGAGCGCCACGCGCTGCTGCTCGCCGCCGGACAGCTCGGCCGGATAATGATCGACCCGGTCCTTGAGCCCGACCGCATCGAGCTCGCGCGCCGCCCGCGCGAAGGCGTCATCGAGCCCGGCAAGCTCGAGCGGCACCGCCACGTTCTCCAGCGCCGTCATGGTCGGGATCAGATGGAACGATTGGAACACGATGCCGACGTTGCGGCCGCGAAAGCGCGCCAGCGCGTCCTCGTCGAGCCGCCCGAGGTCGTGGCCGGCGACCGTCACGGTGCCGGAATCCGCGCGCTCGAGGCCCGCCATCACCATCAGCAAGGTCGACTTGCCGGAGCCCGACGGCCCGACCAGGCCGACTGCTTCGCCGTGTCCTATATGCAGGTCGATGTCCTTGAGGATATGAACCCGGGCGGCGCCGCGGCCGAGCGCGAGATTGATGCCGGTCAGTGCGATCGCGCTGGCCGGTCCGCCCGTCGAGGTATCGTTCATGTGGCCCTTCCGCTCGCGCCCCGAGCCGGTCTGCCCGGAGCCCGGCCCCGTGGCGTTCCGCTCATATGGGAAATGGGCCGGCCGGGTCCAGATGCTCGTCCTCGCCGCAATCGTCGCGGCGGTCGCGCCGGCGGCCGCGCAGCCGGCCGGCGCCGGGCGGCCGCTGAAGATCGTCGCGTTCGGCGATTCGCTCACCGCCGGTTTCGGCCTGCCGGCCGACGCGGCGTTCCCGGCCCGGCTGCAGCGGGCGCTGAGCCGCAAAGGGCTCGCGGTCGAGGTCGCCAATGCGGGCGTGTCGGGCGACACGAGCGCCGACGGCCTGGCGCGGCTCGACTGGTCGGTGCCGGACGACGCCGACGCGGTGATCCTCGAGCTCGGCGCCAACGACGCGCTGCGCGGCATCGACCCGCAGCGCACCCACGCCGCCCTCGACGCGATCGTGCAGCGGCTCGTTGCGCGGCGCATTCCGGTGCTGCTCGCCGGCATGCGGGCGCCGCCCAACATGGGTGCCGATTACGCGCAGGCGTTCGACGCGATCTACCCTGATCTCGCCGCCGCGCACGCGCTCATCTTCTATCCGTTCTTCCTCGACGGCGTGGCGGCGGAGCGCGGCCTCAACCAGGGCGACGGCCTGCATCCCACCGCCGCCGGGGTCGACGTGATCGTCGCGCGGCTGTTGCCCAAGGCCGAGGAGCTGATCGCCCGCGCGCGCACGGCGCGTGGGCCGTAACGGTTGCGCCGCAGCAGCGAATCTCCACATCCTGGGTCCTGCTAGTTCCGTCGAGTGCGCCATGCCCCGCCTGTTCACCGCTCTTGAGGTTCCCGCAGACATCGCCCAGGCGCTGTCGATGCTGCGCGGCGGGCTTCCGGGCGCGCGCTGGATCGACCCGGAGAACTATCACGTCACCTTGCGGTTCATCGGCGACGTCGACCACGCGCTGGCGCACGACATCGCCTCCCTGCTCGACCAGGTGAACCGGCGCGGCTTCGAGCTGCGCTTCGAGGGTCTCGCCCCGTTCGGCGGCCGCAAGCCGCGCGCGGTCGTCGCCACGGCGGCGCCGGTGGCGCCGCTGATCGAGCTGCAGGCGGAATTGGAGCGGCTGATGCAGCGCCTCGGGCTCGAGCCGGAGGGGCGCAAGTTCATGCCGCACGTCACCTTGGCGCGGCTGCGCGATTCGTCGAGCCTGCAGGTCGCCGATTATCTGTCGGCGCGCGGCCCGTTCCGCCTGTCGCCGTTCGCGGTGTCGCGCTTCGTGCTGTTCTCGTCCAAGGATTCGGTCGGCGGCGGACCCTACGTGGTCGAGGCCGCCTATCCGCTGGCGGGATGATGTCTTATCCCTCCCCGCGAAGCGGGGAGGGTGGCCGCCGTAGGCGGCCGGGTGGGGTCTCCGCTGCCTTGCGGCGGCCAAATTCGCCGCCCATTTTGTTGACCGTCGAGGAGAGATCATGATGTTCGGGCACGCTGCATCCTGGCAGGACGCGACCTTCGCCGCCGCCGCGGGCGACGAGGACACGGTCCACCGCGGCTTCTGGGCCAAGCTGAAGCGCATCGGCGCCAGCCTGCCGTTCGCCGAGGATCTGCTCGCCGCCTATTACTGCGCGTTCGACCGCGACACGCCGCTGCAGGTCAAGGCCGCGCTGATCGGCGCGCTCGCCTATTTCGTGCTGCCGTTCGACGCCATCCCGGACATGCTGCCGGTGATCGGCTTCACCGACGACGCCGCGGTGCTGGCGACCGCCATCCGCCTGATCGCCGGCAGCCTCAAGCCCGAGCACCGCGCCGCCGCGCGCGCGGCGCTGGCGCGCGGGCTGCGATAGTAGCTGTCGACTATCCCTCCGATTGCAAAATCTCTCGTTCACGTTATAAGATCATTGTGGCATTCCAATTCCGTCGGATTGGTTGTTAGAAACCGTTCATGGCTCGGCAAGGTTATTTGTATCGGGAGATCGGAGCATGAATCTCGTATTCGCCAGCGGCTTTCTGGTTCCGCAGCGTTTTCTTGGAATGGATTACTTTCGGGGCCTCAAGGACCATATCGGCGGGCGGCACGCGACCGTGTTTCCCGAAGTCCCGCCGGTTGCGCGCAGTGCAGATCGGGCGGCAGTCCTCGCGGTCGCGATTCAGAACAGATTTCCGACCGGCGAGATCCATATCATCGCGCACTCGATGGGCGGCCTCGATAGCCGCATCCTGATCGCCCGCAATCTCGAAGGGCTTTCCAATCCGGGACGCATCAAATCGCTGACAACGATCTCGACCCCGCATCGAGGCACTCCCGTGGCGGACCTGGTGGTCGGCCCCAGGCCGGAGGACGACCGTCGCGAGGCATACGATGCAATCACGCATGCGATCGGCCTGTTGGGCATCGACATCGGCTCGGTCAACGACCTCACCACGCAGGGGGCTGCAGCGATACCGGACCCGATGCAAACCCATCCGGACATCCGCTACCGTTCCTGCTGCGCCTCGGGCCGGCCGGGCCGTTCAGGTCTGCTGGGTTTCTTGGGTATCGGGGTCAAGAAGACTTGCGCGGCCTTTGTGCCGACGCACAGTTACATCCAGACCGTTACGGGTCAGGAAAACGATGGCGTGGTGCCGCTGGAATCGGCCAAATATGGCGAGCTTCAGCAGCCGTTCTGGCAGTGCGATCATGCCGACGCGATCGGCCACAATCTCGATGATCCTCTGAATCTTGGACAATCCCAATTCGACCACCTCGCCGCCTACGACGCGATCATCGCCTCGCTGTAGCGAAATCGGCTACGGCCGCAGCAGAATCTTCCCCATCGCCTTGCGGTCGGCGAGCGCCTTGAGCGCGTCGGCGATCTTCTCGAGCGGATAGACCGCGTGCACGTGGGCGGAGAGCTTGCCGTCGGCGCACCCCGAGCATCGCGCCGCGGCGCGGGCGGCGCGGGCGGCGCTGGCGCGCGGGATGCGATTGGCGCGGATTCGACGAGCCATACATAGTCTGTATCAATTGACAGTGAGACCTCCATGACGCTTCCAGCCTTTGACGATCTTCTGTTCCAAGGCTTGCTCATCTAATTTTCCGCGTAGTTAAAGCAGACTGATTCGCGATGGCCACCACGCTGCCGCCGCGCGGCCGACCTTGACAGCATATCAGTTTGACAAATTGCGTCGGATCACGGACTCGAAATCCGAGCCGTTTGGCGGCGGGCCGCTGAGCGGCGTGAGCTCGATCACCTTGCATTGCCCTCCGCCCGGATTCGGCACGTTGGCGTCGGTACAGACGTGCAGCGGCAAGGCGAGCTTGCCCCAATCCTTCGAGGCCAGCGCGCAGTCGAGCTTGATCAGCGCGACCGAGGTCTGATTGAGATCGACGATGTGCACGCTCGGCCCCTTCTGCGTGAACATCAAGAGCTTGTTCGGCAGATCGAGGCACGCGGCCTCGGCCGGCGTCGCTAGCAGCGCGAGCATCAGGGCACCCAATCGCACACGCATGTTTGTTACTCCGGAGCGTCCGCTTGATATGGAAGGGTATCATGAGCGCCACATCGTTCCCATAGGAGCGGACGTTCATCTCCATTTGAAAATACCGGAGGTGTTCGCAACCGCCGCGACGCCCGACCTCTGAGAGCCATCAAGGAGTTCCTATCCGACGCACGGCAGGCACCTCACGGCCGCAGCAAAATCTTCCCCATCGCCTTGCGGTCGGCGAGCGCCTTGAGCGCGTCGGCGATCTTCTCGAGCGGATAGACCGCGTGCACGTGGGCGGAGAGCTTGCCGTCGGCGCACCATTGCAGCAGCTCGGCCATGTTGGCGCGGTGCTTTTCGGGATAGCGCTCGGTGAACTGACCCCAGTAAACGCCGCGCACGTCGCAGCCGCGCAGCAGCACCAGGTTGAGCGGCAGCTTGGGGATTTCGCCGGCCGCAAATCCGATCACCAGGAAGCGCCCGCCCCACGCCGTCGAGCGAACTGCCGCTTCCGCGTAGGCGCCGCCGACCGGATCGTACACCACGTCGACGCCGCGCCCGTCGGTGAGCCGGCGCAGCGCATCCTTCAGGTCTTCCGTGCCGTAGTTCACCGTCTCGTCGGCGCCGTGGCGGCGGGCGAAATCGAGCTTGTCGGCCGACGACGCGCAGGCGATCACCCGCGCGCCCATCAGCTTGCCGAGCTCGGTCGCCGCAAGCCCGGTGCCGCCGGCGGCGCCGAGCACCGCCAGGGTCTCGCCCGGCGCGAGCTGGGCGCGGTCCTTGAGCGCGTGCACGGTCGTGCCGTAGGTCACGGTGAGGCCGGCGGCGCGGTCGAAGTCGAGGCCCGGCGGCAGATGCGCCAGGCGCGCGGCCTTGATGACGACCTGCTCGCGCGCCGCGCCCGCGCCCATGTGGCCGACCACCCGGTCGCCCGGCGCAAAGCCGGTGACGCCCGGCCCGATGCTGGCGACGACGCCGGCGAACTCCGACGCGGGCGAGAACGGAAACGGCGGCTTGAACTGGTATTTGCCGGCGATCAGCAGCGTGTCGAAGAAATTGAGCGCCGCCGCCTTGACCGTCACCACGGCTTCACCGGGGCCGGCGGCGGGCGCCGGAATGTCCTTGAGCTCGAGATCGTCGGGGCCGCCGAAGCGGCTGCACAGGACGGCTTTCATCAGGCTTTCTTGGCTGACCGGGATTGCGCAAAGGGGGCTTCTCATACCACGTTGGCGAGGCCGCGGGGACAGCGGGAATGCCGTCTTTGCTGCCTTTACAATGCCGGTTTCGCCACGTAATCGGCTCAATCCGGGGCGCGGGGCAATCCTCCAGAAGTGTCGGGAAAATGCTGCAGAATTGCATGTGTCGTCTAGCGCTGGGCATCATGGCAGCCGCGTGGGCGGGTCTGCCGGCGGCGGCCCAGGCGCCGGCCAAGGCGGCGACCAAGGGGGCGGCGCCCAAGCAGGCCCCCGCGCCGGCGCCGGCTGGAGCCCCGGCCGGCGGCCAGCCGGCCCTGCTCGGCCAGTACGGGGACTGGGGCGCCTACGCGGCAGCGAGCGGCGGCGGCAAGGTGTGCTACGCGCTCGCCACCCCCGGCAACACCCGCACCACGCCGCCCAACCGGCCGCGCGATCCGACCTACCTGTTCATCTCCACGCGGCCGGCCGAGAACGTGCGCAACGAGGTGTCGGTGATCATCGGCTACACGCTCAAGCCGGACTCCGAGGTGAACGTCGAGATCGGCGCCAACAAGTTCGTCATGTACACGAAGGCCGACGGCGCCTGGGTCGGCAACGCGGCCGAGGAGGCCCGCATGGTCGAGACCATGCGCAAGGGCGCCGACATCGTCGTCACCGGCACGTCCGCGCGCGGGACCCAGTCGACCGACCGCTATTCGCTCAAGGGCCTGGCCCAGGCGCTCGACCGCACCGCCAAGGAGTGCAAGTGACCTTCCTTCTCCCTCTCCCCGGAGGGGCCCCGGAGGGGAGAGGCGTAGGCGGCCCTCGGGCCGCCGTTCTTGGCGTTGAAGAACGCCGACGCGAAGCGTCGGCTATGGTGAGGGGGCTCCCGGCCTATCGATAGCGCGGGAACCCCCTCACCCGGATTCCGCGCGCATGCGCGCGGAATCCGACCTCTCCCCTCCGGGGCTAATATCGACACAGATGTTGCAGTGCGATTCAAGGGGTTTGGGGCAATTTTCGAATCCAAATCCGCCGCGCTGCG
>Ga0193751_1000598_pt1 | contig 26611 bp, 22 predicted proteins | sample L1c2metaG_FD_143050 | JGI IMG/M metagenome (GOLD analysis project Ga0193751, IMG submission 143050) | Soil microbial communities from a riparian zone of the East river system, Colorado, United States - L1c2 | ecosystem: Environmental > Terrestrial > Soil > Riparian zone | place: USA: East River... | reverse complement strand
TCGAAGTCCGCGATCCCACGTCGCAACGCGGGTCCGATCTGAACGTTCGCCACGTCGCCAACCGTTATTGGAATGCCGCCCGGAGCCGTTCCCACCGAGACGCGACGAATGTCATCGATGCCCGTGAATCGTCCACGCCCTCGCACGACGTACTCCGACCCACCCATCTCGAGCACGCGACCGCCGACATCCTGATTCGAGTTGCGCACAGCTTCGGCTACTTTCTCGACGGGAATCCCGAAGGCAAGGAGCTTTGTGGGATCGATCTCGACCTGATATTCCTTCTGAAACCCGCCCAACGACGCGATCTCGGCAACACCAGGCACTGATGTCAATGCCGGCCGGACGATGAAATCCTGGATTCCGCGGAGCTGCGCGAGATTTAGACTACCAGTCGTGTCGGCGACGATGTATTGCATCACCCAACCGACTCCGGTTGCATCGGGCCCGAGCATCGGCTGCGCACCGCTTGGCAACTTGTCGCGCACGCCATTCATGTACTCGAGAACTCTGCTGCGCGCCCAATACAGATCGGTCCCGTCCTCGAACACGACGTACACCGCGGATAAGCCGAACAAGCTCATTCCGCGAACGAACTTTATGTGAGGAACTTTGAGCAGCTCCGTCTCCAACGGATAAGTGATCTGATCCTCGACTAGCTGCGGCGCCTGGCCGGCCCACTCCGTCATGACGATGACTTGCGCGTCGGAAAGGTCCGGAATGGCGTCGACGGGGGTACTGAGCATTGCCCATGCGCCGGCGAGCGCAAGAATCGCCGTGGAGACCAGAACCGCTGTCTTGTGCACGAGCGACCAGTTGATGACTCGGTTGAGCATGATGGCTACCTCTTTGGCGGAGGAGACATCCCGGGCATGCCACGCATGTCCGCGCCCTTTGCGTTGACCGCGTTTGCCGGCTCGGGGGCCATATCCGACATGGTGCCCCCTTGCCCCCGCATGCCGATCATGCTCTTCATGACCTCACCGAGGTTCGACTCGGAGTCGATCAGGAATTGGGCGGATGTAACAACGCGCTGTCCGGATGTCAGTCCGCTCAATACTTCCACGTAATCACCACCGGTTCGTCCGAGCCTGACAGTCTGGGCGTTCAACGCGCCGTTCCCTGCATCAACGAATACCAGCGCGCGTTCTCCGGTCTGGACTACAGCGGAGCGGGGAACCGTGAGCGCAGACTGCGTGGAGCTATTCAGAATTACCGTCGCGTACATCCCAGGCTTGATACGCCCATTCTCATTCGGAACGGTGATTCGAGCTTTCACCGTTCTCGACTGATCACCCAGCATCGGATCGATGTAGGTGACTCGCCCGCTGAAAGGTTGTCCGGGGTAGCTCGTGAACTGGAGCGTTGCAGCGGCACCGATACCGACCCGTCCAGCATCTTCTTCCCGTAACTGTGCCTCGACCCACACGTCGGATAAATCGGCAATAGTGTATAGCTCCGCTCCGGCCTGGATCGACTGTCCTTCGACTACCTTCTTGTCGATCACGAACCCTGAAGCGGGCGCAGTCAGTGTTACAGTCCTCATCGGACGGCCGGTCCTCAGCACTTCATTTATCTGGGCGTCCGACACATCCCACAATCGCAGTCGTTCCTTGGCGGCAGCGAGCAGGTCGGTGTCGTTGCCGGGAACGCCAGGTACGCTGCTACCGCCAATGGTGCGTGACAGCCGAGCCAAAACCAGCAGCTCTTGCTCCGCGGCGACGAGATCCGGCGAGAAAATCGCTGCGAGCGCCTGACCTCGCTGCACCGGCTGCCCGACGAAGTTCACGAACAGTTTCTCCACGTAGCCGCTGAACTTTGGAGTAACCTTGGCCAGTCGTGTCTCGTTTACGACGACCGTGCCTACTGTCCGTACCTCGTTGGAAAGCGGTCGCAGCGCGACTGTGCCGAATGTCACACCGAGCTGTTGGATTTGCGTTGGTGTGAGAACCACCGAACCTGACGTTGAGCTCATGCCAGGCATCCCACTCATCTGGATCGCGGTAGTCGAACCCTTCTTGGAGTCACTTCTTCGCCGCGACGTCTTTACAGTCAGAGTCAAGATGACCAGCACAACGACCACGGCGACGCCGGCCCATAAGGTCAGTCTCTGAGCCCTCGTCATCGGAGGATCTCCGAGCCCACAATCTGCTCCAGGTCGGCCAGGTTCTTTGCGAAGTCAGACAACGATCGGTAGTACTCTGTCTCATAGGTGAACAGCGTGTTCTGGTTATCGAGCACAGTGAGCAGGTCGGTCTTTCCGGATTGGTAGCTCGCGAGCGCGGCCGTTGAGGCCGCGCTCCCTTGGGGAAGAATTGCTTTCGCATAGATCGCGAGCTGCGTGCGACTTCGCTCGAGTTCGCTCACCAACAGTGCAACTTCCGCTCGGACCGCATTGATCTTTGCCCGTCGGTCGGATTCCATCGCCGACAATTCAGCGCGAGCTTCGGCGAGCTCCTGATCCTGACGGGAGCCTTTGTGAATTGGCAGAGGAACAGAAATCTCAGCCGTGATCATGTCCGATCGCTGATTCCGCTGACCGTATTGGAGCGAGACATCGAAATCCGGCCGCGATCCTCTCCGCGCGAGCTCGACGCGCGCTGCCTGTGCCGCGATGTTCGCTTCATTCTCTTTCAGACCCGGGTTCTGACGAACCGCGAGATCCTGTAGCTCCGCAAGCGGAGGAAATGGCGAATCGAGTGTGCGCGCGCCCAACGTCTGTGCGGCGAAACGAATGCGATTTGGATCGCCCGGAGTAGCTGCCTGTACGATTCTCTCAGGAATTGTGGCTGGTGGAATCGACACCGTGTCGTCTCTGTCCAACGTCGCGTTAAGCTCGGCAGAGGTCGCGCGCCGTTCCTCCAGCAACGCACTTGCGCTCTCACCCAGTCGAGCCGCTTCTACTCTCGCCTTCAGCACATCCTGCTGACCACCAGTGCCGGAGGCGTAGTGTGCCTCGGTGACTTGAATCAGGTCGGCGAGAACCGATCGATTTCTTTCGACGATCATGAGAGCACGGTCGATGTAGGCGAGCTCGAAGAACGCGGTGCGAACATCTCGAGCGGCGGCGAGCCGAGTGGCATCGAGATTTGCTTTCGCTGCATCGAGCTCCTGCTCGGCGGCTTGCCGTCGCAGAGAGAGCTTTCCGGGATACGGGATCGTCTGACTGACGCCGATCATTTTCATGGTCATCGCGTCGCCCGGGATAACGGACCCGGTGACCCCATGGTCTGCGCCTGCCGCGTTCTCGCTTCCAAGCGGCAGGTTTTGGATCCCCGCTATTAGGACCGGGTCGGTCCAAGCCCCGGCCGGACCCACCCTCGCAGCGGCAGCATTCACGCGATCGCGTTGCGCCTGAATCGACGGATTGGCTGAGTCAGCGCGCGCAACGAGCGCGTCGAGCGAATTCGCAGCCTGCGCGTCTGCTCTCGATCGCGATAAGAGGATAGCCGCTAGACAGACGAGCGCAGGTATGATACGCCGGCGCCAAAATGCCACGCATGTTCGATTGTGGTAAAGCATTGTCGATTGTGATAGAGTCCACGAGACAGCGCAGCGCCTCGTTCGAAGCGCGCGAACACTCCGACACATCCGATTGGATGGGCCGGACCGTTACATCCGGATTGTGTGGTGGACTACGCCCGAGGAGGGGGGAGCTCGGGTGCGCTTACTATAGAAGGGGGTGCGTCAGGCAAATCTGCGACGACACGCTCTGAACCTGATGCATTTTGATAGAGACCAACGGCTGATGAAGCCACTGCGGCCGGGGAACACGGGACCATCGACTGGCACCCGTCGGGAGCCCAAGGAAACTTGCACGGAGGAACTGGCTGTTGGGCCGGCGCGTGGGCTAGGGCCGATGCCTGTCCAGTTACTTGCGGCGAAGTCGAAGTCATTCCCATCGCCGCCATGTTCCCGGAATTGGCGGATGCGACGCACGTGTAACCGCTCGCGACAAGCATGAAAGCCGCGAGTGGTACGCTCATGAAGAAGCCGATTAAACGGGAAGGGCGGGTCATCATCTTAACAATATGCTGACGTGATAAACGACGAAAGGGTCACTCGGCAGTGCTTCCGGTCCTGGTTGCCCTTGGCGGTCAACAGCTACATGCTTGTTAATCGCCGTCAAATCTCAAACTCAACGACTATGAAAATCGATCGCCGCAGTTTCCTTGGAGTGTCCGCTTCGGCATTGGTGTTGGGCAAAAAACTGTCGCCGACAGTACGTGCGCAACCGTCCGAGACTCCGGAGCCGCCCGAGATCGCTCGAAGAATCTTGGCAAAGGAGGTAGCGGTCTACACTACCGCCGACAAAACCAATTACCGCCTGTCTCCGACTGGCTCCCTCACGTTCAAACCCATGGGACAGCCGCTCGAGACGCAGATCTGCGTCTTTGTCGATCCTACCAAGCGAGCTCAAACGATTCTCGGCATCGGCGGCGCGCTCACGGATGCATCCGCTGAGACGTTTGCGAAAATTCCGGCCGCCAAACAGCGGGAGGTCATGGATGCCTACTTCGACGCTGACAAAGGCATCGGCTACACACTCGGAAGAACCAGCATCCACAGCTGCGATTTCTCGAGCGCCAGCTACACCTACGTCAACGAAGGTGACAAGGATCTCAAGTCCTTCAGCGTCGACCACGACCAGAAATTCCGGATTCCGTTTATCAAGAAAGCGATGGCCGCCGCTCGGGGGAAGCTCACTCTCTTCGGCAGCCCGTGGAGTCCACCTGCATTCATGAAGACCAACAATGACATGCTCCACGGTGGAAAACTGAAACCGGAGCTCGCTCAATCCTGGGCGAACTACTACACGAAGTTCATCAAGGCATACGAAAAAGAGGGAATACCTGTCTGGGGCATTTCGATTCAGAACGAGCCCATGGCGACCCAGACGTGGGAGTCTTGCATCTACTCCGCCGAGGACGAGAGAGACTTCCTGAAAAATCACCTCGGCCCCACGATGAGGAGAGAAGGGCTCGGCGACAAGAAAATCATCGCCTGGGATCACAACCGCGACCTTATCTACCAGCGGGTGAGCACCATTCTCGCCGACCCCAAAGCCGCGCAGTACGTGTGGGGAATTGGTTTCCACTGGTACGAGCCGTGGAGTGGTGGGGAGATGATGTTCGACAACGTCAGGCTCGTGCACGAGACTTTTCCGAACAAGCCTCTGCTCTTCACCGAAGGAACCGTCGACTCCTTCAAGGCCGACGACATCCACAACTGGAGATTGGGCGAAGCGTACGGTCGCTCGATGATCAATGACTTCAACGACGGCGCCGTCGGCTGGACCGATTGGAACGTATTGCTCGACGAACAAGGTGGACCAAACCACGTCGGCAACTTCTGCTTCGCCCCGGTTCACGCGGATACGAAAACCGGCGAGCTGACCTACACGAACTCCTATTACTACATCGGGCACTTCTCGAAGTTTGTCCGCCCCGGCGCGCGGAAAATCGCGAGCGCACCCAGCAGAAGCGCGCTGCTTTCGGCCGCTTTCGTCAATCCTGATGGAAAAGTGTCGGTCGTCGTCATGAACAGAGGCGACAAAGAGATTCCGTATTTTCTCTGGGTCGATGGCCATGCGGCGGAAGTCAGCAGCTTACCGCATTCGATTCAGACTCTCGTGTTCTGATCGCGCGGCAGTGTCAATCTGAACTGCGAGCCTTTTCCGATCTCGCTGGTCGCGACGATGTCTCCGCCCATTCCGCGCGCCAGATCACGGCTGATTGCGAGGCCGAGGCCGGTGCCCTCTTGCGCCCGCGTCAGTGAACGCGCAACCTGCACGAACGGCTCGAAGATTCTTTCGAGCTGATCTGCCGGAATTCCCAACCCGGTGTCGTGGACAGTGATACCGACCCGCTGCTCATCGTGCCAGTCGCAAGCGAGAGTAACGCTCCCCTCATTCGTGAACTTCACAGCATTCGAGAGGAGATTCAGAAGTATCTGCTCAACTTTGGATTTGTCCGCCCAGACGACAATATTCGGCGGGCAGGCCTGGATGGTGAGGAAAATATTCTTGGCCGCCGCCTGCGGCTCGATCATGTGTGCAACGTTTTCAATCACGCCCGTTAATGGGACGGTTGCGTAGTCGTAGATGGTTTGGCCGGCCTCGGCGCGTGAATAATTCAGTATGTCGTTGATGATGCCGAGCAAATGCTGTTGGCTCCGCTTGATTCGCTGAAGATCGTCGAGCTGCTCCTGCGTCACCGATCCTCGAACACCCATTGTCAGTAGATCGGTGTAGCCGCCGATTGCGTTGAGCGGGGTGCGGAGCTCGTGCGACATGGCAGCGAGGAACTCGCTTTTCGTACGGTTCGATTCGTCCGAAACCGCCGCCTTTTTCGCGGCTTCGATCGCGCGCTGCTGGGCTGCGCGGCGGTCGGTGAGATCTCTGGTGACCTTCGCAAAACCGACCAGCGATCCATCGGGTTTCCGAAGGGCAGTGATCACCACGTTTGCCCAGAAGCGCGACCCGTCCTTACGGACGCGCCAGCCTTCCTCTTCGTAGACGCCGGTGGAACCGGCGACCTTCAGCTCCCTCGCAGGCTTGCCGCTTTCGAGATCCTCGGGCGTGTAGAATATCGAGAAGTGTTTTCCGATTATTTCGTCACTTGTGTATCCCTTGATTCGCTCCGCACCAGCATTCCAGGTTGTGATGTGACCGGTGGGGTCAAGCATGAAGATCGCGTAGTCCTTGACGCCCTGGACGAGGAGTCGGAACCGCTCCTCACTCTGGCGGAGCGTCTCCTCGGCTTGACGGCGGTCAGTTAGGTCGCGCGTGACTTTCGCGAAGCCCACGAGGTGACGATCCGACGGATCACGCAACGCTGTGATGACGACATTCGCCCAGAAGCGCGAGCCATCCTTGCGCACTCTCCAACCCTCGTCCTCGAAGCGTCCGACGCGCGCAGCTTCGCGGAGCTCGAAGGCCGGGAAGCTTTGCGCGATTTTCTCGGGAGGGTAAAAGATCGAGAAATGCTGTCCAATTATCTCGCGCGCGGTGTATCCCTTCAGACGCTGAGCGCCGGCGTTCCAGCTTAGAATGTATCCATCGGGGTCGAGCGCGAAAATCGCGTAATCGTCGATGCTGTCGACAAGGAGGCGGTGCAGCTCGCCCGTCTCGTGCGCGATCCCGCCGGCTGACTGCTGTCTTGTCGCCGGGATATTGTCGAAGGTGCGATTCTCAGGCATCTGCTTTTGTGGACATCGTGACTGATGGGCTCCGAGCACTAGTTTCGCTCGGAGATCCTACTGGCTACCCGTGCTTTTGCACCCTTCGAGAAACCTACGCGCTGAGAGGTGCAAACGTTTGGTATTGCAATTCCCAGTCCCTGTAGGCCCCTTGCATAAGTGGTTAAGGCACAGTCTCTTGCGCTAGATGGAGAGCACAGCAGCCACCATCCGCCGCGCCACGCCGGCAGATGTCCCGACCATCGGCCGACTCGGCGCACTCCTCGTCCGTGAGCACCACGATTTCGACCCCGAGCGATTCATCGCGGCAACATCTGGGACGGAGAACGGGTACGGCTCTTTTCTCGGCAGGCAGCTCGATGAGCCGAACATCGTCATCCTCGTCGCCGAGCGAGATGGTGGAGTTATTGGGTACACGTATTCGGGCGTGGAAGGCTACGACTACATGTCTCTGCGTGGGCCGGCAGGCGTGCTATACGACATCGTCGTCGATCCGGCGTACCGCAAACAAGGAGTTGGTAGGATGCTGCTCGACGCGACTCTCAAAGCGCTCAAGGATCGAGGTGTGCCTCGAGTTGTGCTCTCCACAGCGGACCGGAACGCTACCGCGCAACACCTGTTCGATAGTGCCGGCTTCCGCCGAACGATGGTCGAGATGACTCGAGAGCTAGAGTAAGCCCGGCGTAATCTCCAGGAACAGACGAATGCCGAAACGTGGCACTCTCCCTGCTTATCTACTGCTAGCTGTGCCGCGATCTCGCGGTCGCAACCTCTACAGGAGAGCAGTCATGAAGTATTCCTATCGCCTTATCACCTTGCTCGCGTTGGCTCTGCCGGCCGTTCCGCTCATCGCTCAATCGACGCGAGCTGACGAGCGTGCCGCTGCGGCCGCGAACTCGCGCACGCAAATGCCCGTCGTCATACCCGCCGGCACTCCTCTTACTGTCGCAATCGATCAGGACCTATCGAGTGCGTCGGTCAACGCAGGCCAGCGGATCTCGTTTCACCTGACATCGGACTACTCGGAATTCGGCCACGTCCTGATCTCTTCGGGAACGCCGGTGCGAGGCACCGTTGCGAACGTTGCTCGCCGCGCCTCAGGCGGAAGACCCGGAACTCTAACGGTCCAGGTCACTTCCGTACGAGCGGTTGATGGTACGTACGTCCCGCTTCGCGGCACCGAGAAAGTCTCCGGAAAAAATCGCCAGGGTCAGGCGACCGCTCTTGGGGTTCTCACGCTGGGAATCGGCGCGACCAAGAAGGGACTTTCTGCCTCGATCCCTGCCGGAACTCAGTTCACGGTCTTCACCGACACGAAGCGGACGGTCGTGGTAGCGAGATAAGCAATCAAACTGTCGAGTTACGACGCGCGAACAGCGCGTCGACGGAGAACCCGCCTGCTCCCGTGAGAACAAGAGCCAAGCTCGCCACGAGGAGCAGGAACTCCAGCTCGTAACCCGAAAAACCTTTCTTCAGCTGCACCAGGAGAATCGCGCCGAGCATGTCGCACACAAAGGCGAATGCGAGGACGCGAGTCAGCAGGCCTATCAGGAGAGCAATTCCTCCGAAGAATTCGAGTAGGCCAATGAATGGTCCCATCATGCCCGGCATGGGGACGCCCATGTGCGTGAACGCGCCGGTAACACCGGCAAAGCCATAGACGAACACCTTCTGATATCCGTGGGCGATGAAGATCGCGGCAACCGCGACTCGAAGCACCGCAAGGCCGAGGCTTAGCTGGCGCGGGGAAGGAGAAGAAAAGAGTATCATCGGCTGATCCCTGGTTAAGGTCGTGGCTTCGACTCTTGTGATTATACGGCAGGGTTGGGGCTGGCGCTGTGTCGATCTCAACAACTGGATCGCCAGATGATGTGTCTATCCCTGAGTCTCATCAGAGGATCGGGGAAATGCTACGTGCCGCAATTGTTCTGACGCTAGCCGCCTTATTGTCGGCGCCGGCGTCTGGTCAGAACGCGCCTCTTTTCATTCAGCATGTGTCGGTCGTCGACGTAAACGCCGGACAGGTGCTGCCCGACATGACGGTCGAGATCCGCGGGAGAACGATCGCCGCGATGGACAACGATCGTCGCGTCCGAGTCCCACACGGCGCTACTGTCATCGACGCTCGCGGGAAATATCTCATTCCCGGGCTCTGGGACATGCACGTCCACCTGAGTTTTCCTGACGGAGCAGCGCAGATTTTCCTTCCCGTCATGGTTGCGAATGGCGTACTCGGTGCGCGCGACATGCACAGCTTTCTGGCGACCATTGTCTCGCTCAAGCGCGATGTCGCCACTAGAGCGCAAATCGGACCTCGGCTCTTTATCGCCGGGACTGCGGTCGACGGTCCGAATTCCTATTTGCCGGCTGCCCGTATCGTGCGCACACCCGAGGAGGCGAGAGAGGCAGTGCGCCAGCTCAAATCCGCGGGCGTCGATTTCATAAAGGTCTACTCGTCACTGCCGAAAGATCTCTATCTCGCCGTTGCCAACGAAGCGAAGAGCGAACGCATCCCTTTCGTGGGTCACGTGCCATATCCTGTCACGGCAGCCGAGGCGTCGGACGCGGGGCAGAGAAGTCTGGAGCATCTCACAGAGGTCGATGTCGGCACGTCGAGCGCTGAAGCCGCGATCAAAGCGGAGGAGCTCGAGGCCATGGCTCAGAAGCATGGCTACATACCAGATCCCAATCGACTCAAATCGACCTTCGACTCCGCTAAAGCAGCTGCACTGTTCGAGAAATTCCGACAGAACGATACATGGCAGGTGCCTACTCTCGCGGTGTTCTATCAGGAAAGAGAGATCGCCGAGCCCGGACCTCAGGGAAATGACTCGCTGCTCGTCTACATCCCGAAGCTGCTTCGTGACTACTGGCGTTCATTGCCGACCGATATCGCGGTCAAAATGGTTGGACTCTACGCCGTTCACTCCGATCTCGTTGGCCGGCTCAATCGAGCCGGAGTTCCATTACTGGCGGGGACTGACTGCCCCAATCCTTTTGTGTATCCTGGCTTCAGCCTTCACGACGAGCTTGGCCTGCTCGTGCATTCCGGTCTCACGCCGGCAGAAGCGCTGCGCACGGCGACCATAAATCCGGCGCGATTTCTCGGAGTGACCGACTCGCTAGGCACTGTAGCGCCCGGCAAAGTGGCTGATCTGGTGTTACTTGACGCTAACCCGCTTGCAGACATCGCCAACACAAAACGGATTCGCGCCGTGATTCAGGGCGGACGTTTGTTGAAGCGCGATGCGCTCGACGCGATGCTAGCTCAGGCCAGGGCGCGCGCCGCCGAACCGCAGGCAAACGGGACTCGGTAACTCGATTCGCTGCCGCGTCGGCGTCAACCGGCCGGTCTGCTCGTCGCGGCCAAACACGACGATGGAGTTCGATCGCTGATTGGCCACGAGCAGCCACTTTCCGCTCGGATCGAGACTGAAATTGCGCGGCCAGTCGCCACCAGTGGAAATCACCTGCTCGAGTTTGAGCGCTCCCGTTGACGCCGCGACGGAGAACACAGTGATGCTATTGTGCCCACGGTTGGACACGTACAACGAGCGCCCGGATGGCGACATGTGGATGTCGGCCGGGTAATTCTCGCCGGCCGATCCCGGCGGAAGTGTCGAGACGATGCCTACCGCAGACAGTGCGCCGTGCTCGGCGTCGAACCGAAGTGTGGCAACGGTGGAATCGAGCTCGTTGGCGACGAACACCAGCGGCAACGTCGGATGGAAGGCGATGTGACGCGGACCCGCGCCTGGTCGCATGACCGCGTCGCCGCCCTCAACGTGTTGCAGCGTATCGCCGTCGAGATCGAGACGGTAAACGAACACCCGGTCGGCGCCCAGGTCCGCGGACAACGCGAAACGGTTGGAGGGGTCCGCTACTATACAGTGTGCGTGCGCCGTACTCTGACGATCTGCATTCGGGCCCGAGCCCGTGTGCTGCACCACCGTCGCTGCTGGCGCAACTGATCCATCCTTCTGGATAGGTAGCAGCGCGACGCTGCCGCCCACGTAGTTGGCGACGAGCACCACTCGGCCGCTACGGTCCACGCTCACGAAACATGGCGCACCACCTTCCGACGGTTGTTCGTCACGTCTAGTGAGCGCACCTGTGCCGTTCGCGATCGTAAAGGCGCTTACCGCGCCCGTCGACTTCCCATGGTATTTCTCGACTTCATTCGCGGCGTAGAGAATGTGGCCGTTCGGGTGGATGGCGAGAAACGACGGGTTCGCACCGGCGTCCACCGAGCCGACTCGCTGCAGTCCGCCAGTGCGCCGATCCATGCGAAGGAGATAGACGCCCTCGGACTTTGTGCCCTCGGTGTATGTACCGACGTAAAGGAGATCACTATCAATCTCTGAATCCTTACGCCCCACGCGACTCCGCGAGCCAGGCACGAGCCCGATTAGGACAACCGCCGATGCGGCCAGGAACTCGCGTCGTGACGGATCATGTGATTTGCTCATCGACGCTGTTAAGACAGCCGCTAGAGGAGGGCGACAAATATGATTTCATCGGGGCGAGATCTCAACGAGCAGGTGAAAATGATCGGACGCTGTTCGCACCATTTCCGGCGTCCGTCTAACTTCGCAGCCCGTGAACCGCGAAGCGTATTCCTTCGGTGTGAAAACGTAGTCCAGCCTCACGTGCGGATCCCAGACCGGGAATGTGTAACCAGGATCCTCCTGCAGATCCGCATGCAATGAGCGCCAGGCATCGATGTAGCCATCTGATTGCATCATCTCGATTGTCGTGCGCGCGATGTCGCGTCCGCTCAGCCAGATCATTCCGCGTATCCACCGCGGCATGTGCGACGAGTTGAGGCGCGCGCCCGGAGCCAGCGCATTGAAGTCACCAGCGAGAACGTGAAACGCGAATGCATGCTGCTCTCGCTTTAACTGATCCTGTATTCCGTCGAGCAGCCCACGAAGCTCCCGAGCGCGTTGTCGCTCGGTCCAGTTGGAGAACCAGGCTCGAAGGTGCAGGACAAATAGGCGCGGGAAACCATTACCAAGCGACACCTCGAGCAGCGCGTGGCGGGTGCGCGGCGGATGGCGCCAGCCGTAGCCGACAACGGGAACGCTGCTCAGAAACCCGGTCGAGTGGTATCGCCGCGATGCGAAGAACTGGAACCCAGCCAGTCCGGCGATGCGCTCGACCACCGCTGGATCTCTCGCTTCCTGCAGCGCGACCACGTCGGGGCTCGCGGCTTTGATTACCTCGGCGATTTCTTCGGCGCGGCCGACTCCGCCCTCTCGAATGTTGTAGGTGAGGAGCCGCAAACCTAATCGGCCTTCGGCTTCTTCAGCAGCACGAGATAGGGCTGATCCAGTGCGACGTCGCGGAGATACTGCACGAGCGATGTGGTTGCTTGAAGATTCACGGACCGGCCCGTCATCTCGCAAAGACGCTGTCGCAGCATGACCATGTCGCCGCCCACGAAGGTAACGTCGAGATCGCTCGTTCCCGGTCCGTCACCGTCAAACGGCTCGTCCGATCCGAATTTGTGGCCGGTCACCGAGCTTCCACGGAGGATCACGTCGACGCCGTCCGGCGTCGACTCGCTTAGTACGCGGATGAACTCGTTGTAACGCTCGGGGTCGCCGGCGAATGCGAGACGCGTCACACGGTCGCGGATTTGAGTCTGAGTTTCGTTGTTTGCGTCGTCAGCCATGAGGAACTGTGAGAGATGAATGAACCCATTGGAAGATTCATTCCGGCCAGTTCCGATTAGCGCGTGAGCTGACGTCGAGCGAAATATTGGCGCAGCCGTTCGGGGTCGGGACTCGGATCGGCGAGCGCCACGTAACCGTCCGGGCGTAGGAGATACAGCGCGCCGTTCTGCAATCCCGCGCGTCGCATTCCTGATTCCCAGGCGAACACGTGGAGAGGGAGCCGAAGCTCGGCGCACGCTTCGCGCACGCCCGGTTTTACGTTGCCATACACATGCGCCTGCCACGCGACCGACGTGAGCGGCGCGAAGTTGTCTTCGCCGGATGAGAGTTTGACCCAGGGTAGTCGATCGCCGCCCCGCACTTTCCCCGCTGCGCCCTCGCCCAGGGCGCCCCCACGGTAATTCACCTGGGTCTGCGATACGGTCCTGAACAGCAATCTGCGCATTGCCCTGATTCGAAAGACGAGTGGCACCACGAGCGGGATGATCCGCTTGCGCACCACACCCGCGAGAACGCCACGCTTGGTGACGAATACAAATCCGCGATCGGTCGTTGCAACTAGTCGCCGAGCGAAAGCGATTCGCTCTGGCTCGTAGGTGTCCAGCAGATTCTCTGCCGCGCTGTGCTTCACCACTGCGGCCAGCTTCCACGCCAAATTCACGGCATCGCCGATGCCTGTGTTCATTCCCTGTCCGCCGACCGGACTGTGGATGTGCGCGGCATCGCCGAGCAGGAAAGCGCGCCTGTCGCGAAAGCGGAGCGCGACGCGATGGTGCACGCGATAAGTCGAAAACCAGTTCACCTTCTCGATACTGAGCTTGAGATGCTCGATGGCTCTGCCCTTCACATCGTCGAAAGCGAGTTCGCCGTGCTCGCCCTGCGGCAAATCATGAACGTTTCCGACCAGACGCCAGCGCTCCTTTCCCTTAAGGGGGAAGAGAATGAGGAAGTCGGCATCCTCGATGTCGACGTGCAGGTCGGTGTGGACCGGCTCTCCCTTTGCCTGCACATCAGCAACGTAGAAGAGACCGGTGTACGTTCCGCCCGGAAAGCCGACACCCAGCTGCCCGCGAACTACTGACGACGCTCCGTCGCAACCTGCGAGATACGCTGCCTCGTAGGTCTCTTCCAAGCCGTCCGGCCGCCGCAGAGTGGCCGTCACTCCGGTGTCGTGCTGCGTGAAGCGCAACAGCTCTGTTCGTCTTTCGACACGAACGCCGAGCGCGGCCAGTCGCTCGATCAACAGTCTTTCATGCGCGTCCTGCGGAAAGACGAGCGCGAATGCGTACGGAGTTACTCCTTCTCCAGTGCGCTGCAGGGGAACCTGTGCGGCTCGACGCCCAGCCACCCACAGATTGAGATTCTCGACCTTGACTCCGCCCGCGATAACGGCGTCATCGAGTCCAACCTGGTGATAGAACTCCAGCGTGCGCGCCTGCACGGCGAGCGCCCTCGAAGTGGTGCCGGCTTCCGCGGCCTTGTCGACGAGCCGCACCTTGACGCCAAGTCGGGTCAACCAGAGCGCGAGGACGAGGCCGGTGGGTCCGGCGCCGGCGATCAGGATCTCGGAAGAGTTCACGTCTCGATGCGTTCTCGCGCCTTCAGCCACTTCGAACGCCGTTTGCCTGTCCTCAACGCGCGCACCATTTTTGGCTCATGCGCATCCTCCTGTCAGTCCTTTGTCTACTGATTGTTTCTCCATTCGCAGTGGCAAAGACGCAATCTTTGTCCCAGGTCGCCGATACCTCGCCGTTCCGGCCGCTCGACCTTCCCACTCCGACCGACGTCCGGAGCGCGAGCGGCAGGCCCGGACCCACGTACTGGCAGCAGCGCGTCGATTATAAAATTGCGGCAACGCTCGACTCGGCGCGCAACGAGCTGCGAGGGCGAGAGACCATCCACTACGTGAATCACTCGCCCGATTCGCTTCCGTACCTGTGGATGTTCGTCGAGCAGAATCTCTGCGCGCCGAACAGCATCACCAACCAGCTCAATCAGCCGCCGCTCGTCTTCCTCGGCACGAGCTTCGACTTCTCGTGTCAAGGATTTAATGGAGGCGGACACCTGGAATCGCTGCGCGTCGGCGGTGTCGACGCAAAACACATCGTGTACGGCACGACGATGCGCGTCGATCTCGCGCGACCTCTGGCCCCCGGCGCTGCGACCGACATCGATGCGCAGTGGCACTTCAACGTTCCCGCGCAGGGCGGCGGGCGAATGGGACACGACGGTCCACTCTACGAAATGGCGCAGTGGTATCCGCGGTTAGTCGTCTACGACGATGTGCACGGCTGGAACCACGAGCCATACATCGGCGCCGGGGAATTCTATCTGGAGTACGGGAACTTCGATGTCTCGCTCACGGTGCCGGCTTCATATATCGTCGCGGCCACCGGGGAGCTCGTGAATCCCGAACAAGTTCTCACGCAGAATGAGCGTACGCGACTTGCCGCGGCGCGAAAATCCGAAACACCGATCGCGATCATCCGTGCGGATGAAGTCGGCAACATGGAGCTCGCGCGGCCCGCGCAAACGAGAGGGGCTGTTTCGCGCACCGATCCAGGTCCAACGTTCACCTGGCATTACACCGCCACGAATGTCCGTGACTTTGCGTTCGCCGCAGGTCCCAACTTCCGTTGGGATGCCAGCGGCTACAACGGAATCCTCATCGAAAGCCTCTACCGTCCCTCGGCGACGATGTGGACGGAGGTGAATCGAATGGGACGCGAGGCGATCAAGTACTACAGCGAGCAGTGGTACCCCTACCCATGGTCACACGCGACGACGGTAGAAGGTCCGATCGAAGGAATGGAGTACCCGATGCTCACGTTTACGCCGAACAGTCCGACGCGTGAGGACGAGCAGTGGGTGATCGCGCACGAATTCGGGCACGAGTGGTTCCCGATGACAGTCGGCTCGAACGAGCGGCTCTATCCGTGGATGGACGAGGGCTTCAACACCTTCATCGATCTCGCCAATGCCGCGAAATATTTCAGCGGTACCGCGTACGGCGATTCGATCGAGGTTCATCCGCTGCATCTCTACGCCGATCACGCCAAGCCGGGCGACGAGCAGCCGTTGATCACGAATCCCACCCAGGTGCGCGATCTCTTCTGGGTCGGATACCAGAAGCCAGCACTCATGATGCAGATGCTCCGGTACGAGGTGCTCGGCAAGGATCGCTTCGACGCCGCGTTCCGCGAATACATCAAGGCGTGGGCATTCAAGCACCCGACGCCGGCGGATTTCTTTCGCATGATGCGCGACCAGTCGGGGATGGATCTCGATTGGTTCTGGCGCGGTTGGATCTACTCCACCGCCCGACTCGACCAATCAGTCGACTCAACCTCTGCGGGTTCCCAAGGGTGGACGCAAGTCTACCTGTCGAATCGTGGCACGATGGTGATGCCGATGGAGATCAGGGTCGAGTTCAGCGATGGATCGTACGGCACTTACAAGATTCCAATCGAGATGTGGAACCTCGGACCACATTTTGTCTATCGGATCCCCCGCGACCGAGTCGTGCGGGTCGAAGTGGACCCGCGGCACGCGCTCCCGGATATCGATCGTCAAAACAACGTTTGGCCGAGGGGACGCTAACCGACCCCGGTTACCGTTTACGTGCGTAGTCCAGGCCCACCACGCCGCCCGGATACGGAGTCGCCGACGTCAAGGTGAACGTCGCATGCACGCCACTCGGCAGCAGACGCTTTCCGGTTCCCAGTGTGAGCGGAAACACGAGCAGGTGCAGCTCGTCGACGAGGTCAGCCTCGAGCAAGGCGTGGACGAGCTGGCTGCTGCCGTCGGTCAGGATGTTCTTGCCGGGCTCTGCCTTGAGCGCGCGCACCGACTCAATAACGTTGTCGCGGATGATGGTGGTGTTGCGCCACGTCGGCTTGTCGAGTGTTTTCGACACGACGTACTTCTTCGGCGCGTTCATCATGTCGCCGAAGAAGTCGCCAGGAGGCATCGGCTCGAAAGGGGCAGCGTGTGTCAGATAGGTCTTGCGGCCAAGCAGGAACGCGTCCGTATCCTTCATGATGTCGCCGAAGCTCTTGCCGATGTCATCGTGCCAGTAGGGCCACGTCCAGCCGCCGTACTCGAATCCTCCATCCCGATCTTCATCTTTGCCGCCCGGCGCCTGGATGACGCCGTCGAGTGTCACGAACTCGGAAACGATGAGCTTTCTCACAAGACCTTCCATTCTTTATGATGTTTGTCGATTGGGACAGCGCCGCACAGCGTGACTGTCACCTCTTCTTGATACGTCGAACGAGGCTGGCCGTTTTCGACATGCTCCGGCTCAGATCTGCGAATAGGCCGTCGGCTGGAGAATGATGTCCGTGATGGCCGAGACGTTGTCTCGGTACTGGGGGTCGGCGGAAAGAGTCTTCCATTCGGGGTCCTGGCCAAACTTGCTCCACGCCGCGTCGCGTGCCGCCATGTTTGGAAACGTGAGCATGTAGGTCAGGCTCGGCATGTTCGCGCCGATAACCGTCTCGCCGAAGAAGACAGGCGTGAGACCCGCTCGCCGGAAGATTGGAATCTCGCCGGCGTTGAACATCTTCAGCTTGTTGAGCGCGGCATGATCGCTGTGACTCTCGTACGTCCGGAGCTCGTAGATGCGAGGCGTCGCTGCGCCGGCACCCGCGGCTGGCTCCAGAGTGGGCATCGCATCGAACGCGCGAAGCAGAGTGCTCTCGCGTCGCACAAACGCTGGGTCAGACATCGGAGCGTCGACGATCCCGGCACCGGCGCGTGAATACTCTGCGTCGCTCGCAAGGCGCTCGCGCAGCGACACCACGGTCTCGAGCGTCTGGTGCACGAGGACGACGAGCAGCGACGGCGCGTTTTCGCCGTATACAACGGTAAACGCCCCAACTCTGCTAACTCCGGCTCGATTCATCGCGGGGATCGCCACGTCGCCGATGAAAGTGGTGAATGCCCGCTGCTTCGCGCCGGGGAGTAAGTGGTACCGCCGCAGCTCGAAGTACTGTCGATTGGCGGACTGTGCGAGTGTATGGAGCTTCGAGTGCGGTGATACCGCGGCAACTGCGGTCGCGGCTAGAAATTCGCGTCGGTCCACTGGTGCCTCATTCTGGGTGGAACCTAATAATGCTTGCTTCTGAGAGACTCTCAATACTGAAAGCTTAGGATTCCACCGCTGGTGCACCTCGGCTGGCATCTTCAATACCGAAGCGGACAGCCCTGAGCGCTAAGCCCTGAGCTATTCAGCTTTCACAGTTGGTCGTCTTCGTAGGCCGCGTCTCGGTGTGGCGAGTTGATTTTCACAGCGTTGAGCTGTGAGCTCTCGGGCTCTGCCACGAGTCCCAGCGGTAGCGAGACAATTCTTTTCACTCATACGGACCGTAGAAGCCCAGCGGCTCCGGACTTAGCGCTCAGAGCTGTCCGCTTCCGTATTGAAATTGCCAGCGGAGCCTCGCGATGGCCGAATCCTAAGCACTCGCCAAGTAGTCTCATGCTCGCAGGCGCTTGACGATCGCGTCGACGTGTAGCGCTGTCGTGTCCAGCGCCGGAATTCCCTCGACCACTGGATCCGACAAAAGCAGAGTCAGCTCCGTCCCGCCCAGAATGACCCCGTCGATTTTCTCCTCTGTGCGAAGGCGCCTGACGACCGATGTCACTCCATCTCTTGTCTCGTCGCGAAAATCGCCTTTGAGAAGCTGGCCTATGTAACGCTCATGGATCCACGTCCGCTCTTCGTCGTTCGGGGAAACGACCGCCATCCCGCGTCGTGCGAACACCGTTGGGTAGAAACTTCCTTCCATTGTGAAGCGTGTGCCTAGCAGTCCCAATCGGCGCAGGCCCTGTCGCTGCGCTTCATCCGCGCACGCTTCGACGATGCTCACCATCGGAATTGGCGAGCGTGCGACTAGATCGTCGAATATGACGTGCGGAGTGTTGGCGGCTATCGCCGCGAAGTCTGCTCCGGCCGCGGCAAGGCGACTGAGTGATGCCGACAGATATTCGACGAGAGCCGGTCTGTCGTGCTCGACGAGGCGCAGCCCGCGGTCGACGTCGAGACTGTCTATGATGATCGACGGCGACGAAGAGGGATCGTCGCGCTTCCACCCCGCCAGAATGCGCCGATAGTAGTCGATCGTGGATTCGGGTCCCAGCCCGCCAACTATTCCAAGTGCCGCCATCTTGAAACCATAACAAGAAGCCCTGAAGGACAGAACATCCTCCAGGGTCTTTCTCGTCTCAGATCGCTTGGTTAGTGACCGAGATTCCTCACTGTCGTCGCCAACGCGCGCACCTTCGATGCATCGTTCGAGCCGTTGGCGTCAGCATCCAGCTGCGTTGCGAGAGCGCCCAATCTCCCTGACCGACCACTCGCCGAGGCACTTTCAGCGGCAGCGAGAGATTGTCTAACCGCCGAGATTCTGCCGGACGCCAGACCACCCGATCGCTCGAGCTGATCGACATACGCGCGTGCGAGTGCGAATGACGACGGCCAGACGAACGGCTGCTGTCCCTGAGTATTGTAGTAGTCGAAGTGAACCGTCTTCGCCGCGTCGATCTCGTTCTGCGAGATGAACCCGCTCGGCGCCAGCTCGAAGATGTCGAGGCCGCGCGTAATTTCGGAGCTCACGATCACTCCGTTGTACCAGTACGCGGACCAGGATCCGCTCAACTTGAGCGTCGTGTCCGCGGGACCGCGATCGAAGTAGGCGATCTCGCGCGGGTGCGCTGCATCTGTCCAATCGAAGACGGAGATTCCGCCCTGATACCAGGCCTGCACCATCACATCACGGCCGGGAATCGGAATGAGCGAGCCGTTGTGCGCGACGCAATTCTCGACGCGCGTCTGCGGAGCCGGAAGCTTGTAGTAGCTCTTGAACGCCATGTTGCTGCCGGCGACTGTGAAGATCGCATCGGCGCCCCACTCGCGGGGATCCGTCGCGCGGCACTTCGGCTGCATTCCTCCGCCCCACTCATCGGAGAAGAGAATCTTGCTGCCGTCGTTGTTGAACGTCGCGGAGTGCCAGTAGGAGAAATTGGAATCCGCCGCCGCGCTGAGACGAACCGGATGCGCGGGATCAGTGATGTCGAGCAGCAATCCATAGCCGCCGCACGCACCCCCTGCTCTGCCAATCGCAGGGTAGAGCGTGATGTCGTGACACTGACTCGGACCGGGGCGAGGACCGGGTGTGGCTGAGGGATCCGGCCCGACAAGCTTGGCGACGATGGCGGGAAGCTCGCGACGCAGCGTTGCACTATCAGCCGCAGTAGGCGCACCGGTTCCACCACGTGCCTGGACGATGCCCTTCAGCTGCTCGGAGACGAAAAAGTCGGGCGCGACCTGTTCTTCCCCGAAAATCACCGCGGTGTAAGCTCCGCGCGCCTTCGCTGCCGCCACTTCCTTCTTGTGTTCCGCGATGTCGATCGCCGTCTCACCGTGACGCGCCGGTGCCGTGAGTCCGGTGAAGATTCGCGGCGACGTGACGACAGCTGCCTGCTCGGGGTGAGCGAGCGGCACCTTGATCACTTCGATGCGGAAGAGGGCCGAGTTGGGGTCCTTGTCGGGCGAAAGATTGACGCAACCCGCCAGCGCATTGGGCGAGCGCACGCCGGCGGAGCCCGAGATGTACACGTACACGTTGTCGGGATCTTTCGGATCGACGAGCAGACTATGCGTGTGCGATCCACGGCACGTCTGAACGTTGCCGACGTTTTTCGGATTGCTGATATCGCTGATGTCGAAGATGCGAATTCCGCGCAGACGATCCTTGCTGACGGTGTCCTTCACGCCGGCGGGGCTGCAATCGACTCTGGCGCTCAGATCTTCGCCCGAGACGAAGAGGAGATTGCGATAGACGGACACGTCGCTTTGCGACGCCGGACAGACGTAACCCTCTTTGAGTGTCGGATGCTGAGGATTACTGATGTCCCAGACCTGGTAACCGTTGAAGCTGCCCTGAATTGCGTAGTTGCCCAGGAAAGCGAGGTCCGAGTTTATCCCTCCGAGGAATTTCTCCGAAGGTCTCGTCTCCGACAGCACGTTGAGATTCCACTTGGCCTCGGCGGCGTCGAACGCTCCGGCGCGGAGTCCAACGCGGGGATCGGGCGTCGGCGGAATGAGAGAGAGATTCGCACTGGGACTTGAAGAAGTGGTGGCACTGGTCCCGCCAGTCGAAGTCGCGCATCCCGCCGCGGCAATGACAATCGCGGCCAGCGCGGCCGGATAAAATGCATTCGCCAGCGAGCGCGAATGGCGGGGGATCGGGTTACTGAAGCTCATTTTGGGTTCCTCTGAACGGTGATGACGCCGATTTCTCAACGACAGGCTTTATCGCGTGTCGGCCAGAATATGGTCGAAGGGGGCGTTCTCTGCATTCGCACTAGTACGGGAGGGGTTGCGAATCGGTTTCTCGAAGCTGAGATGAGTTACATCGGGATCGCGAAACTGCCACCTAGGGATTTGTCGACCTGCCACTTTCCGCCACGTCGCATGAGAAGAAAGTCTTCGGTCCACAACATCTGAGATTGACCCCCGTAAAAACCGTGCGTCGGGGTGGTGGTTTGAGCAGCCGTGCTGCAAATACGCGTGATCGAGGCGATTGCGCTATCGCCCTTCATCTTGATGACTCTGGCGCTGAGTAGATATCCTTGCGCTCCGACGGCTGTTTTTGAAGGGCAAACGAACGGAGTGCCATTGGGGACAATTTTATAACGAGGGTCCTGCCTAAGGCTGCTGAAGACAGTCGCTGTGAGTTTGTCTCTGAAGGTCAAGTACTGCGGCCGACTGGTCTCACCAGGCGGAGCAACTTCGTCGTAAAGGGTCGCTTTATCGACGGACAGTCTTACACGCAGCGTGTCTACCGTGTTCGCGCGAAGATTTCGCCGCTCGGTGTGAGGATGATAGCCCACGCGGCGAACCAGTATTTCATAAACGTCGGGTTGCACGCGGCCAATGACGAAAACGCCGCTATCATTCGTGTAGGCGCCAAATGCCTTGGGAATGTTGGCCGACCTGAGAGAAACCCCTGCGCCTTGCACGGGAGAGCCGGATGCCGAGTCAACCACTATTCCTACCAGGGCTGCGACTCGCTTTCCCGTCGAGTCACGGGTGAGAGAATCCCGGTTGAACGAGGGGATTGGACGCGGAATCGCGATGCCTGCTCGCCGTGTGCCCGCACAGGCCCATCCAATGATGCCGATCGCGAGAAATAAAACTCCGTGAGACTTCACACTTATAGGTACCAGAAGATCGCTGCCTCTGCGTAGCGCCTTACATCAAGGTCATGCACCGATCACCGAAATCTGGATCTCGTCCCCGACGTAGTCCACGGCCAAATCGGCCAGACGCGCCACAACTGCGTCGGCAGCTCGTAACCGTTCTGGCGGATAGGTCGCTGCGATTGCAATTGCTCGCATCCCGGCTGCTTGCGCCGACTCGATACCGGCCGGCGCGTCCTCAATGACGATGCAGTCTGCAGCGGAAAACCCCAAACGTGCCGCCGCGATCAGATAACCTTCCGGATCGGGTTTGCCACGACTGATCTCATCCGCGCAAATCATCACCGCCGGCGACGGCAGCCCTGTGTGCCGCAGCCTGAATTCCGCGACCGCGCGAATACCAGAGGTAACAACAGCCCACCGGCTCGTGGGAAGAAATTCGAGAAGCTCACGCGCTCCTGCGATCTCGTAGACGCCATCCGGGTTCGTCGCTTGGCTTGCCTCGAGGACGGCAAGTTCCGCATCGGCGCTGAGGTCTGGTGCGACTAGGCGAAGCGTCTCTACTGTGCGCCTCCCGTGTGCCATCTCGATTACGTGCTCAGGATCGAGCCCATGACGCGTCGCCCATTCGTGCCACGTTTTCTCCACGCGTTCCGCGGAATCGACGAGCACTCCGTCAAGATCAAACAGAATTGCGCCGCAAGTAGTGCTGTACGGCATCATCGTTGGAACGACCCGCTGGAGGAAGTCTAGAGCTGCGCACGCGCCCAGTAACAGAACGCATCCAGCGCACGATTGGCAATGCCAAAGGAAGCAATCGTTTCAGGAACCACACGAGTCGCGCGCTCGAGATCCTTCTCGAATGACCGCATCCTGTTGGCCGCGAGCTCGCGACTGACGATGACGACGCCGAATTCCGCGTTCAGCGCGAACGAGCGTGGATCGAAATTGATCGAGCCAACGAGGAAGAGCTCACCGTCGGCGACAACGGTCTTCGCGTGCATCATCGTCGGCTGATACTCGTAGATCGCGACACCGTGCTCGACCAGACGCGGCCAGGTGTGGCGGCTGGCGCGCTGCACAGGCTTCTCGTCGTGGTACGGCCCGGGCACAAGCACGCGGACGTCGACGCCACGATCACTGGCGGAGCACAGCGCATCGATAAAAGACGGCGGAGGAACGAAGTACGCGTTGCTGATGTACAGCGTGCGCGTTGATCCTGATATCAGCGCCGCCATCACGCGCTGCGCGGCCGACGAGCCACTCGCCGGAGTGCTGATCACGGGGCAGATGGGGACATCGCCCGTCGGCGGGAGCTTTGGGTAATCCCGGCCGTGGAGCAGTAGCTCTTCGGTGCTCTGATTCCAGTTGTCTGTGAAGGCACTCTGGAGCGCGGAGACGATGGGGCCCGTGAGGCGTACGTGCGTGTCGCGCCAGTGGGAGGGACTCTGCGCGTGGCCACTCCATTCGTCAGCGATGCCGACGCCGCCGGTGAACCCGATCTTGCCGTCGACCACTAGAAGACGGCGATGTGTTCTATGGTTGTATGTCATCCAGTCGAACCACTGCGCTCGCCGGAACCAGGTAACCTTGCAGCCGGCGGCGAGCATCTGATCCACGAGCTCGCGTGGCATCGGATCGGTGCCTTGGCTATCGAGAACGAGACGCACTGTCACGCCACGCTGGGCCGCATCGGAGAGTACCTGCGCGAACTCCCGGGGCACATCCCCCGCCCAATAGACGAACGTCGAGAAGTGGATTGTCGATTTGCTCTCGCGGATCGCGGCGAGCATCGGCGGAAAGATCTCGTCGCCGTTCTGGAAGACTTCGACCGTGTTGCCGTCGATCACGCGCTCTCCAGCAGCACCGTGGATTGCGCGCAGGAATGCGTCGAGATCTGTGCCGATCTGCGGCACGCTCATCACGCGGTCCTGGTGATTCGCTTCGGCGTTCGCGGCAATCGTGATGTAGAGGAACGCGACGGCGAGGGCGCCGACGACTCCTCCGAGCAAAAAGAGGAGGTGCGTCATGGCTTGATGGCGTGGGGAGCGTCACTCATGCGCCTTCTCCCACGCGATCCACGTGCCGAAGCCTTTTCTGCGAGTGGGTTGTGGGGTCTAACGGCGTTGACCTCTTACGTGCTTACCCGGTCCTTACCGTTAGCCCCATTGATCGTACGCCGTTCACCCGCGCTCCGTTGACGTCGAGCGCTCATCTATCCGAGCTCGTCAGGAACCGTTTTGCGGACAATTCTCCCGATTTCCGATAAGAAGCACGATCCTTCCTAGCGCGAGCGAGTGGCCCTGACGTCCCGATACTTCGTGTTGTCAGGCGATCTCAGATCGCCGACCAGACTATCGCCGCGAATTGTGAAGCGCCACACGCCATTCCGTATCGCGCACGTGGCCTGCGCACCGGACGCGGTGCTGCGACACCCGACGACGCCCATCTCTACTTCCTGCCCGTTCACGATTTTGCGCCCGTCGAACGACAAGCTATCAGTGGCATTCACGCGCGTTACGCGATAGACGACGCTCTCGTCTTTGCAGGGCGACGGACGCGCCGAGCACGACGACGTGCCGCGCCAGACGCCGACGGGATTCGCCGCCGCAGGTGCCTGCGCAAACCCTGCAGTCGCGAGCAAGCACGCGGCGGTGATGGCACCGATATTCGTTCGAGTTCTCACTTACGGCGCGGGGTGTACCGCTGGCGTCCCGTCCGACCAGGTGCGGACCGGGATGTATATCACCTGTATCGGCGCGTTCGGAATTGCCGCCGTCGCATCAATGATCGGCGCAGTGAACCCGGCCGCACCGAACGTGCTCCCCTTTAGCGCGCCGTCGTAATAGAACATCAGGTGTGGCATCCAGTGCGGGTCTGCTGCATCGGAGAGACGCTGCTTCGGCGATAGCATATACGTCATTGCCCCGGCGGCCGGCATCGTGAACCGCTTTTCGGCGTACGCCTTTTTCATGCGCGCGTTCAACTCGGCCGGCGTCGCCCCAGCCAGCGCCCAGTCGATCTGTGCGAGCACTGCGGGGAGGACGGTGCGCGCTGCCGGCGGGTTGAAGCAGTGCGGCGCGCTAATGTGAGTATCCCAGAATCCGGGATCGTCGGGCGCCGCCGCAAACGACCGCATCACGATGCACGTGAACCCGTTCGTGCCGCGTACCGCTTCGGTGTAGCCCGTTGGCGTCAGCACCAGCACGGTGGCGTTTTCCGAGACTGTCGATGGCGCCGCGGTCCGGGCCAGAGCTATTTCGTCGGCGCGGTCGGCGATCAGATAGGGTGCGACGTCGGGCTTCTTCTGCGCACCGAGCGCGGAGGCAGCGACGAAGGTCGAGATGGCGACGAACATGTGTGAGTTCATGGTAGGAAAGGGGTGAGGGTCAGGATTTCTGCTGCAGCCGAGCGACTTAGGACTCGAGCCGGGCCCGCTAGGCTACAGGTCCCGCTGCTTGAGCGACACCATCGCGGCCGCGAGAACGAGCACGAAGTAACAACCAGCATAGACCACCGCCGTCACACTGGGGATCGACACATTGGCGAATGGGGAAAACGAGAGCGAACCCGCCAATGGAGTCTGCATCTCGTACGCAGCCCGCCGCCAGAGGGACTCGGTCGGCATGATCAAGCTCGAGAGTACGCCCAGCGTCACGATCTGCGTGCTCTGTGAAAACCCACTCACTTGCTCCAGCCATCCCCCCATGAACGCGACGCCCTGCAGCCCGAGCGCCAGCACGCCGCAGGTCAACGTCGAGAACCGTGTTCCCAACAGAAACGTCACGCTCAGCGCGACGATGCACTCAGCAACGATGAGCAGCATCCCGTGAAACGGATGCTCGGGCAGGACTCCCGTGACGGAGAAGGCGACTGCGACCGTACTCCAGAACGTGATGGCGACGTATACCGTGACCATCGCTGCGAATCCGAGGAATTTGCCCGCGAGGATCTGCCACCGTGCAATCGGCTTCGTTGCAATAGCGTGAATCGTTCCGGAGCTGATCTCACCAGCGAGCGTGTCGATCGAGGTGAGAATAGTCATCACCACCGCGAGGAGATCGCACGTGTACAGCCCCACCATCAGCATCCCGCTCTCCACCTGATACCGCACGAATGGCGACATCGGACGTCCTTCGAACTCGGCGACCTGAAAGCGCAGTGCAACGGCGAAGATCGCGAGCAGCAGCACCGCCGCGAGCAGTGCGGTCCACAGGATTTTTCGCCGCGCCGCCTCGCGCAGCGTGACACCAGCCAGAATCCAGAGGCCGCTCATAGTCCGCGATCCTCTCCGACCAGCTTCACGAACAAATCTTCCAGCGCCAGCGGCTCCGGTGTGACGCGATAGACGTCGGCGCCGGACGCAACGATCAGGCGGACGATTTCGGGAAGCACGTCTTGCGACGATACACCGAAGGTCAGCTGCTCGCCTTCGTAGCGAGGCGCGCGTACCAACCCCGAGAGTTGCGCGAGCGCCGACGGCGACAACTTCCCGACCTGCGCGGTGACATGAAATCCTTCTGCGGAAG
>Ga0193751_1000597_pt1 | contig 26615 bp, 24 predicted proteins | sample L1c2metaG_FD_143050 | JGI IMG/M metagenome (GOLD analysis project Ga0193751, IMG submission 143050) | Soil microbial communities from a riparian zone of the East river system, Colorado, United States - L1c2 | ecosystem: Environmental > Terrestrial > Soil > Riparian zone | place: USA: East River... | reverse complement strand
CTTCCGCGTCCCATTGAACCGTGGTGGCGGTGACCATGAGGTAACGGTCGGGATCGGGAAGAGCCTGGCGCAGCAGGTGCAACAGGTTGCGCAGGTTGGTGTATGCCTGCGACTCAGCCGTATCGGGCCAGAGCAGGAAAGCTAGATGCCGCCGCGGCTGCGGAGCGTGCCGGTTTAGCAGCAGGTAGCCCAACAGCGATTGAAGCCGCGCGCCACGGATGGAGGTGTCCGCTTCACCGCCGGCCTCAATGCGGAAATCGCCCAGGAGCTCGAATCGCAGCATGACTTCCGGATTGTAGCCCTCGGGACGAAACGCTTTTGAAACGGCGCCTGCGAGAGGATATCCACGGCAGAGCCTCCGGGCGCTGTGTCTCATATTCGCGGAAGGAGCGAAGCGATGTCCGTGCAAAGCAACAGGGAGCTCATCGAACGTTACCTGGAGGCGCTTTCGGGCAAGCCGAAGCCACCTCAGCTTGTGGCCCAATTCGTTGAGGACGATTCGCTCCGGCATCACATCGGAATGTTCGAGGACGCCTTTCCCAGCTATGAGCTTCGCCTCGACGACATGGTGGCGGAGGCGAATAAGGTCTGCGTGAGGGCCACGTTCCGCGGCGTGCACAAGGGCGCATTTCAAGGTATCCCGGCGACCGGCAGGGAGGCGAGCATTGCCGTTATGCTCATTTACCGGATCGCCGACGAGAAGATCGTCGAGTACTGGCTGAACGCGGACAGCCTGAGCCTGCTTCAGCAACTGGGCGCCATAGCTGTGCCTGCCTAGAGTCGGACAGCCGAGCAAAAGCTGGTCTGGGCGATCGCGCGCGTGGCGCCCGGCCGGGACTTCGCGCCCAAAGGAGGAGATGATGACCGTTCGCCTACCCTTACGGCTCGGCGTCGTCGGATGCGGATATCAGGGCCAGTTGTTGGCACGCGCCGCCTCACAGGTCGAAGCACTGCGCATCGTGGCATGCGCAGACACGGACCTGGACCGGGCGAACAAGGCCGCGGCGACCGCGCAGGCGGCCGGCGCGCACCGATCCGCGGACGAGCTGCTGCGGGAAGACCTGGACGCGGTCTTTGTGGCCACGCCTCATCACTTGCTCTGCCCCGTGTCGATGGCTGCATTGGCGGCTGGGAAGCACGTGCTGGCCGAAAAACCGATCGGCATCAACGCGACCGAGGTAGCGATGCTCGACGGCGCCGCCCGCAGGTCGGGCGCCACCTTTATGGCAGGATACTCGTTCCGCTACCTGCCGCAGCCGCGCAGAGCGCACGAGCTCCTGTCCGCCGGGCTGGCCGGCAGGATCGAGGCGATCGGTGCCGCGATCGTGGCCCCGCCAACTCCGCCCGGCTGGCGCTCGGACACGGCGGCCGGGGGCGGTCCGCTGCTGTTTTTCGGTTCGCATGTTGTCGACCAGATTCTCTGGTACGCGGGAGAGGCGCCCGTCGAAGTCTATGCAAATACGCGCTACCACGCCGAGACGGGCATCGATGCGACAGCCTGCTTCCAGATTCGCTTTGCCGGCGGCGCAGTCGCTCAGTGCCTGGTCAGCGACCAGGCCAGCGGGCTGTCGAGCTATGTCCACGTCATCGGTCGCGGCGGCACGTTGCATCTGTCCTTGCCGGCGTTTCCCAACTACGAGCTGACGGCGCAGAGCACGGCTCTGCCCGAGTACGCGGAGGCGAAGACTGTTGCCTCTCACGATGAGCGAGAGACGGCGATCCTGTCGATGCTGACGGCGGAGCTCAGCGAATTTGCCGAGGCGATTGTCGAGCATCGCCAGCCGGCGATCACGGCGCGCGATGGGCAGCAGGTGCTGGTCGTGCTCGACGCGGTTGGCCGTTCAGGCCGTAATGGTGCGCCCGTGACGCTCTAAATCCTTTCGCGCTGGCGTTCGTTGGTTAGCGGCTTCAGCGGTTACTGGCCCAGAGTGGTGTGATGCTTGACCGCGGCTGTGTCGGGCAGCACCCGACCGGTTATCCGGCGTAAGCCGCGGCGGGCGGCGAGGCTCCTCGGGCCGTCCGAGGTAGGAGAGGGAAGGCAACCCATGGCATACCAGCCAGCGCATACGCGGCGCGGATTCCTAATTGGGGCCGGCCAAGGCGCGGCAGTAATCGCCGGCGTTACCGCGGGCATAGGCCGCGCTCGCACAACGCGCGCCGCGAGTGCGGCCGTCATCGGTTATGACCCCGTGCCATGCAACGCCTCACCGATCGTGGCGCAGGCGCAGGGGTTCTTCCGCGATGAGGGCTTGGATGCGAGCCTTGTTGAGCGGCACCCGGGGCTCGTCGACCTTTCGACAGGGGTCATCGACGTGTTTACCGATGGGGTCTCGTGGGGCCTGATGCCACCGCTCTTACCGAGTGGCCTCTCGCTCGGCGACCTGATAGTCACCGCGGTGCTGCACCGTGGATGCTTCGCGCTCGTGGTAGCGCCGGACTCCAGCGTGCGTACGCTGGCCGACCTTCGTGGCACGAGTGTGGCCGGTAGTCCGTATCTGTGGGGCGAGCAGCTCGTCTACGCAGGATTGGATCCGGCCGCCGATGTCACGTGGCGACCCCGGCCGCCCACTGCGAATGCCCTCGACGCGCTAGCGAGCGGGAGCGTGGCAGCGGTCGAGGTTGCGGACGGATGGGGCTCACCGATTGAGCGGGCCGGCAGGGGGCGCGTACTGACCGACATGGACAATCCGCCCAACGAAAGCGACTACTGTTGCAGCCCGATTATGACGGCGCACTTGGTCAGCAGCGACCAGCCGAAGGCGGCCGCGATCACGCGGGCGCTCATGCGTGGGGCGGTCTGGGCTGAGACCCATCGCGTCGAGACCGCGGGCCTGATCGGGGCGTATATGCGGGACGACTTGGCCCTCGGCGTCGGTTCAGAGCAGATGGAGGCGGCGCTGGGGATGTGCTCCTTCGTGCCCGCTGCAGAGGCAGCCCGGCCGATTCTCGTGGATCAGTTCACGCGCTATGTACATTTCGGGCCGGGTTTCACCCGGGGCATCGACGCCCGATCAGTGCTTGACGCGATCTTGGTGCCCGTAACGGGAGAGGTTGGGTAGGACGATGGGATGAGCGACCTTGTGTCAGAGACCGAGCGCGGCCGAATCACGCCGCTCGCAACACCGATGGCGTACATCGCGAAACGGGTTTTCGTCCGTCCCCTCGCGATCTCCCTGGTTCTGGCGACCATCCTCGACTTTGGACTCCCGAGCCTCCGCGGGAACGCGAAGTAGAGGCTGGACTTTCTGGGCAGTGGCTGGGGTCCGCTCGAGCGGCGGCTGTGGTCGGGTTCTTCACCGCCGAAGGCCGGGGTGACGCTGACGCGGCGGCAGTACAGCTCGCCGGCAACGGAATCTGGGCCCAGGAAGCTACGCAAGATCCCTGTTATCGTGCACACCCTTGCACCGACGCTGCGGGGATCCGAGCTGGCCTTCAGTTTGCTAACGCGCAGCACCAATGCCTCGCGGTGATCGAGCTGAATGTCGCCAGTGCCGTTGTTACCGGCCGGTTCGAGGTGCGGAATGACGCTTTCCGCGGCATCGGCCTGGAGCACGCTTTCCAATCATTTATGGCGCTGGTTCCCCAGGACAAGATCACCTTCCTGGCGAACGTGCTCGATACCGACAGCGTTCCGCTCCCTTGGGAAGGCAATGGGTAGACCGCGCCGGCATTTCTGAAGCCGGTTCTGGATCACTCCTTCGAGACGGCGACTCTCAAACTGACCCCGCAGCGGGCTGGGCAATACCTCGACACCGCGTCCGACCTTGCAGTCGATGCGCAAACGAATGCCTGTCCACTGCCGGTGGATGCGACTCCTTGCGTCCCCCTGCTCCGTTCGGGTCAGCCGAGTTCCACGCTCCGTCGCCGATCATGCGTATAATACGCATGGCCGCCAGACAGACTGCTCTGGCGTCAGCGCTGAGGGGAGAGCCTCGTGCCGGATCCTGCCGGCCGCACACCCCTCGTTGGTCGCGAGGAGGAGCTGGCGACGCTCCTGCGCTTCCTCGCCGAAGCACAGGCCGGCGCCGGTACCGTCGTCCTGATCGGCGGCGAGGCAGGTGTGGGCAAGACCCGCCTCTGCGAGGAGTTGATCGGCGAAGCCCGCGCCAGCGGCTTCTTTACCGCCGCCGGCCACTGCTACGAGCTCGACGGCGCCTCGCCCTATACGCCCTTCATCGAGATCTTCGAGTACGCCCTGCGCGTCCTGCCGCCGGCCGGCCTGCGCCGCGCGCTCGGGGATTCGGCGCCCGAAGCGGCCCTCCTCGTGCCCGAGCTGCGGCGCACCTTCGCTGACATCGCGCCGCCGGTCGAACTGCCGGCGACCGAGCGCCGCCGCGCCCTGTTCAATGCGCTGCGCGACACGATCGAGCGTGCGGCAGCAGTCCAGCCGCTCCTGCTGGTGCTGGAGGACCTGCATTGGACCGACGAGTCATCGTTGGCCCTCCTGCGCCACATCGCCCAGCGCCTGGCCGACTTCCCGGCGCTGGTGGTGGGTACATATCGCGACAATGAGGTGGATGCTGCCCACCCGCTCGCCCGCGCATTCCAGGAACTCCAGAGTCAGCGGCTGAGCCATGACCTGCGGCTCTCGCGGCTGAGCGCTCCGAGGGTCTCGGCCATGCTCGCGGCGTACGGGCCCGGCGATGCGCCGCCCGCGCCGCTCGTCGCGCTCGTCTACGGCGAGACGGAAGGGAACGCATTCTTTGTCGAGGAGGTCATCCGGCATCTGAGCGAAGGCGGCAAGCTGCTCGATGCCGAGGGCCGCTGGCTGCCCCGGGTCTCGGTCGGCGAGGATGAGGTGCCGCGCAACGTGCGGCTGGTGATCGAGCGGCGGCTGAGCCGGCTCGGTGAGGCGTGCCGCCAGGCGCTGGCGCGGGCGACTGTGATCGGCCACAATTTCGACTTCTCGCTATTGGAATCGGTGAGCGAGGGCGACGCCCTGGACGCCCTCGAAGAGGCGCAGCGGGCCGGCCTAGTCCAGGACATTTCCAGCGGTCGCGCGGCGCGTTACTCCTTCTCGCACGAGCTCGTCCGTCAAACGTTGCTGGCCGGACTCTCTCGGCCGCGCCGCCAGCGGCTCCATCTCCAAGTCGCGCAGGCCATGAAGCACCATCCTGCTGAGGCGGACGGATCGGTCCCCGGCATCGCCTTTCACCTGTTCGAGGCCGGCGAAGCGGCGGACATTCGTGAGACCGCTGAATACCTCACACTGGCCGGCGACCAGGCCATCGCCGTCGCGGCGACCGATGATGGCCTGCAGCTCTACGATCAGGCGTTCCAGATCCTTGAGGGCATGGCGCCAGGGGACGAGCGGCAGCGCCTGAGTGGGGAGCTGCATGCCAAGAAGGGGCTGGCCTGCTCCGGCACGGGCCGATGGGGAAGCGGGAAGGCCGAGCTGGAGCTGGCGCTGGACGCTCATTCAGAACGTGACGCGCCCCGCACCGAACTCCTGCTTGAACTCTGCCGCGCCAGCTTCTGGGTCCGGGATTCCCACGACCTGCGTCGCTATGCGGCTGAAGCGGCCGTCCTGGCGGAGGAGATCAATCGCCCCGATCTCTTGGCCGGCGCGATGGGATGGGAGGCGATCATCGACGTCACCGAGGGCAAGCTCGCGGCCGGGGAAGCTCGCTACGAGCTCGCCTTGAGGCGGGCAACGGACGCAGCCGTTCGGGTGCCCCCCTTTGTGGGGCACTACTCCATAATGCTGTACTGGAGCGGTCAGCTCGAACGCTCAGCCCGGCTAGGTCGGGAGGCCATCGAACGCTCCCGCGAGCTGAACGACGTCGCCGGCTTGCTAACGGTGCTCCCATTCCAAGGGCTCGCGTTGGCAGCCAGCGGCCACTACGACGATGCGACGCAAGCGTTTCATGAGGCAGTCCAGTTAGGGCGCCGGTACGGCGTTGGCACGATGCTGGCACGGGCGATGGGGATATCGGCCGGCCCGCACCTGGATACCTTCGATTATGCCGGTGCCGAGGAGCTGGAAGAGGAAGCGCGCGAGTTGGCGCACAGTTTCGACTACCCGCAGACGCTGATCAGCGCAACGATCGACCTGCTCTTCCTCGCAGCCCGCCGCAAGGAACTGGGTCGGGTCGAGGAGCTCACAGCGCAGGTGGAAGCCGGGATGGAGAAGGCGGCTGGCTGGCACGACTGGATCTGGCGGCTGCGCTACAGCCAGGCCCAGGCCGAGTTGGCGCTGGCCCGGGGCGATTGGCAGGAGGCGCTGCGCCTGAGTGATACCGCTATCGCTCAAAACCGGACGACGGGCCGCCGGCGCTATGAGATCATGGGCCTCGACACCGGCGCCGCCGCCCTGGCCGGTCTCGGCCGCGCCCGCGAGGCGATCCCTCGCCTGCAACGCGCCGTCGGTCTCGCCCGTACGCTCGGCGATCCGGCGCTCTTTCTGCGGCCGGCCGTTGCTCTGCTCGACGTCGCGGGCCAGGAGGGGCTCCTGACCGAGGCCACACAGACCGCCCATAGCCTGGCCGAGGGGCTGCCCGACCGGGAGTGGCAACGACGTTTCCAGGAAGCGCGGCCGCTGCGCCGCTTCTTCGCCAGCACGACGACATCCGCACCCTTAAGCCGCCCAGTGCGGCGGGCTGCGCCAGCGTTCCCAAACGGCCTGTCCGAGCGCGAGGTCGAGGTGCTGCGTCTCGTTGCCGCAGGCAAGACCAATCAGGCGATCGCCGACGAGCTCGTGCTCAGTGTCAACACCGTCTTCCGCCACGTCAGCAACGTCTTCACCAAGACCGGTGCCGTCAACCGTACGGAGGCCGCCAGCTACGCCCATCAAAAGGGGCTTGCGTAAGCCCGGGTTCCACAACGCACGACCCATCCGGCCTTGACACACTAATAGATTTCTGTTATCCAGCGCTATTGGGCGTCGAATGGCGCCCTTTTTCTCGTTCATAAACTTGGCGAATTCTTGTGAAGGCAGCTTTCCCCGCAGGCCCGACACTCAGCGCAGCACACGACGGCGAGCGTCCTGCAGGTAAGACAGCATTCAGCGATCAGACAAGAAGGGAGGAAGGATGGCCAAACGCGGACTGATGCCCCTGCCCCGGCCGTAGAGCCGGCATCGAGATTCCCGGGGCGGGTCTCGAGGACTTGGATTCGCGAGCCCCGGTCGCAACAACTGAGGAAAGAAAATCATGAAATACTTCAGGGTTAACCTTCGGACGCGGTTCACCGCCGCAGTTCTTGCCCTGGCGCTGGTCGCCGGCTTTGCCCTGGCGCCGGTCGCCGGCTTTGCCGGCAGCGCACAGGCCTCGCAGGCCTCCTGCGGAGCTTCCAACATGTTTTCGCACCACGGCGTTCCCCTCCAGATGCACAATGCTGCGCCTCAGGGGCTCGCCGGTATGGCCAACGCGGTAAAGGTCTCAACCGCAAACTGTAGATGAGGACTGGCTGACGTCCGGCGACGCTCGTAGGGTTGCCCGGCGTATAGCGCCGGGTGCGCCCTACGGCGTCCGCGCCGGCAGGATACCGGGGGCGGGTCTCGACGACGTGAATTCGCGAGCCCCGGTCGCCACAACTAGGGGGAAGAAACCGTGGAAACGAACCGCACCGGCTACTGGCAGACGCTGACCACTGTCCGGGTGAACCGAAGGAGAGCGATGGTAGGTATCGGCACCCTCTTTGGAGGGGCTGCCGCATTAGCCCTGGTCGGTTGTGGCGCCAACCACTCCCCGGCAAAGACGAAGGCGCCCGCTGGGCCTCCGCGAGGGGAACTCGTGAAGCTCAATGACTCTTCGCCTCACGTTGCCGTCTACGATCCGGAGACACGGCAGCTCAAGCGCAGCGCCGACATCCCGAACTTCCTGCGCTGGTCCTGGAACGACGACAACAACTACTTCGATGGCAAGAACCTGTGGCTCGGCGGCATGACGCCCCTCCACAAGGAGCCGGACTTCAATGGCAACGAAGTGATCCTCCTAGACCTGGACACCTTGACGGCAACCAAGCGCATCTCCGTGGGCAAGGAGGGCACGATGGTGAACACGAATACGGGCGTGAGCAACGCCATGCTCAACACGGGCAAGTCCACGCCCGACGGACACGTGTTCGTTGGAAAGATGTGGGCGGGCGAGGTCGCCAGCATCGACGTCAAGACCCAAGCAGTCGTTATGACCAAGAGAGTAGTGGACGGCGAGGACTGGGTGTGCGACTCCGACGTCGGAGTCTCAAGCGATGGGCTGGCGAGGCTGTTCGTCGTCACAAACAACACGGGCAAGCTATTAAGTATCGACCCGAAGACACTGGCCGTCCAGTCGTCCTACCAGTCTCCAGCGGGCGTGAGACCTTACATGATTACGGTGTCGCCAGATGGGTCCCGGCTATGGGTGGAGAATACCTTTGCCCCGGGCTACGAAGGCGAACACCTTGGCCTAACGATCTTCGAAGCGAAATCTCTCAATGTCGTAAAGCAAATCGACACTGGCAAGACGCCGGTCTTCAACACCTTCAGCCCTGATGGGAAGCTGAGCTACGTCGGCCATGGCGACGGCTCTTACATCTCCGTCTTCGACACGGCTACTAGCCTCGCTGAAGTCAAGCGTATCGAGGTTGGCGCTAACGCTAGCAGCTTGGCAACGCATCCTGACGGAAAATCGATCTTTGTCCGTGTCAGTGGTAGCGACAATTACGTGGTGCCCGTAGAAACGGGGACCTGGCAGGTCGGGGAGCGATTCGGTGGTGTCGGACCAGCTCCCCTGCAGTCTGGTCTATACATGAGGCGGCTTTCCTAACAGCCAGGAAATGGGGCACACGCGCGACGGAGGACGGCTTATTTCGAGCGCCTTAGCGTTATGGGGTCGAGGCAGGCGGCGCCGAGCGGAAGCTCGACACCTGCGAGCACGTCGGCGCCGTGCTTGGGATCGGTCTCGTGGCGCGACTTGAGGCGGCGTACGAAGCGAGAGCCCGTCAGAGCTGCTAACGCCCTCGCGCTCCCAGAGGCAATCCAAGGGTAGGTGTCATGCTTTACCCGACATCCCTGTGTTATCCCTACCCCGCAGACACTCCCTTTCCACTGCCGTAGGGTGAAGGGGTCAGTGCAGGTTCGCCTCAACGGAGCCCCGCGATCCACCGTGAGTAATTCTTGAGAAGCAAACCGCCTCGGCCTGAACTTCCGGCGAACCGGGCCACCACACGCCTCACACCTACGAAGGCGAGCCGAAGCCGGCCCACCACCGGTCCCCATGCGAGACGAAAGGAGGCCGGAATGGAAGAGAGCTACTGGATACACAACCGGCCGACGCGCCGTCGCTTCCTGCGTGGAATCGGGATCGCCGCGGGCGCGTTGACCCTGGCGCCGGCCATCGCCGCCTGCCGGGGCGGCGCCAGGCAGGGCACCGGCGGCAACGTGAGGCAGGTCAGCTCCGGCAATGGCGGTGGCGGCGCGGCGCGGCCCGTGCGAGGCGGAACGCTGACCAGCAGCCTGGGCACCGACGTCAGCATTCTGGACTACGCTTACAACTTCGACCTCTCGAGCAGAGCCATCATCGCCAACTGCGTCGAGCCGCTGTTGGCGGTGGACACGCAGGGCCAGCCGACGGGGCTGCTGGCAACGAGCTGGGAGAACCCCGACGATCGCACCTACGTCTTCAAGCTGCGCCCGGGCGTCACCTTCCAAGATGGGACGGACTTCAACGCCGATGCCGTCGACTACAGCCTGGGCCGCATCCGGGCGAATAAGGCATCCTTCCAATATCCGCAATTGGTCTCCATCGACAAGATTGAGAAACCGGACCAGCAAAGCGTCAAGATCACGCTCAGCGGCCCCAATGCCCCACTCCTCAACAACCTGACCGGCAATGCGGGTCGCGTCATCTCGCCGGCCATTGGGGAGAAATACGGCGGCGACAGGCTGAGGGTCGACCTGACCGGCCAGGGAACGGGACCGTTCAAGTTCGTCGAGTGGAAGAGCGGCGACCACGTGACGCTCGTCCGCAACGAGCGCTACTGGGGCCGGGACGCATCCGGCACCCAGCTCCCCTACGCGGACAAGCTCATCTACCGGGTTATACCGGACGGAAACCAGGCGCTCGCCTCGCTGCGTAGCGGTGAGATCGACGCCTTCCAGCTCGCGGTCGGGATCCAGAGCGCACCACCGAAGGACATCGCGGGCCTCAAGGCCGACCCATCGCTGAGCTACCGCGACCGACCTTCATCCACCCGTCTTGCCCTGGCCTTCAACGAGGCGAAGCAGCCTTTTGGCAGCAAGGAGCTGCGCCAGGCCGTCTGCTATGCCGTGGACCGGGCGGCGATAAACCATGCCGCCTACTTTGACACCGGGTTGCCGCTCGACGTGATCTTCAATCCAGCTATCTGGACCTACGATGCGGCCTACCACCCCTACCTCAAGCGCAACGTGGCCAGGGCGAAGCAGCTCCTTGTCCAGGCGGGCCGGCCGGATGGCTTCGCCTTTAGTCTTCTGGCGAACAGTGCCCCTCCTGAGCTTCCGCAGGCGGCCGAGCTTCTCAAAGACCAGCTTAAGGAAGTTGGCATCGATGTGACCATTCAACTCGTGCAGGCTCCCGCGTTGGTCGCCGCGGTGAATGCTGGCCAGCATCAGGTCGCGTACCTGATTGTAACCGGGGGTTTTGACCCGGATAGCTGGATCTACCCAGCCTTCAGCAGCAAAGGGGCGAACAATTCGTTCACTCACTACAACAACCCCGACGTGGACAGACTGCTCGAGCAGGCGCGCACCACGCTCGATCCGGCCGCGCGCAAGCCCCTCTACCAGCAGGCACAGAAGCTGATCGTGGACGACGCCGCGGTCTGCGTCCTGCTCAGCCCCACGGTAGCCGCGCTGAGCCGAGCCAACGTCCACAACCTCCCGCTGGGGCCGACGCCGGCCGTGGGCGCCTCGCAGGTGTGGAAGTCGGGCTGAGCATGAGTCGAATCCGCCCAACTTTCGGGTTGCCGAACAGAGGGCCGCCAGGCGAGCGGAGAGGAAGCCGGAATGGAAGAGAGCTACTGGATGCGACAGCAGCCAACGCGTCGTCGTTTCCTGCACGGAATAGGCATGGCCGCGGGCGCGCTGACACTGGCGCCGGCCATCGCCGCCTGCCGAGGCAGCGCCAGGCAGAGCAGCGGCGGCGCTGCTCGGCCCGTGCGAGGCGGGACGCTGACCAGCAGCCTGGGATCGGACGTCAGCAATCTGGATTACGCCTTCAGCACCGACCTCTCCAGCAGAGTCATCATCGCCAACTGCGTCGAGCCGCTATTGACGGTCGATACGCAGGGCCTACCAACTGGGCTGCTGGCGACGAGCTGGGAGAATCCAGACGACCACACCTACGTTTTCAAGCTACGCCCCGGCGTCACGTTCCAGGACGGGACGGACTTCAACGCCGATGCCGTCGACTACAGCCTGGGCCGCATCCGCGCCAACAAGGCCTCCAGCGCCTATCCCCAGTTGGCCTCCATCGACACAATCGAGAAGCCCGATCAGGCCACGGTCAAGATCACGCTCGGTGACCCGTACGCTCCGTTCCTCTATAACCTGGCGAACAATGCCGGCCGCGTGATCTCGCCGGCGATTGGCGAGAAGTATGGCGGCGACAAGCTCAGAGTCGACCTGACCGGCCAGGGGACGGGACCGTTCAAGTTCGTCGAGTGGAAGAGCGGCGACCATGTAGCCCTGGTCCGCAACGAGAGCTACTGGGGCAGAGACGCCTCCGGCACGCCGCTCCCCTACGCGGACAAGCTCATCTATCGCATCATACCGGACTCAAATCAGGCGCTCGCCTCGCTGCGCAGCGGTGAGATCGACGCCTTCCAGCTCGCAGTGGGGGTCCAAACCGCGCCACCAAAGGACATCGCGGGCCTCAAGGCCGATTCGTCGCTGAGTTACCGGGACGTCCCTGCACCCACCCGTCTGGCCCTGGCCTTCAACGAGGCGAAGCAGCCCTTCGGCAGCCGGCAGCTGCGCCAGGCCATCTCCTATGCCGTCGATCGGGCGGCGATAACGCATGCCGCCTACTTTGATACGGCGCTGCCGCTCGACGTGATCTTCAATCCCACAATCTGGACCTACGATGCGGCCTACCACCCCTACCTCAAGCGGGACGTGGCCAAGGCGAAGCAGCTCCTCGCGCAGGCGGGCCGGCCGAACGGTTTCGCCTTTACTCTCCTGGCCAACAGTGACCCTCCTCAGCTTCAGCAGGCGGCTGAGCTGCTCAAAGACCAGCTCAAGGAGGTGGGCATCGATGTGACCATTCAACTTGTGGAGGCTCGCGCGTTGGGAGCGGCTCTGCAGGCCGGCCAGCACCAGGTCGGGTTATCGGTTACGGTGCCGGGTCTAGACCCGGATAGCTGGGCCTACCCGCTCTTCAGCAGCAACGGCGCGTTCAATTCGTTCACTCGCTACAACAGCCCCGATGTCGACAGACTGCTCGAGCAGGCGCGCACGACGCTCGATCCGGCCGCGCGGAAGACCCTCTACCAGCAGGCACAGAGGCTGATTATCGACGACGCGGCAGTCTGCTTCCTGCTCAGCCCCACGACAGCCGGGCTGAGCCGAGCCAACGTTCACAACGTCCCGCTAGGGCCGACGCCGGCCGTGGGCGCCTCGCAGGTGTGGAAGACGGGCTGAGGTGACCGCCTATGTCCGGTACCAGGGCGTCGCCCTGCATCGACGGCGGCGCGCGGATCAAGGGCAGGGCGCTGTAGGCTGAGAGCAGCGCCGGGAGCGCGGCGATGCTCGCGCTCCCCGGTTGCGGGTTTCAGCATGGAGTGCAGATGCGATGCCGATCAGCGAAGCGACGTACGAGCGGGTTGCCCTGGAAGATCCGACCGGGCTTTGGGAGCTGACGTGCGGGCGCCTTCGGAGCAAGCCGGCCATGACGACCGAACACAACGCCGTCATGCGAGAGCTCGACGGCCAGCTACGGGACCAAGTAGATAGGCAGATCTACACGGTCAGCGTGAACACGGCCCGTCTACGCATCTCCACCGGTTCGTACTACGTCCCGGACCTCTGCGTTTTGCCTCGGGCGTTCGAGCGGCGGCTGAGGCAGACTCCCGGCCGCTTCGAGGTCTACGACGAGCCGATGCCGTTGGTGGTCGAAGTGTGGTCGCCGTCGACCGGGGATTACGACGTCGAGGAGAAGCTGCGGGAGTACCAGCGTCGCGGCGACCTTGAGATCTGGCGGCTGCATCCCTATGAGCGCACGTTGACCGCCTGGCGCCCGCAGGCCGATGGTGGCTACGAGCAGACGATCCACCAAGGTGGCGTTGTGCGGCCGGTCGCGCTGCCCGGCGTGTCGGTTGAGTTGGAGCGCCTGTTCGACTATTGAGTCTGCCGATTCCCGCCGGGGCCGCAGTTGGAGTTGCGGTTCGCAAATCCACGCGCGGAATAGCTCCGCGAACCGCGTCCGGCGTCGAGCGGTGCACCGCCTGTTGACTCCGCTCCGGGATGACGGTAGGGAGGAAAGCGGAACGCGAGTCGAAGCCGGCCCATCGGAGGCCGCCAGGCGAAGGAAGGAAGCCGAAATGGAACAGAGCTACTGGCTACGGTGCCGGCCGGCGCGTCGCCGCTTCCTGCGCGGAGTCGGGATCGCCGCGGGCGCGCTGACGCTGGCGCCGGTCATCGCCGCCTGCCGGGGTGGCGCCAGACAGAGCAATGGCGGCAACGCCGAAAGCAGTGACAGCGCCGGGCGGCCCGTGCGAGGCGGCACGCTGACCAGCAGCCTGGACTCGGACGTCAGCAATCTGGATTACGCCTTCAGCAACGACATCAAAACCAAAGTCATCATCGCCAACTGCGTCGAGCCGCTGCTGACGGTGGACACGCAAGGCCTGCCAACGGGGCTGCTGGCGACGAGCTGGGAGAACCCCGACGACCACACCTACCTCTTCAAGCTGCGCCCCGGCGTCACGTTCCAGGATGGGACCGACTTCAACGCCGATGCTGTCGAGTACAGCATGGGCCGCATCCGGGCGAACAAGGCATCATTCCACTATCCGCAGCTGGTCTTCATCGACAGGATCGAGAAGCCGGACCAGGGCACGGTCAAACTGACGCTGAGCAGTCCCTATGCTCCGCTCCTCACCAACCTGGCGGACAATCCCGGCCGCGTGATCTCGCCCGCGATCGGCGAAAGGTACGGCGGCGACAAGCTCAAGGTCGACCTGACCGGTCAGGGCACGGGACCGTTCAAGTTCGTCGAGTGGAAGAGCGGAGACCATGTAACCCTCGTCCGCAACGAGCGCTACTGGGGCAGAGACGCCTCCGGCACCCAGCTCCCCTACGCGGACAAGCTCATCTATCGCCTGATACCGGATGGAAGCCAGGCGCTCGCGTCGCTGCGCAGCGGTGAGATCGACGCCTTCAACCTCGCGGTCGGGGCGACACTCATCCCACCGAAGGACATCGCGGGTCTCAAGGCCGATCGCTCGCTGAGCTTCCGCGACCGCCCTGCACCTAACCGTCTCGACCTGGCCTTCAACGAGGCGAAGCAGCCCTTTGGCAGTCGGGAGCTGCGCCAGGCCGTCTCCTACGCCATCGACCGGGCGGCCATAAACCACGCCGTTTGGTTCGACACGGCCTTGGCGCTGGACGTCATCTTCAATCCCACTATCTGGACCTACGACCCCGACTACCACCCCTACCTCAAGCGCGATGTGGCCAGGGCGAAACAGCTCCTCGCCCAGGCGGGCAGGCCGAATGGTTTCGCCTTCACTCTGATGGCCAGCAGTGCGAATCAGCAAACATGGGAGTTGATCAGGGACCAGCTCAATGAGGCCGGTATCGAGATGACGATTCAACTTCTGGACTATCCCGCGCAGCTGGTGGCCGTGGAGGCCGGCGAGTACCAGGTCGCGGCCTCGCCTAAGGCGCCGGGTCTTGACCCGGATAGCTGGGTCTACCCGTTCTTTAGCAACAAGGGCGCGCAGAATTCATGGACTCACTACGCCAATCCCGAGGTCGACAGGCTCCTCGAGCAGGCGCGCACGACGCTCGATCCGGCCGCCCGCAAGCCCCTCTACCAGCAGGCGCAGAAGCTGATCGTGGACGCCGCCGCCGTCTGCGTCCTGCTCAGCACGAGGGTAGCCGCTCTGAGCCGAGCCAACGTTCACAACGTTCCGCTCGGGCCGACACCGGCCGTGGGCGCCTCGCAGGTCTGGAAGTCGAGCTGAGATGACCGCCTACATCCTGCGCCGGCTTCTGTTCATGGTCCCCGTGGCGCTGTTTCTGACCGCCATCCTGTTCGTCGTGCTGCGACTGACCCCCGGCGATCCGGCGCAGATCGAGCTGGGCGAGCAGGCGACGCCGGAGACCATCGCCGCCCTCCATCATGAGCTCGGTCTCGACAGGCCGCTGGTGGTACAGTACGGAATCTGGGTGGTTCGCATCCTCCATGGAGACCTGGGCAAGTCGCTGGCCAACCACCAGCCCGTCCTGAGGGCGATCGGCGACCGGCTTCCGGCCACGCTCGAGCTGGGTATTCTCGCCTTTCTGCTCCACCTCGTCTTGGCTCTGGCCGTCGGCACCCTGGCGGCCATCTATCGCCGGTCGATCCTCGGGCCGCTGACGACGCTGTTCGCCTCGGTCTTCTTCGCGCTGCCCGGCTTCTTCTTTGCCATCCTCCTGGTGCTCATCTTCGCAATCAAGCTGCGCCTACTGCCGGTCAGCGGCTACGCGCCCCTCTACGGCCCTGATGCCGACCTGGGCGAGAATTTGCGCCACGTGTCGCTGCCGATCGTCGCGCTGGCAGTTCCCGAAACGGCGGGGCTCGCGCGCCTGATCCGCTCCAGCCTGCTCGAGACGCTGTACAGCGACTACATTCGGACTGCGCGTGGGAAAGGCCTGTCGGAGTGGGTGATCGTCACCCGACACGCGATGCGGAACGCCGCACTGCCGGTGATCACCGCACTCGGGCTCAGCCTCGGCTTCGTCTTCAGCGGAGCCTTCATCGTCGAAACCATCTTCGCCTGGCCCGGCGTCGGCAGGCTGGCGGTCAACGCCCTCTCATCGCGCGACTACCCAATCGTGCAGGGCGTTGTCCTGCTCGCCGCCCTTTCGATCATGGTCGCGACCCTGCTCGCCGATATCGCCTACGCCGCGGCCGATCCCCGCATCACGTACACGCGCCGCCGTGCCTGACATGGTCCGAAAAAGGGAATGAAATGGGTCGCCTGTCGAAGGACGAGCGGCAGAGGTCTTCAGCACGGGGGTGAAGAAGTGGTCCCATGAGCAGCGCTAGGGTAATCTCGGCCGGCGAGGCGCCGGAGGCCGAACGCGGGCTACGCCAGGCTCAATCGCGATTCTGGCTGCTGCGGATGGCTCGAAAGTATCCGTTGGTCGCGATCTTCCTCTCGATTCTCGGATTGCTGCTGCTGGTTGCTGTCTTCGCTCCGGTGCTGGCTCCCTACTCACCGACCAAGACGCATTCGGCGCAGACGCTTGAGTCTCCCAGCGGGAGCCACTGGTTGGGGACGGACCAACTCGGCCGCGACAGCCTCAGCCGCGTCATCTACGGTGTGCAGGTCTCGCTCGAGGTCGCGGTCATCGCTGTCGCGATCGGGGTGGGGGCCGGCATCACGCTGGGCCTGATCGCGGGCTACAGCGGCGGCCTAATCGACGAGATCCTCAGCCGCTACGTCGACGCGCAGCTCGCGTTCCCGCCGCTGCTGCTGGCGATCGCGATCAGCAGCGCGCTGGGCCCGAGCCTGTTTCACGCCATGATCGCGGTTGGCATCACCGGCGTCCCTCGCTTTATGCGCTTCACGCGCGGTCAGGTCCTGCGGGCGCGGGAGCTCGACTACGTGACGGCGGGGATCGCCATCGGCGCCAGCCGGAGGCGGATCCTGCTCCGGCACATTCTGCCCAACATCGCCGATCCATTGATCGTGGTCGGCTCGCTGGCAGCCGGTGGAGCGATCCTGGCCGAGGCGGCGCTGAGCTTCCTGGGCGTCGGCGCCCAGCCGCCCACGCCGGACCTGGGCTCGATGATCAACATCGCCAGGGACTACCTCCAGAACCAGGCTTGGCTGGCGGTCGGGCCCGGCGTGGCCATCTTCCTGATCGCCTGGAGCTTCGCCAATCTCGGCGACGCCCTCCGCGACGCGCTGGACCCGCGCCTGCGGGAACGGTAACGTCAACTTGGGCCTTGTGGGATTCGTTGCAGAGCTCGCCGAACCCGGGATAGGGAGGTTCTATGACCACGGATTCGACTCCCTCAACTCGCGGCGCCGGAGAGCGCCCGCGCCGCCATCGCCGTTCGCAACACCGCTTCCGTGCGCGCCGCGAGATACTCACGTGCGTGGGCCCTCGCATCGTCGAGCGAGATCGGACCTGGCACAATGCTAAACGCCGCGGTGAGGCCCTGCGAGAGCAGGGTCTCGTAGCCGCTGCCCAGGATACCCGCTAGGGCGATCACCGGCTTTCTCTGTGAGGCCGCCATCTCGACCAAACCTCCAACCGCCTTCCCGAAGCTCGTCTGCTGGTCCAGCGACCCTTCACCCGTAAGAACCAGATTCGCACGCATGAGTCTCTCGCTGAGGGCGGTCACATCGGCCACGAGCTCGAAGCCGGGCCGCAGGCTGGCGTCGAGGAACGCCAGTAGAGCCGCTCCCGCCCCACCTGCCGCGCCGGCGCCTGGAAGCTCCGTGACATCCTTGCCGAGGTCGCGCTTGATAATAGCGGCGTAGTGAGCCAAAGCGGCGTCGAGCTGCGCGACCATTGGCGGCAGGAGTGGGTTGCGTACGTCCGACGCGGCGACGATCCGGATCGAGCGCAGGCGAGGGTCAAGAGCAGTCACGTCGATCCGCTCCAGTCTCGCCAGCCCAGCGCCCCCCCGTGCGATAGGCTCGCCGGACCCATCCAGAAAGCGAACGCCGAGCGCCTCGATCATCCCGGCGCCGCCATCGTTGGTAGCGCTGCCTCCTATGCCGATAATCAGTTCCCTTGCGCCCGCGTCGAGCGCCGCTTCAATGACTTGGCCGGTTCCGAAGCTGCTGGCTTGGAGCGGGTCCCGCTCACTGTCCTGTAGGAGTGACAGACCGGAGGCCGCGGCCAGTTCCACTACGGCGGTCTTGCCCCGGTTGAGCAGCCCGAACCGTGCCGCAATAGCGCGTCCGAGCGGGTCAGCGGCCGTCACCTGACGTGTTTCTCCGTGCTCGGCCGCAACTAGAGCATCCACAAGTCCCGGCCCACCATCGGAGAGCGGAAGCGTGTCAATCTCGGCAGCCGGCACGACCCGCCGGGCGCCGGCTGTCATCGCCTCCGCCGCTTCGCTCGCGGTCAGCGAGCCCTTGAACTCCTGCGGCGCGATCAGCACCCGCAGCCCGGGACCACTCTCCGGCAGCACGCACCTCCTCGAGTTGGAGGAATCAGAGACGGACGTGGAAAAGAAGCTGAATCACGGCCAGCAGGATAATGCCGCTCACGTATGCGAAGACGAACAATCGCAGCTTCCGCCAAAACTGAATTGCGAAGCGAATACGAAACATCGCCAGCACGCCAAGCACGCCGCAGGCAAGCAGAGCGAGCTCAAGGACGAACGATTTGATCGGTTGACCTCTCGTCCGCCCTGGCAGTTAGCGCCCAAACACGGTCCGCGCGGGTACCTTAGATCAACGCCGGCGCGAGCCAGTTTAGGACGATGGCGGCCAAGATGAAGGCGACAACGAAGACGATGAGCACCAAATGAGCATTGGTCAGACGGTGCCGGGCACGGGCTCTGACCGGCTGCGATTCCAGGCGGGGAGGTTCGGCGGTTTGCACCGGCGCGAAGAAGCCGTCGTCCTGAATCTCGCGCAGGGTCTGTTCCCAAAAGTGCCGCGCTTGCTCGTCGTCGTCCATTGCCGCGACCCGATTGTCAATTTCCTGCGTCCCCAGTATACATCCGAGGTCAGCGCGCAGAGATGCGTCAGAGTCGATCCGGGCGCGGGCCGTAGAGTGCCTTGCACTGGCCGTCAGCGACGAGACAGATCACGTCGAAGCCGTCGTACATGGACGGATCGCAGCCACGAAGCGCGATCGTCGCCGTCTCCTCTTCAATGGTGCGGAATATCCCGACCAGTACCAACGCTTGTGCCGCTGGTTCCTGCCGGGGATGGGCGGCCGCTCTTCGGAGTGCGTCCCGCAGAAGCTTACGCACAGTCGTTCCATTGGTCGGGTCCAACTCAGGTGCGGCGCCAACCAGCGTACAGCCGTCGTCGATGCCTCTTGGTCGTGTAAGCGTCCAGGCGTCCTCCGCCTTGAAATCCGACGAAGTTCCCGCCTTCATGCCGTTGCCCAGCAGCACCACCCACTCGAGCAGGTCGGCCACTCTCGTCTCAGGCTCCGGAAGCCGGTGAATCGGCGTCGTATCGAGGACGTACTGCCCGTATGCGCGACCAGTCAGTTTCGCCCAATGCGGGGCCAGGCCGCCGGCAACCTGGACGTATGACGCCTCGGTGCTCGTCTTCTTGAGTGTGAGCGTGACGGGGAACTCCACCTGACCTCGCTGGCCGGGCTCCAGGGTTGCGCCGGCATCGACGATACGGTGAACGAACTCCGTACGGTCGCCATGGGGCAGGTCCGCGGTTGGAGGGATCCATACCGTGAGCGAATTGCTCGATAGAGCCGTTAGCTGCTTGGCAACCGCATCGCGGCGGCGTGCCCATCCGCTGTCACCACTCTCGTCAAACAGAGAGGCGACGGAGAGATGCAGCACATTCGCTCCGTCTCGGGCGATCTCGCGGTCCGATCCGTCGAAACGATAGCTTCGGCCCAGCTTCGTGTTAATCCAATCAAGAAACGGGTCGCTGGCTGCCGTCGTGAGGCCTGTCATTCCGCCTGCTTACCTGAATGACGCGCACGGTAGGCCGCCACGGCTCGATGTAGCGCACCGGCGGCAAGCGTCGAGGCATGGAGCTTGCTTGAGGGTATGCCGCCGGCCGCCTGGATGACGTCATCCTGAGTGAGTGCCTCAACCTCTTCCAGTGTCCGGCCGATCGCCAGCTCTGTCGCGATCGAGCTGGCCGCGAGCGAGGGTTCGCAACCGACCGTCTGCCAGCGGGCCTCGACCACCCGATCGTCGTCGATCCGCAGCATGAGCTTCATCGTGTCGCCGCAGATCGGATTGCCCTGAACGCCGACTCCGTCCGGGTTGTCCATCGGGCCCGCATTGCGCGGGTGATCGAGATGGTCACGAAGTTGTGGGCTGTAGCCTTCTGTCACCATCTATTTCTGCTCCTGAGCCTCGTTGCTCTCCGCCGAGACGCACGAATTACGCGAGCTCACACGATCAGGCTAGCCCTTGAAGCCGCTAGCTCAAAAGGTGCCTTTCATATTCGGTTAGGTTGCTCACGAAAACCGAGGAAATCGCACGTGGGCGCCTGCCTCCCGAGCATTATCACGCCGATGCGGCCCAACCCAGCAGTGTCTGTGAGCGCCTCCACCGCACGGCGACGGGCGTAGAACTCCTCCATTCCGTTCTCGTCCCGCGGTCGAGTCGGCGGCTGACCGGCAAGGCCGAGGCCCGCGAGAAAACGCGACTGGTCCGTGAATCCCAGCAGGCTGAATCCTAAGGCGCGGGCGTCAAGCGCAAGACTGGAGAAGTCGACATGGCTCGTAATGTCCTGACGGCCGAGAAATCGGTATGGGTCGCCGCTTGCCGAGTGGCGGTGGTAACAGAGCAGGGTTCCATCGCGCCGCCACGGCGCGTACAGGCGCTCGGCGGCATATCCGTAGTCGAGTAGAAGTACATAACCGTATGGCACGGTCTTCGCTGCTTCGGTGAGCCATTTGCCGACAGCGAGATTCACTTCAACAACGCAACCCTCCGCGGGTAGCAGTTCCAAACGGCTGAAGTAGGCAGGAAGCTCTCCCGTGGATGGTGGGCCGAGGGTCTCGATGAGGGCGTCACCGTCGAGGTTGACGTAGACCTCTTTCAGCGTCCCATCGCGCATCGCAACGCGGTGGACGGGAAAGCTATCCAGCAGTTCGTTCGCTATGACGCAGCAGGAGGTCAGCTCATCTTGTCGGTGCCCGCCTACCCTAAGCTTCTCTGTCGCCGCGAGGTCCGCCAGGCTTTCGCCCTCAATCGCGCGCAATGCAGGACTGATCTCGATGAGTGTGTACGTAAGCGAGCGGTAGCACTCCGGGTCGCGCTGAGCCATCCAGTGGATCACATCACGGGCGAGGCGTCCGTTGCCCGCGCCATACTCGACGATCGGAAACTGAGCCGGGGAGCTCTGGCAGCGCCAGAGCTCGGCTATCTGGCGGGCGACAGCATAGCCAAACAGCGGGCTTATCTCCGGCGAGGTGACGTAGTCCCCTGCTCGCCCGATGCGCTCGCGCGCGGCGTTGTAGTAGCCCTCAGTTGGGTGGTAGAGTGCCAGCTCCATGAAGCGGCAGAAGGTGATCGAGCCTTGGTCGCGTATCTCGTCACCAATTAGCGATCGAAGTGCGGTGTTCTCCGATTCATCGCCGAGCCCCTCGCTTAGGTCGAAGTCGCTGTCAGACAGCGGCGGCGTGCCAAATGGTGAACTGGCCATCCGCCTCAGTTCAGGCTGGCGCGGTATCGGTTGACGCCGTTTGCCTCTTCGCGCCTGAGCATCTCGCGCGAGACCGCGTACTCGAGGTGAGAGAGAGTCTCGCCGATCGCTGCCCGCTGCATCCATGGCGTAAAGTTCTCGAATTTGCCGGTGACCCACGTGGTCATGCCCGCCACCTCGTAGGCGCTGCAGGCGCGGTCCCCCATCCCTCGCATCATCTCCTCGAGCCGCTCGGCGTGGTGCGACTCCAGCTGCTCGACTCGCCCCTTCAAGTCCTTGAATTCATACTCGTGAGCCGGCAGCACGTCGTCGACTTCGAGGTCCTTGACACGACGTAATGATTCCAGGTACTGCCCAAGCGGATTCGGCGACTGCTCCGGGTGGTAACTGATGTTCGGAGAGATCGTCGGGAGAACATGGTCGCCCGTCAACACGATGCGGCGGCGGCGGTCGTAGAAGCACATATGGCCCGGCGAGTGGCCCGGCGTCCAGATAACCTCAAACTCGTAGCGCCCAATTATGAGCGTCTCACCGCCCTCGAGGACCGAGTCGGGCTGGGCAATCGAGACGAATTGGCGGACGTTCATCGAAGCCTGCGAGAGCGCCGGCTCGGTTCCCTGCGGAACGCCATTCTTGCGAAGAAACTCTGCCATGCGATCCAGGAGCTGGCCGGGGTGTCCGTACCGGCTCTCGATGAAGCCGCGCTCCGGCGCCCCCAGCACCATCTCGGCATCGCAATCAGCCTTGAGCCGGCCGGCAAGGCCGTAGTGATCCGGATGGACGTGGGTGTAGATGACCTTCTTCAGCTCCTTCAGCGAAACGCCCAGCGACATAAGCTGGCTCATCAGTGCACCGTAGGCCTCGGGCGCGTTCCAGCCCGAGTCGAACATGACATAACCCTTCTCATCCTCGATCAGGTAAGGCAGGACGTAGCCAAGAGGGTTGTTGGGAATCGGCACCTTGAGCTGATGCAGTCCCGGCAGAATCTCTCTGCAGTCGGCGTGCGCAACAGTCATTTCTTTGTCCGCCATTCGAGTTTGGCTTCTGGAACCAGCATCACGGTACACGCTGACCTTGGAACCTCACAAGCGCTGTTCCTGATCTGTCGTACGATGAGGCTGGACATCGCATCGGGGAGGGTCGCATAGATGCTCGGCGACGTGCGTGACGTTGTGCTGATCGTGACCGGGATCGTTTGGACTATCATCTTCCTGGTAATTCTCGCGGTGACCTTGGTTATTTCCTATCTCACGCACAAGTACCTCGGCATCGCGCATGAGTTCCTCACCGAGCGGGTCCCGCCGGCGCTTTCTGAGGTGCAAAGCTACGCGGACGCCGTCAGACTTCAGACGGCCGCCTTGCCCGGATCCGGGTCCACATTGCCACCGGGCCAGGGCATGCCCCACTTCGATGTCCGCCTTCCATTCTTTCGCCGTCGCCGGACCTGGTGGGAGCGGCTGCTGCCTCACTGAGCTTGGGGGCGCGCTCAGCATCCGTTCCGGAAGCCTGCGCCCGCTCGTGCCGCTCCGCTACGCGGGCATGTGGATGACGATCTTGGCGTGTGAGCGCAGATTCGCGATCCAGGTTTGAACCGCCTCAGTCTGCTTCTGCTGTAGAACCTGCGCCTTGATCTGGTCCTTGGACTGATCGAAAGTCTGATTTCCGAGTTGCGCCTTGTTCTGGTTGTAGTACGTCTGCGCGTCATCGTCCGTGACGCTCACGTCCTTGGCGCCCATCTTCTGGGCCAGCTTCTGCGTCCGGATCTGATCCTTGAGTTGCGGCTCCGTTAGATTTGCGCGCTGCAGCGCAGCGGCAAAGTCTTTCTCCGAACCCAACTGTTGCTTGATTGTGTTGACCTCAGAGTCGACGTCGGAATCGGGAACCGTCACCCTCTCCTTCTTCGCCTCCTGCTGGATCAGCTTCTGGTCGATCAAGCTCTGAAGAGCCTGATCCTGCTGTCCTGCCGCTCGAAGGAACTCGGACTGGGTGATGGGCGCACCGTTGACTGTCGCGACTTCGCCCTGGTTACGCGAATGCACGAACTGATAGACATTACCGGCGAGCAGTACGAGCAACAACAGGCTAACCATCGTTGCGGCAACTGCAAACAGCGACGTGCGAATGTGGATGAAGCCCTGCTCAGCGTCCTCATACAGCGCATCGTCTGCATACTCGCCATCATCCAGAAGGTTGGCCTCGGTCGCCCCCTCAGATCCCCGCGGCAGTTCCGCTGCGTTGGTGACGTTCTCAGCCCTTCCCGCGGGCCCGGCCTCGGCCGCCGCGACATCCGGGTGTTGTTCCTCGGTCAAGCGTCGCTCCTTCGGCCTGCGATGGCACATCCGGCGCTCACATCGGCAGGCTGGTTCAGGGATGCCTTCAGTGTAGCCCGAGGCTTCGCGGGAGTTGTTAAGCCGCCGAGCGGCTTGCTCCGAGGCCCGTTGCATTGCTATCGTTATGCCATGACAGAGCCGATTCAGATGTGTCCGCGCTGCGGCGAGTGGATGTCGGCAATCAAGGGGTCAAGGTCCGCCGTCTGTCGCCGCTGCGGCTATAAGGATGACTGCTGTTAGCTGCTACGCACCAACAGACGGCGCGCCCAGCAGCATCACATCTACCTCGCCACCGGCCTCAACATCGGGGTGACCCTCAGGGACTACAGCGAGGCCGTTGGCGCGCGCCAACCCGCTGAGTATGCCGGAGCCCTGCGATCCCGTGAGCACGGCATCGTAGCCGCCGTTCCGCCGGCTGATGACGCATCGGGCATAGAATCGCCGTCCGTCGACCATCGAGATTCGGTCGCTCGTCGTAGCCCGAATTCGTGGCCGCTCCCAGTCCCGTCTCCCCAGCATGGTGAAGATCGCCGGGCGGCCGAAGATCTCGAAGGCGATCATTGAGCTTACGGGGTTGCCGGGCAGGCCGATGTGAGGGACCAGCCGGCTGCCGGCGCGTAGCCCACCGAAGGCCAGGGGCTTGCCGGGGCGCATGTTCACCGTCCAGAAATCGACATCCCCCTCACGCGCCAGGACAAGCTTGACGATATCGAAGTCGCCGCGTGACACGCCGGCTGAAGTTACGACCATGTCAGTATCCAGCGCCTGTCTGATCTTGGTTGTCAGATCTTCGACGTTATCCCGCGCTACCCCCAACGGAACCGGCACGCCCCCGAATTCGGTGATCAAAGCCGACAGGCTCGTAAGGTTGCTGTCATAGATCTTGCCCGGCCGGCGCGCTTCACCGGGTTGAAGAAGCTCGTCGCCGGTCGATAGTACTGCAACTCGGGGACGCCGAGTCACAGTGACCCTGTCGCGCCCGACTGATGCGATAACGCCGAGCTGTGACGCTCCGAGGAGCGTCCCACGATCCATGACACGTTGGCCGGCGGCAATATCCTCGCCTGCTTCGCGGAGGTTCGCGCCAAGAGCGGCGGGCTTGAACACCTGAACACGCCCGTTCAAGCGCCCGGCCGCGTGAGGAGCCTGCATGCCGGTCTCATCTGTCTCTTCGAATGGCACAACGGCATCCGCGCCCTCGGGGATTGGCGCACCCGTCATGATTCGCACGGCGGAGCCGGACTCTACCTCGCCGTCATAGATGTATCCCGCTGCGACCTCGCCAGTGACGCGAAGAACCACCGGCTCCGCCTCGCTTGCGCCGGTCGTGTCAGCCGCGCGCACTGCGTATCCGTCCATGGCCGTGTTGGTGAGCGGCGGAATGTTGAAAGTGGCAGTGATGTCCTCAGCAAGCGTCTGGCCGAGCGCGTCGAGAAGTGGGCGCGTCTCCGGCTCGATCTGGTAAAAATAGGCCAGGATGCGGCTGCGGGCTTCTTCGACGCTGATCATTGCGGGCAACATGCCGGCCGTTACCCGAGCCGGACTGCGAGGCAGGTGGTCGTTTTCTTGACCCCCGAAAGTCCCTGAATGCCGTCCGTGATGCAGGTGCCCAGCCGGTCGAGATCATCGGCTTCGAGCTGGACGATCACGTCAAAGGGGCCCGTCACTGTATCCACCGCCAGCACGCGCGCGTCGCGATGGTCGAGTTCTTGCATTGCCTCACCGACGGACTTCGCGCTTCCCACCTCCGTTTCGATTAGGACGTAGCCACGTATCGCCACACGCGACCTCCGTTCTCTTTGCAGACTGAGCACATCATAAACCGGGGCTACTACCTGTCAAGCCAATTGCGAAGCTCCCGCGCTGCCGATACGAGCGGGTCAGTATGTCATAATTACACGGGATTTACCATGGCTGGATTCAGAAGCAAGGGCAGGATCCTCAGAAGGCGGCAGACTTTCCCAATGCGACGATGAGCTTTGACCCTCAGTTAGATACGCTCCAGTGGAAGTATTCCCAGGAGTCCCAGCGGCTGGGGGCCTGCTTGGGCGGATGACGATCACCTCAGTTGCCCGATGCAGAGCATCCCATGGCCCCTGACAGTAACGCGCCGAGCCTCGATCGGATGGCCGAGATTGAGCGAGAAGCCCGTGACGGGATCGCTCACGCCGCCGACGGCCGCGCTCTGGAAGACTGGCGCATCCACTACCTGGGCCGCAACGGTGTGCTGACCAACGTGTTGCGCGGTCTACGCGACGTACCTCCAAACGAGCGCCGAGAGGTCGGGGCCGCTGCAAACGCCCTGAAGACTGCTCTCGAAGATCTTCTGGCGTCGCGCGAGGCCGGAGCGCGTCGCGCAGACTTGGATCGGAGGCTTGCGTCAGCGCCGGTTGACGTCACTCTGCCCGGCCGCTCTCCCAACGTCGGCCGCCTGCATCCCGTTACTCAGACTTTGCGGGAGGCTATTGCGGCCTTCGAGACAATGGGCTTTCACGTTGCTGAGGGGCCTGAGGTCGAATGGGACGTCTACAATTTTCAGAAGCTTCGGATGCCTCCCGACCACCCCGCGCGCGCAATGCAGGACACGTTCTACGTTGATTACAAAGTCGGGGACGATTACCCGATGCTGCTCCGCACCCAAACGTCGCCCAATCAGATCCGCGTGATGGAGCGGCAGCAGCCCCCGGTACGCGTCGTTGTTCCAGGACGCGCGTATCGGAATGAGGCCACCGATCCGACGCACGAATGGATGCTGACCCAGCTTGAGGTGCTGGCCGTGGACACCGGCAT
>Ga0193751_1000596_pt1 | contig 26685 bp, 31 predicted proteins | sample L1c2metaG_FD_143050 | JGI IMG/M metagenome (GOLD analysis project Ga0193751, IMG submission 143050) | Soil microbial communities from a riparian zone of the East river system, Colorado, United States - L1c2 | ecosystem: Environmental > Terrestrial > Soil > Riparian zone | place: USA: East River... | reverse complement strand
TTCAAGGCATGCGGCTCTACCGATCCCGATACGGGTTGGCAGGAGCGCAAGAAGGATATTCGCGCAGATGCAGCGATCGTCTCGATGAGCCCAGCCAAGCTATCCCTCGGCATGGTTGCATCCCTGCAGAGCCCGCTGCCGTTTCACCCGGTAAAATCATTGTACCGCGCATCGTGATTGGAGGAGTGATTCTTGATCACCCCGAACGTGGCCTCACGGGCGGCTGCGGCGCTGATGCTAACATGCTGATCCGTGGAGAAGGGAGAAGGAAGACGATGAACTTCCCCAAAAAGGCCTCCGCCTACCGATGGTCCGGCTTCCCGCAACTCGTCAATACTCGTCCGGCAACAGCAGAGTGGTTGCAGACCGGTCTGCTTCAGTGATGATCCACAGTCTGTCCCCGGCGTCTGTCCGGTAGCTGCTCAGCAATCGAAACCCATGAGCCACGCTGTATTCATTCTCTGCGACATCGGTTGGCTCCAGTTCGCCCCAGTCCCCGATTGCATGGCGGGCTAAGAAGCACGTAGGTGGCTGGTTCGCTCTCTCGAGGGCAGCGAGCGCACCTGGCGTCGCCACAATTTGCCCAAGTGGGAATAATGAAAACATGACGGTGTCTCCTCTCTCTCTTTCAGCCCATGCGGGCGCGAGCCTCGCCCGCATGGGTCGCCTAAAGCAAAAGCGGCGTTACTTTTTTGGGAAGGCGCGGTTGGTACGGCCTCGCAGGCTAGAACGACTGGGAGAACCGGGCTTCCAGGAACTCGCCTAGCTTGGCCGTCGCCTTGAACTGTGGAATGGGATCCAGTTCTTTGAATGCCGAAGTGAACGCGTTGGAGAGACTCCAGATCGTCCGCGGCCGGAATTCCTCATACTTCGGCTCGAAGTACAGGTCGTGCACGGTTCGAGCTAGGTGCTTGGGAGCTTCGAGTTTGCCCTCCACAAACGCTTCGTAGATGACCACCTTGGCGGTGACGTCGGTGAGTTCGCTCCGCTGCCAAGCCTCCACCTGCTTTCGCATGGGCTCGAAGTTTCGCTGCATTCGGTCAACGCCAACCGAGATGCAATCGATGAGCGAGAACGACTTCGAGTGTTTTGCCAGCACCGGTGTGAAATCTCCCGCAAACGCCATGTTCGAGCACACGAACACGCGATAGCCACAGGTCATCGCGAGACGCATGCTCTTGTCGTGAGAGTTGCGAAGACCGATGGAGAAGCGGCATCCCTCCATTTCAGTGGCGAGATCGAGGACGCCGAAGGCCTTCATGCCGTCCGGCGACACCGCGTATTCATCATGGACGACTCCAATGTGGCGAAACCCGAGGGTCTCTACCAAAGCTTGTACGATCTCGTGGTGCGGGATCGGACGGTGAGTTTCGGTTGCCGGTGGTGTGGGCACCAGGGTTAATTCTTCGCGGCCGATGGTCCGGCCGCCGTAGCCAATGAGCGTACTAGTTTCTGACATACTTCTTTCCTCCTTAGTGATTTGAAATGTGATTCCTGGAGATGAGAGATAAGGTGGGGGACTACCGCTGGAGGCCTAAGTCAGGTCAGTTCACCCGAATAATGTTGCCTGCTCCGGCACCGTTCGCCTCCCGCGGGGTCTTCTGCCTGTCAGCGACCTCGGTCGTTGTCCAAAGATCAATACCGAACTGCTCTCGATGGCTTCTTCGACCAGGCCCGCTGGGTCGCTCCGAGTGCCCAGCAAGGCAGCCGGCGCATCAATCAAGGGGGTGTGATCGGAACGAGAATTCGTTGGAAATAGCTTCTGATGTTCTGTGTTGAGAGCCTTCCACACGGCATCGGCTGTTTCTCCAATTCCGTTCCTTTCCACTAATTCCCGTGCCATCGCCGAGAGCATGTCGTCGTCTTCATCGATGTTTTGTAGTCCCTCTCCAGCAAACTTTCCTTCCATGGTCAGGGCCACGAGAAGCTTTTTGCCCATGAGCCGCAAACACGCCGTCTGCATGGTTCCTTCGTAGCAAAGAAACTTCACCCGAACCGGCCGTCTTTGACCGATGCGCCAGGATCTTCGGCTCGCTTGCCGCAACGTGTGCAGTGAGTATCCCGACTCATAGAAAATGATGGTCGGAAAATCCAGGAGATCGAGCCCGGTTTCGACCAGCTTGGGATGGGAAATTACGACTTGGACCCCTTCCTTGATTTGTCGCGCATACCAGGCTTCGCGTTTCGAGGTGTCCACGCTCGCCCGTAGAACTGCCGTGCGGATGCCTTCGTTACTCAGAATCCGTTGCAGGCGGGCCGTGACGTCGTGCTTCTGCGTGTACACCGCGAACAGCTGGCAGCGGCGTCCTTCGGCAAGCTCCTTCTTGATCTCCTCGATCAGTCTCCGTTCCTTCGAATACAGCCGGTCTTCTGGAAGGTCCCGCGTCTCGGCAATGATGAATGAAACATTGCTCTTTAGTTCCTGGTCGAATTCCTTGCCATATAGGGTTCCCAAGCCATAGGGGTGGTCTGGATAAACCAACAGAGTGTTCAGCATTGTGCTCAACACGGACCGATTGCCCCTGTGCTCCTTCAACGCTTTCCGGATGGCATCTTCCAGTTCCCGGTATGCCGCCATCATCAGCGGGTCCATCGGAACGCTCACGTAACTCTCTCCATAAGGAGGAAGTTCTCCCGAAATATCCTCCAGAAACACGAAGGCGCACAGCTGCATCAGAAATTCGCCGAAGAGCAAGGGAGAAGCGCCAGGTTTTCGGCGAACCGTGCTGGTTGTCTTGGCTTTGGAACACCTGTTTTCGGCAGGCTCCACTTTCGTGATGGTTTCGAGAACGCCGTAGTCCTGGGTGAAGGAACTGCGCCCTGTTGTCCCCCATTCGTAGCCATGCTCCTTCATCCTTGCCGTTTCGAGCCGGAACAAGGTGTTAAAGAGATCGTCTGCATATCCCCCAAGGAGGGTTCCAGTCAGCCCCACGATCCGGTCAGTACACGATGCCAAGGTGCCGAGAGCATTGCCTTGGGCTGTATCGCCGGCGAGTTGGTGAATCTCGTCACAAATCGCGTAGTCGAACCATCCCGGCATGTAGCGCCCGATGAATTCGATCGGCGCCATGCGGCGAATCTTGTCCGAATCGGCCTGCCACAGAGGACTGTGAATCGGCCGACAGGACTTCCCTTCCCTGGCCTCGATGGTTTCGGCGATCTTGACCTTGTCAAACTCGGCGCCCGTCAATCGGCTGTCATCGACAAACACTGGCTTGCCCGTGTCGGAATTCACGACACATCCCAGATATGGCCCGGAGCGCGGCACCCGGTAAGCGTGCCGCCAGAAATAGCCGAGCTTCGCGCGCTCCCGACCCACGATGAAGAGTGAAGGTCTCCCACAGAGCGACAACCAGCGCTTGCGTGAACTGGACGATTCTTTCCGTAGTCGCAGTTCGCTCAACGTTGTGCGGAACCCCTCGCGCACGATGCGGCCGGGCCTGAGTCGCACTTCGTTTACTCCGTGACACTTGTTCTCGTCTCCCCCATTCCGCAGATCATCGATCATGAAGACGCGGACTCCGGGCAGAGTGAGGAAGGCTTCCCGCGCCCACTTCTCGACCAGGTGCGGAGGGACCATAGCCAAAGCAGTGAATGGCCTTCCTTGGCTATGAACATGGATTGCGCCCAGAGAAATCAGTGTCTTGCCGGTACCGCATTCCGCGATCACCATGCCTGTCCGCGCCTCATGCCAGCGTTTGACGAGCCCCATGATTGCGATGGTTTGCGCAGGAAAAGGCTTCCGCAACAGCCCCTCGATCCGGGGTGAAATTGGATCATCGAATTGGTGAAGTGCCGGATACTCCTGAAGAATGCGCTCACCCAGAAGACTGGCGTGAGCACGCATGTAGTCGTAGATGGTCGATAGCTCAGGCATGGAAACCCTCTTGTGTGCGGAAGGAATGGACGGGAAAAGACGAAACGAGAAGAGGGAAAAAGAAGTGTGATGCGGGGTAACTATTCAGCTTGCGGGAAGATATCTTCGAGACTCATGCTGGGCCAGCGGATCGAACCGGTTTCAGCCGGAAATCGGATCGCGCCGCTTTCGACTCCCCAACTGAGCCAGTCGAGAAACTGTTCTTTTTCGCCTTTGAGAATCACCGGATCACATCCAATACCGAGCGCAAGAGTAATCGCGCGATGCGTACGAAGTTCATCTGCAAACCAGTCGGCCCAGTCCGGGATTCCTGGAATCCCGTAGATGTGGGCGATGGAAGCCCAAACAAATCGCTTGCCCGAGCCCGCCAATAGAGTTCTTCCCGAACTGGCAAACGTGTTGCCCGAGGCGAACTCTTCGGATAACCCAATCAAATGACGTAGCGGCTTCTTGCGTCCGGCAAGCTGTACTGAGCCTTTAAAGCACTGTGCATTCCGTTCCAGGCACACGCGGATTGGCTGCAGTTCAGGCCCTTCCACCAGGAACCGGTCTCCCATAGAAATTGCCGCACTCACAGCGGAGATCTGCGTATCTCCGCCGATCACGGAAATCAAATGTGCCTTGGCTTGCCGAGGAGGATCGGGCAAGACCTCTCCGATGAAACGGTCCAGGCGAAGCTTGATACTTGTCGTCGTTTTCTCTGTGCTCTTCACATAGCTGAGCCAGCCGAAGCGAAGGTGGGCGTTCTTCATTCGGATTCCTTCTTCTCATGCGTGAGAATCTGTGTCTTCCCGTTGGCAAAGACCAAGGTCAGTTCGTGCGAAAACCTCTCGCGGTCATGCAGGATTCTGGTGCCATCTTCCTCGTCTTCTTCCCAATGATCTGTGAACTTCAGCGAGCGCCAGTGGGCAATGTGGCGGTCCTCGCCTTCGCCGAACACTCCATTGAGCATTCCCGCCGTGCAGAGCAGGCCGACATGCCCGCCATGCAAAGGCGTGAGTGGCCGGCCCCGAACGTCTCGCTGTTTGGGGAGGAGGATGCGGCTCGCCTGACGGTATGCGGCCGATTCTGGCAACAGGTCTTCCACCTCGTCCAAGGGGATGCCTATGTTGGTCAGCACTGCGGGCCCGGAACTGGGGACTTCGTAGCGAACCGTCGGCTTGTCGCCCAGGGGCTCAAGGTCGCCCCTCGCTCCCTGCGTTTCGAGGTAACGCACGGCATCCAACAGCGCGGCATCCGGGAGCCGGGAATGCCGTTTGCGGCGAGTTGCCAGAAGTGCCATCTGCTTGTATTGCAGGCAAGACGGTGCAGTGAGCCGGAACACGCGCAAATCTGTGAACTGCTCGCTCAACAGTCTCGTGCATTTCGTGAGCCGCAGTTGTGGAATCACAAATAGCAGCACACCACCTGGTTTGAGCCAACGATATGTGTGTTCCAGAAAGACGTATTCCAGTCTCTGGTTGTTGCTCTCTCCCGCTTCCCAATCGTACGGAGGATTCAGGAAGAGCAACGACAGGGTCTCCGCCTGGCAGCGCACGTCCATCGCGCTCGCCTTCAGAGTCTCGATGCCCAGGGCTTGCGCCTGCTCTGCCCGATAGACATCGATTTCAATTCCGTAGCGGTGAGCCCTTGCATCGCGAAGCAGATGAGCAAAGGCCACGCCGTCGCCGACGCAGGGATCCAGCGCCGAGAATTGCTCGGGGAAAGCGAGCCACTTCTTCAGCCGTTGGACCTCGGCTACCGGCAGAGGAAAAAAGCCTAACTTCGTTTGACCATATGGGCGCACAGACAACCTCCTTGGCCTGTACCGACAGCGGCGACACCGCCTTCTCTCGCTTCGAGCGATGCGTACGCGCGCCTGCCCTGGTTGAGACGATCACCCTGTCACAAATAATCTTGCTGCCCGGTCTTGTGTAATGAATCTGTTCTAAGGAGGACTCGCGCGCCTGAAGCTACGTTCTTTGCTGGTCCCTTGTTGTCGGCGACCGCAGGAATTGGGAAAGTATGCGAAACCATGACGAACTCGGTAGAGCGCGAGGAGGGCAGCCAAACGATACGGAGGATCCGGGCAGGCTGGCGACGTTCGAGCAGTATCGCGGACTTCTGTTCTCCATCGCCTACCGCATGCTGGGAAGCGTGGCTGACGCAGAGGATATGCTGCAGGAAGCTTTCGTTCGCTGGCAGCAGACTTCTTCGGACGAGATCCGATCCCCCAGAGCTTTCCTTGTCACCATCGTCACTCGTCTGTGCATCAATCATCTCGAATCAGCTCGGGTACGACGGGAACAGTACGTCGGCGAGTGGCTGCCGGAGCCGCTGGTCACCGATCCGAAGAGCGACCCGTCGCACGTCTTGCGTGTCGATGAATCACTTTCCATGGCCTTCCTTGTATTGCTGGAAAGGCTCACGTCGATCGAGCGCGCAGTCTTTCTCCTACGCGAGATTTTTGAGTACGAGTACTCCGAAATTGCCACGATCCTCGACCAGAGCGAAGCCAACTGCAGGCAAATTCTGCGCCGAGCGCGACAGCATGTCTCCGAAGCGCGGCCGCGCTTCAAAGCATCGTCGGAGGAGCGTAGTAACCTGCTCGAGCGGTTTCTGCGGGCGACCAGCCAGGGCGACATGGATGGGCTGGTTGAGTTGCTCGCGAGTGATGTCGTGCTGCACTCCGATGGTGGTGGCAAAGCCCTGGCCGTTCCAAACCTAATCTTTGGCTCGGACAAAGTCGCCCGTGGAATCTTGGGCAGCCTTGAGAAGCTCGTCCCAAGGAATCTGCTGACTCGGACGGTGCTCATCAATGGGCAACCTGGGATCGTCAGCTACCTGAACGGGAAGCCGTACTCGGTCCTGACTCTGGACACCAGCGAAGGACGCATCCGGGCAATCTACGTCTTGACTAATCCTGAGAAGCTCGCGCACTTGCCAGAGTTGCCGCCGGTTCCGTGTTAGGTTTTCCAGTCTTCTGTCACACGTGGTGGGCCTACCCGGTCTAGTGTGGCAGGAGGCGGGAATCATGAAAGTATTTGTCATCGGCGCCAATGGCCACACCGGAACGCAAGTCATCGACCTTGGGCTGGCTAGAGGGCATGAAGTAACGGCGTTCGTACGCTCACCGGAGAAGATCAAGCGCCAACATCCGTTGCTGAAGGTTTTGCGGGGAGACCCGCACAACGTGGACGAACTGGCAAGAGCGCTCAAGGGACAAGACGTCGTGGTCTCGGCGCTCGGTGTTCGCCCGCCCAAAGCGTTTCGTCCGCACACGCTGGTGCAGGAGTGCGCGGCGAGTACGGTTGCGGCCATGACGAAGGTGGGGGTGAAACGGCTGCTCCTGGTATCAGTGGCGGTGCTGTTCCCCGAGAAAGGCCTGCGTTTCGCATTCTTCCGCTGGGTGCTGGCGCACATCATGCGTGATCTTGGTACGGCCGAGGAGATCGTGCGAGCAACGCCGCTCGATTGGACCATTGCGCGTCCGCCGCGACTCACGAACAGATCTGACGAATCGTATCGCGCTCGGCGCGACGCGCTTCCGGAGAATGGTTTCTCGATGTCGTTCCGCGCTGTCGCCGCCTTCATGCTGGATGCCGTGGAGCATCATACGCACGTGCGCGAGATCGTCGGCCTAGCGAGTTGAGTGAAAGAAGCCAATCCTGGTCAAACGGGTTCTAGTGTGAACCGGCAGTTCTGAAATGAGGAGTTTTCCTCGCACCAAATGTGAGCACACACATTCGCCATTTGGTACAGCCAGTCCGCGGCGAGACCCCATCTCGCCGAAATAGTGGTCCCCTCGGAGGCCGCTACCGACAGTCGGACGATCGTCGCTAAAGAATCTGGCGGATCCCGGTGTCCGACGCCTTCTGAATCAGGTCAAGCAACTGGTGGCGTTTGACGGCTAGATCGAAGTCTGGGCTGATGGACTTTCCTTCGCGAATGCCTTCAGCCATCCGCATGTACAGCTGCGCAACGTTGAAAGGAAGACCCGCCGGGACCGCGGATGGAACCCAACGATAGCTCTCCGGTATTGAAAGATCCGCCAGCCGTTTGCCTGCCTGCGCACCGCGCACAGTGAATTCGGAGACCTGTATGTAAGTCGCCTGGCGAGGGTCTGCCGGTACGATAGCCAGGTCGCCCTCGGTGCCGTGGATCTCGAACAGGAACCCCGTCCCATTGGCGAAGCCGCCTTTGAGCTGGACTGATGCGACTGCGCCGCTTCGAAGGACACCGCTTATGAGCACCTGGTCGGGCGCGGTCATCGGGATCGTCTCGCCCGTCTCCGCGATCTTAACTCGTTGGCGCTGAGTCGCCACGACGCTGGACAGCTCTTTGAACTCACCAAGGAATTCCCCAAGGCAGAAGCACAGCGCGTCAATTGAGTGTCCCCCGGTGCTGGTCAATAGAGTATTGCCGTTCGAGCGATCTGCCATATAGGCCCAGTCACGCGTGAATTCGGTGCCCCATGTTGGCGTCGTTATGATCATCGTGCACGAAAGCACCTTGCCAATGTAGCCCTCGGCGACCAGGTCCCTGATGCGATTGAACTCGCGGGCTCCGCGGGCTTGTAGTCCCACCATATGGTGGACCCCCTTACGGACGGCCAAATCACGCATCTGCTGAGCCTGCTCAGTGGGGGCCGCAAGCGGCCATTCGCAGTAGAGATGCTTGCCGGCACTCAAAGCGGCCATCCCCAGCTGATGGTGTGAAGGCACCCGCACGCAGATTGCGACGAGGTCCACATCGGGATGCTGGACCATTTTGTAAGGGTCGGCAAAAGCGTGGGGAATTCCGAAATGCTTGGCCGTTTCGTCTGCGGTTTCCTGGCGGCTCGTGCTGACCGCCGTGATCTCGAACTCAGGAAGCGCGCTCAAGGCCGGAATGTGGGCATCGCGCCCCCAGCCGTTGCGCATACTCGCTCCAATGATGCCAACACGGATTTTCTCTATCGCCATGATGATCTTCCCTTAAGCGGCGTGAATCCTCTAGGCCGTGGACGCCGATGATGATGCCCTTATAGGGCCGATTCATGCGCTACGAGAAATCTAGAGCCTTGGTACTCTTGCGTCAAGAAGGTACAATATAGGGACATAGTCACCATTTGGGAGCCATAAACGATGCCAAAGTTTAAGCCAATCGTACTCGACGAGGATTGCGCGCCCCGCCGCGTGCTGGAGCTGTTCAGCGTCAAGTGGACCACGATGGTGCTCCACTCGCTGCACTACAACGGCGGCACGTGCCGGACCGGCGTCCTGGCGCGGAGCCTACCGGGGTGCTCGAAGAAGATGCTCACGCAGACGCTACGCGAGATGGAACGGGACAGGCTGATCGATCGGAAGGTCTATCCGGTTGTTCCGCCGATGGTCGAATACTCCCTGACGCCCATGGGCCGGCTCTTCATCGAGCCGATCGAGATGCTTTATGCGTGGGGGGCCAAGAACGACGACGCCTTGTCGAAACTCAGGAGGAGGCGGAAGAAGCACACGGCTTACCTTACCGGATGATGGAAGGGTTGCCCGTCACTCGGGCACAAGCCCAGGAGAGGCCGATGATCGGTTGCGAATTTCGCTTCCTGCCTGCTCTTAGGACTGAGCGTGTCCAAAGAGTTCGTTGTAGCGCTTCCAGTAGCCCTCGACTTCGACCATGATGCGTTGGAATTCGGCATCTCCGCGGAGCTTGTCCCAGTTCTTGTCGCGCTGAAACCAGGGGAAGTTATGATTTCCCACTTGAACGGCCCGTCTCAACCAAGCGAGCGCCGCTTGTTTTTCACCTAACAGCGCGTAAACGCAACCAATCCACTCCGCCAGATCGCCGTCAACTGTATCCTCTGGTTTGAACTGAAAAAGTTTAGGGTCGATTCTGTCGCGCTGGCCGCGCGAAGCGTATACGATCGATGAAATCACCAACGGCTCTTCTTCGCCTTGGGGGCCCTGTGCTTTTACAGCGCGCTCCAAAACTTGCTGAGCCTCGTCAGTTTTTCCCTGGTAGTAGAGAAAATCACCCAGAAAGGTCAATAGCTTGAATTGGTCCGGATAGCGAGCTAATGCCTGGCGCACCTCTAGTTCTGCCTCATGGACCTTCCCTTGATAGAGGAGCATTCGACTGTGCATCCAGTAAACCTGGGCTGGCGTGGGGTTGAGGTCACGGCTTCGCCGAAAGCCAGCTTCGGCCAGATCGATTAAACCAGCGTAGTGATAAATGTAGGCAAGATGGTTCCAGGCCAGGGCCGAGTTTGGGGCAAGAGTTACGGCCTCGCGCAATAGGCGCAGGGCATCAACGTTCTTGCCCTGCTCGCCATAAACGCCTCCCAGAACCATGGTGGCCTCGAACGAGTGTGGGTTCAGGGCGACAGCCTTGCGGGCGGTCTGCTCCGCTAATTCGAGGTTGGCCGCGCCATTCTCCTGGAAATTCATGGCCTCCAGCGAATGAGAGTCCGCCAGCGATGCGTATGCGTCCACGAAGGTGGGATCTTTCTCAATCGCGCGCTGGGCCATCCGCTGGGCGCTTCGCAGACTCTGCAGCCGCGAATTGATGAAGTAGTCGTTGAAGTGCGCGCGCGCCTGCAGCAATAAGCTGTAGGCTTCCTCAGAATTCGTCGACGGAGCTTTCAAGGACTCCTGCTCAGCGCCTGAAAGCTGCACGCTCAAACCCTCGACGACCTTCTGCGCAACGTCATCTTCAAAACGCAACATGTCGCGCCCTTGCAGGTCATATCGGCTTCCCCAGCGGGCGGCGCCATGATCGATCAATTGCACCGAAACCCGCATGACTCCGCCTACGCGTTGATACGTTCCTGCCAGCACCGAATTCACTTCCAGCTCTCGCGCTGCTTGTGCTGGATCGCCAGCACTCTTCGCATACTTCAGGACCGAGGTGGTGGGACGAACCGCAAGATTTTGCAGCGTGGCCAAGCGACTGATGATGGCATCGGTGATGCCGATGCCCCACTCTTCGCCGCCACTTTGTCCTGAAAGATCCTGAAAGGGCAATACGGCAAGAGTTCGCACCGTGGGCGTTGCCGGCAAAGACGCTGCTGCGGGAGCCACTGCCGCTGTCTTCTTCGAGTAGTAAAGGACCAGCGCGCCGGCAATTGCCGCGATAGCCAGGGCAGTGGCAAGGAGGAACATCAGCCTACTCCGCTTTGCCAGGTTCGGTCGCTCGGGCGGAATCAATGCGTGACCGGATTCAGAATCACGCGTCAACCGTTTCAAGTCGGCCCGGATATCGGAAGCGTGCTGATAGCGGAGGTCGCAGTCTTTCTCCAGCGCCTTACTAATGACTGATTCCAGCATCAAAGGCACGTCCGGATTGACACGAGTGGCGGAGGTCGGCGCACGCTCCAGGATCGCGTGAAAAATTACGCCCGAGGTATCGCCGCGGAATGGGAGCAGACCGGTCGCCATTTCGTACAACACAACCCCGAAAGAGAAAAGGTCACTTCGCGCATCCAGTTCCTTGCCCCGCACCTGCTCCGGCGACATATAGGCGACAGTGCCCAAAGCCATGCCTGGACTGGTGAGATGCTCCAGGCTGCTGGCCGCCGTGGCTTCAAGCGCTCCACCTGCTATCTTCTCGCTCATGGGCATCACTTTCGCCAGCCCAAAATCAAGGATCTTGGCATGTCCGCGCTTGGTCACGAAAACGTTCGCCGGCTTGATGTCGCGGTGGATAATACCCTCGGTGTGTGCCGCATCGAGCGCATCAGCGATTTCAGCCGCGAGCGCGAGCAACAACTCCAACTCGAGCGGCTTCCCCGCGATGCGGTGCTTCAAGGTCAACCCGTCCAGGTACTCCATGGCGATGAAGGTTTGCCCATCCTCCTCGCCGATGTCATAAATCGTGCAAATGTTTGGGTGGTTCAGAGCGGAGGCGGCTTGCGCTTCGCGTTGGAAACGTGCGAGGGCCTGCGGATCGCGAGCAACGTCCTCGGGAAGAAATTTCAGCGCTACTAAGCGATGAAGCCGCGTGTCCTCGACCTTGTAGACGACACCCATCCCTCCCCCGCCCAGCTTCTCTACGATACGGTAATGCGAGATGGTCCGACCGATCATGAATGCCCGCAGAAGCTCTAAGTGGCCGTATGGTACGGCGCTACTACACGGAAGTCAAAGCGGTTGAAGCCGCCCAACGATTGTGACGAGTAGTCGGCCAACCGGAAGTTGGGAACTCCTAACGAGAACGCTCCTCGGGTGTTCGCCAACTCGAGATTCGATGGCGTGGCCCGTTCGATCGAGTTCCAGTAATTACAATTCGTTATTTAACTCTTGGTGCCGCCTCTTCGAGTGCAACCACGATCTCCTGCAGTGTCTTGAGATTGTCCACCTGGTCAAGTGAACTTAATCTCAAAGACCCAAGGATCGCGGCAAAGGCCGCTAGCCCTGCTTTGTCTCGCGCGGCTTCCACACGGCGAAATCCTCGTTCGGCCGCCTGCATGTGTGCCAGCGCCTTTTTTTGGATCGATGGATCCATAATGTCTTTGGGGTTCCACACTCTCGCCACATTCTTCAACAAGCCGCGATACATGCGTTTCCCCACCACCTGTTCCATCTGCTCAATCTCGCGGAGGATGCTGTCCCGGAGAGCACTCGCACCGCCATTGTGCTGGCCATTGCCGCCATTTCCGACAGCTGGTCGCTCGGACGGCTTCTGGTCACCCGCGCAACTGGGACGAAGGCCATCTAACCAACCTGCCGGTGTGGCCCATCCTGCCAGTTGCGGAACTGACTTCGGCCTTTTTCTGTCGTCCAGCTCAACCCAGGTTCCAGTAAAGTAATAAAGATAGCGGCCGAGGCCAAGACAAGCGCAGGCCCTTTTGAAGCTCTGAGCTTCCGCACTCGTGCATGCGTTATCATCATCGGCCCATTCTTCTCCCGTCGCCGAATGCGAGCCCAGTCCGAAGACGGTTAGCTCACACGTGACCAGCACTTTTGCAGCAATCTTCTGGTCTTTACATCGTTCGAAACTCGCACTGGTATGAATGGTGTACCTGCGCGTCCAGCCCGCCGGGGTAAAGAGTGCGTTCAACCGATCGGTATACGCCCGCTGGTCGGCATATGGGACTACTTGCCCACGTGGAGGCTGCTGACCTTTCGTGGTGTTCATCACTCGCCACTCAATTTGCGAGGGATCAAAGGGCACTTCCAAGGCCGCCACCATTTCTTTGACCCGTTCTTCGGGGACCTGAAGAACTCCGGGTGCCAGCGTCGCAGGTGGCGCGCCGGATTCGGGGGCACGATCTTTCTGTGCATGACCGTTTGGGGCGCTCATAAGGGATCCTCCTTGGTTATGGGCGTTTCTTCGTCCAGGCGCTGGCCGTACATCCAACGTTGGGGCGTAATCTGCAGGAGCCAGTCCTGAGCTGTGGGAATTCGTCCGAGATCTTCCCGGACATGCTGCTCACCCACATAGCGGACCGGAACTTGCTTTCCGTCGCTATTCACGATGGCAACGCCAAACAATTTCTCCGCCAGGAAAATGCCTTCGGCATGATGGCGTAGGGCCCGGTGGCGGAAATCTCCGAGGAATGCCTTCGATTCATCAAACCAATTGTGGATCGGGAGATAGTCTTCTGCTCTTCCCCCGAACTTCCTTGCGCTGCTCTGCGCGTGTTTGAGTGGGTGAGCCATGGCTACACCTCATACGTCGTGGTCGTGTAATCCTCGAACCGATCGTTTCGCTCAACCGTCACCTTGCGCGCGGCCACATCGAGCACTACATCCCCGAACCCGCCGCAATCGTTCTCGTAACCAAACGGCACCAAGGCTTCAAAGTGTTCCTGCAGATGCGAGACGTCATAGTCAACGGCTTCGTGCTCTGCGTATGCGTAGTATTCGCTGTCGAAACACTTCGCATCCTCGGTGGCGCCATCGTCCCCATATCCATCAAAGTGAACTGCGACGAAGGTCACACCTGCTTTCGCAAGCTTGTCGCATGCGGCAAGTATGGCAACCTTGGCAATCTCCTCCTGTGGGCTCAGGACATCTTTCTTGTCACCTGCATCGCTTTCCATCGCGTCTTCCTCCACTAGCCTAATTTCCTCAGAACCGCGCAGCACTTGTTCTTTTCGACTGGACCATTGATTCCTGCTTGCCGCAGTGCAATCAGCTATGGTCGATATCTGCAATCGGCGCGTTCTGATCGACTCCGAGCTGTTCTTCCGGATGGGTGGGCGTTCGAACCACAATGCCCTTCCCTTCTCCGGCCCTTCTCTTTGCGATCCGGATGTAAAGATGAATGACGTACAGAGATTCACACCCTTCGCAATTCCCGTGTTGTGGTCGTCCATCGCGTCCAGGGTCATACCGAGGGTGCAAGCTACATTTGCCATCAAAACGAAATCGGATTCTGAGCGACATCAGATACCTCAACAATCACCACGTGAACCGTGTTTTCCATTGAGCGCCTGGGCTTCGCCAAATAAATCTGAAGCGGGTATCTCCCTCACGGCGATGAAGGAGCAAAGACCGTTCACAGGTACGGGCCGTTCATCTTCAATTCGGTAGCCGCGCTCGATATGTTGTTGTTTCCGTTCCTCAAACAAGGCGGCTCTGGTGGTCACACGAATTTTCATTGCCATCCTCATTTCTCATCAATTGACGATCGGGTTGAAGTCGGCGCTGGGTGGGTCGTTGACGATGCGCTGGGAGCAGTGCGCTGGAACTAATCTTGGTGTATGCGTAAAACCGTTTGCGGACTCTGAGAGGCTGCCTCTGGCTCGTTTTCCTTCGCCGGAACGAGCTTCTCCCAACGGATCGAAAAACTGCGAAAGGGCCGTCCGCCGTCGTAGAGCTCGAAAATGAGCCCGTCGGAGACATAGAGCGCAATTGGCAGGGGAATCACTGGAGCGCGGGCGCTATCGCAAGGAGGCGGAGAATTTTGCTCGACCATTGGCCTGACCTCCTTTGAGTGCCTTCTGCCGAAATTCGTAATCGATAAACACAGCGTGGCTCCCACGGCATGAGGAAACATTCGTGAGGGCGCGCCTCCCGTCTTCCGTAAATCGGCAGAACTCGAATCGCCACCAAGGTCCTCAGGAGACGGGGATGCATATTCACCCCGGGACTGCGTACCTGTCTGGTCGCCGGAGATGCATGTAGTCACTGGCACCTTCCCTAGGTTTGACTATGAATGGTTCGTCTTGTAGCGATTGCGCAATCGTCGCCAGTATTTCGGGTCGATACGCAACGCCTGCACACCGAGTAGGGACGAGAGATCGACGAATGCACCGTGATACGAGATCGCCCCGTACCGGAACAGCCGTGCCAGCAAAGCAAGCGCGTGATTGGCCAATGTCGGATTGACGAACGGTTCTTGCCGGTCTAGGGCTTCCGCGGCACTGCAGCTCGGCAGACCATCTCCGTCCAACTCGCCCTGGATGACTTCGGGGAAAAGCTCTGAAACCGCACGCAGGCGAAGCCGGTGCCTCCGGTTTCTTCGATTCAAAGGTTCTCCCAGTACAAATTGGCCGCTATTGGAGTTATTGCCCAGATCCAACCAGTAATCGATCTCGCTCCAACCTTCAATGCACTTTGCAATCATTGCCCGCCCTGACCGTGTGTCGACGCACCCGATCACAATGTCCACGCCGTCCAGTCTTCGCTTAGGGTCGAGGCGCTCTGGAATGCCCTGCCAATCCAGACCCCAAAACAGATTCAGCCGGTTGGCGAGAACCACAGATTTATAGAGACCGATCTCAGATTGGCTGAAGGGCTGGCGGACACAGTTCGTCGGTGAGATGACATCCGGATCCAGCAAGGTGACGTGGAGCCCTTCCGGATGTCCATATGCCAGCAATGCCTGATGCAGGTAGGGCAACCCGGCGGCGATCGCGCTTCCGTTGCCGCCGCATCCCACGACCAGCACGCGCACCTTATGCTTTAGCAGTTCGGGATGAATATGGTGTGTTTCCATGGGTTCATCCTTCACCCCTTCTCTCGACGAACTCCTGAAGCGTTTGCTTGCTGTCGGCCAGAAACTTCACAGGAAAGTTCTGTTTCCTTCCTGTGAGGTTCGACCAAAGGCCAAGAAAACCGCTCGGATGAGTCGTCAGTCGGACGGCGCCACTGGGATGGGTAAATTCGCTGGCGAAATACGCGTTCTCCCATTCTGATAGGGAGGCGACGCTTACCTCCTCCGGAACTCGCATACTGCCGAGACAAACTCGGCCGTGCGCGTCGGTGTTCCAATAGGGAGCGTTTCTTAGGGGCGTGTCCGCTGCTGGCCGGCAGTTTTCTGCGAGCGCACGCACGAACAGTTCTCGCCCGTTAATCATGAATACAAGTGGAGGGTGGGGATACATCTTGCCGTTCAGCTTTTTCGCTTCGGCATTTCCGTCGCCGAAGAACATCAGCCGCGGTTGCGCCCCGCTCCACCAAGCGATCAGCTCAGGGGTTCGTGCCAGCACATGTTCTGGTAAGACCTCCGCTTCCATGCTTGCGCCCAAGCCTTTGGCGAGCGTCTCAAGAAAGCCGGTCGTAACGGACTGGCCCGCGCACAAGTACGGTGCCTGATCAGGCCGGTACTTCACCTCGTGCAACGTGGCAAAAGCCCTGCTGCCTTCCTGATAAAGGAGCACAGCCTGCTTCAGACTGAAGGTTCGGTTGTCACCGATCCGCAAGTGGACGTTCATGACTGTTCCTCGCGGGTGATCACGCCGTCATCGTTGCCCGGCATCAGGTCAATCAGATGGCTGGCAGCAGCGAGTGTGTCGCAGACGACACCCAGCGCCTGAAACCCCTGCCGCACGCTGGTCGGATTGGAAAGCTTCAGGGGAATAATAAGGTTTGGTTGGGGCGTCGTCTCCATGGCAGTCTGGGCCTCATCATCAAAACATCCAACCACGGCATCGCCGGATGAGAATGCGGCGAGCAGACATGGCAGTGGTGGATTCGAGTCCATCAGCTGCTCTCCCATGTCCTCAGAGAATTCCGGCCGTTTGGCCTGTTGTGAGATCCAATACATATCCAACAAACCAAGGACCAGCGCCCGCACCTCCCTGCTCCGTATGCTCCCGCTCAAGTTTTTCAGACCTCGGAGACTCAGCGAGCGTTCTTTCAGAGATGTTGGGGTACATCCCTCAACGTCCGGCACTTCGTACTGCTCGGGATTCTCTTCGCCTTCGTACCATTCGCGCAGCATGTCGACTCGCTCTTCGGCGTCGTGGTAGTCATAGACCCGTACCCAACGGTTGAGTGATCCCGCAAAATACCTGAGGAATGTCGCCGGCAGACGCGGATGTACCTTTTCCAGCAGCTCAATGACTGGCTTCAAAAGCACGAACGCGGCGCTTTCCGGATCGACGATCAGGTAGAGCGTCCCTTCCGGCCCTCGCTCATCCGAGTAGTCAACCAGCCGGTCGCTGAGTGTGAGATCTAGATCGAAACGTCGCTGGACCGATGCCCCGCCATGATCGCGGACCCAGCGTTGAAGAGTCAGCAACAAGTATTTGGTCGCGTCTCTTCCGCTTTTCTCCCAATCCTCCGTAACCGCGATATCGGATTTGACCAAGGTCTCCGCCAACGCGATTACCTCACGGTCATCCGCCGAGAAACGCTGTTCAGTCAGAACCTTCTCCAAGGTTGGCAATACAACCTCCCACGGCGGGGCGATCAACTGGTCGGCGGCAGGGACCCTCCAGGTGGCACGAGGGGTTTCCCAGCGTGCCAGCGGGAGCATTGCTCGACCGCCCTCGCCAACAGTGCTGAGGACACTTGCAGTTTCTGACATTGCAAGAACCTCCCGAGTACGGTTTCGTGCCTCGATTCCCGGTCGTGCACCAACAAATGCAGTTCCTGCAGAACCGCTCTTTTTCCGTTCTCGTCCGCACAATTTTGCGGCTCAATGGTTATTGATTGTCTCCCTCGGTGTGCGCGAGAGGCAGCAACGGATTTTTGTGATCTGGGGCGGGTAGACCTCACTCTAGACATGGTGGCCACTATTTCCACAGGTTGCGCGTAAGATGGACCGCCTGAAGGCTGGGCAGTTTGCAATCTGTCGACTACAATTTCCCCGGAGAATTTCTATGGTGACGGATCCAGCCTCCGCTATCAAACGTGAAGTTTTTCAATTGGTTGAACGGCAGATCGACACCTTGCGACGAGAAGGATGCCTGACGGCATCTGATCTTGTTGACTACCACACGCGTTCTGAAAAGATCACTGAGCTGTATCATCAAATCGATCGAATTGGAAGAACGCGCATCGATTTGCGATCCGCCAGGGCGTCATAGGTTCGCCCTGGTTCGAGGGGGCCAGGCCGCCGCCCCCGGCGAGAATGCTTCCGCTGGGGCGGCGGCCTGTTGTGCTACGTTGATCTAGTGTTGCTGGCATCCCCGTAGCTTTCTTGCGCCGCGACCTCTCTCTTGGCGAACCGAGTCTCCGAATGGCATCGATGTCATTTATTCCACAACGCGTGCGTTCGATCTGTGTATCGCGATGAGGCGAATTCTTCTTTCCTGGAGCAGCGGCAAAGATAGTGCGTGGAGTCTGCATGTTCTCCGCCAGCGTCGTGAGTATGAGGTCGCCGGACTGTTGACCACGTTCAACGGGGAGGCGGACCGTGTGGCGATGCATGCCGTCCGTCGCGAACTGGTCGAGCGGCAAGCCTCGGCAGCCGGTTTGCCGCTTTGGAGTGTCCCTTTGCCCTGGCCTTGTTCGAACGAGCAGTACGAGTTGCTCATGGCTGAGACGTGCGCCAAAGCAGTCGCCGCTGACATCGAGGGGATCGCATTTGGCGACCTGTTTCTCGAAGACGTGCGCACGTACCGCGAAAAACAAATGAGAAACACCGGCCTGCAGCCGATATTTCCCTTGTGGGGGCAGCCCACTCGGGACCTGGCAAAGTTGATGATCGCCTCTGGCATGCGGGCGAAGCTGACCTGTGTTGACACGGAGAAACTTGACGCTTCGTTTGCCGGCCGCGAGTTCGATGAGAACCTGCTGGCTGCTCTGCCCGACGGAGTCGATCCATGCGGTGAGAAAGGCGAGTTTCACTCATTTGTATATGCGGGTCCGATGCTCAGTGTAGATATCCCGGTATCGGTCGGCGAGAGCGTCGTGCGCGATCAATTTGTGTTTGCGGATCTGAATCCTGCCGCGATGAGTACTACCCCTTCGTCCCAATAGCTCTCACAAAGCTGTATTGCAGTTGTTCTCCAGACGCTTCTGGTCCCGTGATTGCGGCCGTAGCCAGTTCGGGATATTGATGGCTGTAGATGGTTCTCACTTCTTCCGGCGTCATCCTCGGATCCGGGTCCGGAAGTTTCACACCGTTGTATGTAAAGCTCCGAGACAGCACTTTTGTGTCGATCATGATGTGGCTTTTCCCCCTTCTTCTCCGGCTGCCTACGCCATTGGCTCGACGTTTTGCTGCGGAGCGAACAGACTCGGTGTCGTATCGGCTGCGGGCGCTGTCGGCCCTGGTGACTCGGCCTTCTTCGCGACCGCCGGATCAGCCTTCGAGGCCGGTTGCGTTGTCTTCCCCTTCTGGCGTGCCGCCTTGGCAGCCGCGTCCATTTCCGCCTTAGCTTCGGCCAAGGTGCTGCCGAGCGCAAGGTGAGAGTCGACATAGCTGACAAGATGTCTGCCTAATTCTGAATCCAACTCCTCGGCTGACCCAGTAAAGCTCAGGGGAGTCGTGAGAGCGTGGTCCTCGCCTTCCTTCACTTTTGCGGGGATCACGTTCACCTTCAGTTTCTCGTCAACACGCGCAACCGTGATTAGCAGTGTGCGCTGCTTGAGCATCGGCATGAGTTCGACAAACATGTCTCTTTTCTCCTTAGACGAATCGTGTTGAAGATCTTTTGTGGCGGATTAAGCGGGGTACTCGGTGCGCGGATAAGCAAGTTGGGAATTGCTCCGCATCATTGATGTGAGCTGCGGCCAGGCGGCAAATTCTATAGAGGGATCCTCCGCTTTGGCAGAGGCGGAACCGGCTCGTGATGATAACGCAAGTTCCAATACGTCCAGGAGCGGTGATCGAAGATTCCGGGGTACGGATCGTCCAACGCCTGCTCGAAGTCTTCTTCAGAGAAGTAGCGCAGAACCGTCCGGATCTCGCGGAGGGTGCCGTAGGTCATTAGGTGTGTGAGAAAGAGCTTTGGGTCTCGCAGGGTATCGTCTGGTTGTTTGAACCACACCACCCGTCTTGCCACTTCCTGAAGATCCGAGTTCATGTTTAAGCGGCTCCAGTGACGCCGACTCGCGCCCGCGTGAGTGGAATCTGCTCCAGATTAACCTGGCTAGCCAACGTACGAAGTCTGGACTGGATAACCGGACTCAGGGTGGGTAGGTCGCCATCAGCGAAAAAGGTCAGTGCTTTCAGGCTCAGGGTTCCGTTAAAGGTACTTCCGTAAACGGCCTCTGCTGCGGCGAGCATTTCAGAGAGACTCACACCAGCGCCGGCGAGCGCTAGAACATCCTCGTAGTCCCTAGCCTGCGCTCGCTGTTGGATAGTCGCTAGCTTGGTCGCAGCAATATCGAGGAGCGAGGCCACTTTGATTCCATTATCCGGCATCACATCAGGATCTTGCACACGATTTAGCTTCAGGCCACCGAAAAAAGATACTTTCACCGGGCCGTCCCGAGTAATGATCGCGGTCAACGTATTTTCCTCAAACTGGCGCATTTCCGCGTCTTGCAGATAACCGATCGTCTTAAGCAGAACATTGGGCAAAAATGGGCGGTTAGAGAAGAAGTCAAAGTCTTCAGAAGTCCTATGTCCCAATCGCAACGCCAGAGCGGTACCTCCGTACAGAACAAACTCTTGGGGCGTGTTTTTCAGTTCGTTCCAAAGTCGCCGTTGGGCCTGTGGAAGAATCTCGAGTTTAAGGGCTGACATTGTGCCTCGTGCTCTCTGTTTGACGGTTTTCCACCAATTTCCGACCAACTAAGCTGGGAGCAAAAAACCTCCGTACTGCCTTCTTTCAGAATGCCGGTTCGCGCTCGTTTGAGCCCATGTTATCACTGCGTCGGAGGATCTCCTGGCCAATCAGCCGCCTTGGTTAGGTCATGTTCTGGGGGGGGAGAATGCTTGGGAGAGGAACCGGACCAGAAGGCGCCGGGACGGGCACTCAACCGCTGCAGATGGGTGAGTAGGTCGCGGCGTGTGCCCGTCCCTGTCTGTGGCTCTGCCAAGATGGAGAGGTTTCCACAGATCTCTGCTGTCTTAGAAGGGAATGTCGCCGTCAGCTACTGCGGGAGCGGGCTCCGGACTAGATCGCCCGCTGGGCGTTTGTCCCTTGCCTTCCTGCCCGTTATCCCGCGAACCGAGCAGGACAATGTCCCGTGCGACAATCTCGGTTCGATATTTCTTTCCGCCGCTCTGCCGGTCGTCCCAGGTCGATGTCTGCAGTTTGCCTTCAACGTAGAGCTTCGATCCCTTGCGGACGTACTCTCCCACGATCTCCGCCAAACGCTGCCAAGCCACAACGCTGTGCCATTCTGTTTTGTCCTGCCATTGATCGTTTCTGTCTTTGAAGCGTTCGTTCGTGGCGAGGCTGACTTTAGCGACAGGAACTCCACTGGCTGTGTACTTGACCTCAGGATCCTGGCCTACGTTTCCAACCAAAATTACCTTGTTCACGCTTTTCGCCATGCCATACTCCAGTTTTTCTTATGAGCATCCACTCGTGCTGCCACACTCCAGGCAGCGATAGCAGGAACCGTTTCTCACCATCAACGAGCCGCAGAACTGGCATGTAGGTGCGTCTCCCAGTACTACGACCTGCCCAAGTGCCTTCACCACGCTGCCCGCCTGTCGCAATGGTTGGCCTTGACCCTGCAGATCAAACAGGATTCCTTGTTCACCTTTCAGAAATCGGAGTTCGATCCACCGGAATAAATAGTCCATGAGCGATTTTGCATAGCCAATCTTCGGATTCCCCGACCATCCGCTTGGCTCAAATCGTGTGTGGCTGAACTTGTCGCAGAGGACCTGCAGCGGTACTCCATACTGCAGAGCCAGAGACACGGCGGTTGCGAAGGAATCCATGAGCCCGGAAACCGTCGATCCTTCCTTCGCCATCCTGATGAACATTTCGCCTGGAAGGCCATCTTCGTACAGACCGACAGTGACATAGCCCTCCTGCCCGCCCACCGAGAAGTGATGGGTCAAGCTGTGCCGCTCGTCCGGAAGGCGTCGCCTCACTGCGAGTGTCCCGCTCGGCTCCGCCGACCCGTTGCGGCCTTTCTTGCTGGGGCTCACGGAACTTTCTTCGCTCTTCTCGATATTCGCAATTTCCTTTGCTTCTGACATGGGAACCTCGTCAATCGGCCATGGGACCTCACCTCGCGTTTTCCGTCCTCTCGAACAGCACGGCAACGTGATCCTGATAAACGGGCTTCCAGTCCCGTCGTTCGCTCAACACGGTTGCCAGAGCCGAATCAGCAGGAAGGAGCGCGGCGTTTACGCGATACCGTTCAAAGATATTGGCCCAGTCCGGGCACGCGTCCCACGCGCGCAATCCTTCTTCGACAAAGGCGGGGCCGTAGAAATCCGTTCGACCATCGTCAAAGACGCTGAACCGGGGCCAAAGACGATAGATCAGGTAGCCACCCCACTGCCAGCTCGAGTACAGCCTGATTGGTGGCGGCTCAGACTTTTTCTGGGAGAGAAAAGTCGCCGCATCGACTGGGAAACGATTCCGGTCGAATTCAGGATGAAGAGCTTTGACTCGACCGGAACGGGTGAGAAGCAATGCCAGCACCAGCACACCAAAACAGGGCACGAAATGCCAGTGCCTTCTCCTGTGAATGTTCGCGATGCTTCGCAGTCCAGCTTCGAGTTCTGCAAGGCTCGCACTGAACTTCCCCGGCCACTCGAGAGGCCAACGTGAGCGCGCGTACTCCAACCACTCACGCACCGCCAGGCCGATGCCGGGCGCTGCAACAACCGCGAAGATCGGAATGTTTCGTGCCGAGAACAATGCCAAGTGTGACCAACTCAGCAGCAGAAGCACATGAACCCATCTTCCCGCGGCCAAGTGCCAGACTGCCGCCGCGATGGCCAGCACCAGCAGCGTCTCGAAATACGCCGCAGTGAATGAATGAAAGTCGATCGATTGAAATTCACTGATGCGCTGCAAATAGAAAGATGCCCCAAGATATTGGGCAACGTGGACATGCAAGCGATAGCCATAGGGATTGACGAGGCTTGCAATGGCGCACGCCCCAGCGGTCAACAAATATGTTCGCGCTCGAAGCCATCCATTCCGTCTCGCCCCCTGGACCAGTTCTCCAGCTACCGCTCCAATCGCATAGGTAATCAGCAAGACGATTCCGACGAAAAACCCTCCGTGCATATTCACCCACAGTATTGTGAGGAGTGGCAGGGTCCAGAGGATAGCAGGGATTCGTTTCCTCTCTTTCCGGTTCAAAGCCCAGCAAAACACCGCGGCGAAGAGCGGGGTTACAAGATGTGGTCGCGCCAGCCAGTGTATGGTGCTCGCCGACATTGCGAGGCCGGTCAGAACAATCGCAATCACTCGATGCCCAGATTCTGCCAGTGTGCTCCTGTAAACACCGACCGACGTAGCGCCCAGGAGCAGCAGGCTCACAATGACAATTCCCGCTAAGCCGAAATCTCGGTGAATTCCCGCCATCAAAACGTCTGAGAGCCACTCCCAAGCAAACCAGGGCTGGTCAGCCTTGGTGAATGAGAACAGATCTGTCGCGGGGACCCGCCCGGTCTTCAATATCCATTCCCCGGCTCGGATGTGCCATCCAGTGTCGGAATCGGTGAGCAGCCATCCCACACCCGTGGTGCACCAGAACAGCACGAGAATGGGCGTCAGGAAAGCCAGATCGGATAGGGATGGCATCAGAGAGATCCACGCTCCGACTTGCAGTCGGAGCCCCCCGGCCATCTCCGCTCGTTCCCGCCGGACACACATCTGAATGGCTCACTGTCGGACTGCGGTCTCAGTCTCGAAGGCGGCAGGATGGTTGGCATGCGTTTCGGCAACGCGACGCACAGAACCGGGACAACTTGATGAACGGGGCAGATCGTGTTCGACTGTCTTTCCCTCCCACCGTCGATTGAAGACATGGAATACCAACGGCGTGCCTGTCGCCGCCGCGAGAAAGGCACCGCCCGGGTTGAGGTGGAGACTGCCCCCAATCACAACGAAAAGGAAAAGAAACAGGCAAACGACCAACGAGCCTTGTTTGATCTTCATGAGCACGATGACCCTCCAACGCGGGCCGAGACTCGCGATTGCCTCACCCGCTCCTTCCCTTTCTCACTTAGCCAGCTAACGCCTCCGTCGTCCCACCGCAGACAACTGTTTGAAGGGCTGAATCGTTGACGCTCGGCTGGCCAACGGGACGGGGCTTGCGCAAATAGTGCGCGTGAGTACAGCCAATGCAATTCACACCTTTTGTCGCGGCGCGAACCAGCGGCAGGAACTTCTCAGGAATCGCGATGACCTCGCCGGCCAGAGAATAGAATGTGGGGACTACGTTGCCGGCCTGGGCCTTATCCTTCCCGCTCAGGTCCAGTTCCACACGCCCATGAATGCCACGGAAAAGAATCCCGGTCTCCAGCTGCGGCCTCCGGCCGTCCGTCACCGAACTTAGTGTGTGGCGCGTGATCAGAAGTTCGTACGTTCGTCCCTTCCTAAGCGTGTCGACACGTACGAAGGCAGCAGATATGACGACTGCGTGGAGGCCATTCACTGCGATGGCCTCGACTGGATGCAGATACTCCAGGGGCTGGCCGTCTGCATCCGCGAAGGTCACGTACCGACCTGCATCGCCCGCGCAACCGCCCGACTCCAGGCCACGTATCACATAACGTTGCGCCAACTGCTGGTGTTCAACGCTCACTATAGAGTGAGCATAGATGCCCCGGTCTTTCAGCATCCGGACTGCCCGTCTCGCTAGCGGTAGTCCCGCTGCGCCCGTGAATTTTTGTCTGGCCATGAGGGTCGCCTCCTCCTTTATTTATGCAGTCGTCCGGACAGGGATCGGCTTGCCCACCGCTGCCCGGATCATTTCTTTGGTGCAGCCCGCCCAGCACAGATAGAACCGAGGGTCTGCGACCAGGATGGCCAGGTTGTCACCGCCGCGGTCGCGCCCTGCCTGCGCGCACGACGGGCAGCGAGTGACGTGGTTCTTTCCCACGACTCTTGTCCTGCCCACATGGTCAAGAATGCAAAAGGCCGTCCGACCTCTTTCAGTTCCCTGCCCTCTGATTGGTTCAGCTTCGGGTCGGGCCTTGCCGACATTGGCAGGCAGTTCCTTTCCATCGGTAAAACGGTCCAGCTCATCTTCAGTGACCCTGCGGAGCCGCTTGAGGAATTGCATCTGCGCCTCCAGGGTGTAGTCGGCGCCATAGAACCAGAAACGCCGCTTTGCACCGCGGTGGATTCCCAACGGACCGCGGAGCGCGTTGCCGAATGCTCCAGCCGCAATCGCATCATGTTTTGGGAAGACTTCGATGCCTTCCGCCAAACCAGATCCCTTCACCGGCACGCCTAACCTGCAGGCCAGGTCGTAGATATAGATCCGGCATTTTCTCGAAAGCAGGGGTGCTGCGAGGAATATCCAAAGGTGACCGCCTCGCTTGCTCATTTCCAAGGCGGAATCCACACGGTCGCCGCCGAGGTGATATTGAAGCTTGATCAGATCTTCCATAGCGTTGGTGTAGTCCGCGTCGATCGCGACCCACTTGCAACGCTGGTTGGCGGGGTTGATGGCGTACAGTCCAATCGTGATCTTCCCCTCCAAGTGGTCCGAGATTGTTTTCTCGTTCAACTGGAGGGCACCACCCGAGCCGCGTTCCGTTGGGCGGTAATAATAATGACGGCCGCTCTCCGGATGAGGACGGAAGGACTGGACCGTATAAGCCCGGCGATTCACGAACAGATTGAAATACTCTTTCACCAAAGCGGGGCTTGCAACCATTCGTCGCTCCACGGTTCGCCTCCTTTCCGGCGCCTGAGGCCCTAGTGCTGTGTGGTAGATAAGGCGGGATTGAATTTCTGTCAAACGGCCGCTGCAAGCCTCTCATTTGCAAGGCTGAGCAGCCATTTCAGCCGGCTTGCACGGTTCCAATAGCCAGCCTGCGCCGGCCCTCAATAGACCGGGACGTTCTACAAGACTGAGGAAGTCGTACTCGTGCATGAGGAGGTCAAAATCACTCACGCTGTACCCGCCGTACTGCTCGTCTTCGAAGTCGACCCAAAACCAAGTGCCGGTCTTCCGATCCAAGACATAAATGGCGCCGGATTGTGAGTCGCCGGCGATGGTTAAGAACAGCAAAGCTGCCGCAGGGAACTCCAACCATCGAACCGGCTGCGCCCCTTCGGTGGCCCTGATGAGAATCCGGATCGCTTCTTCGAGCGAAGAGGCAGGCCTCAAGGTGAGAATTGCTTCTGCTTTCATGTGACCGAACATAGGTTTCCCTTCCTTTCTGGGGACGGTTGATTCCCCGGATAGTTCAAAAAATGGGGGGGAGACAGCATCCGCTTTTACGGGGGAATACTCAACCCTCGCTTTGAGATGGTGTCAGAGGAAATGACAAGAGCCCGGAAGTGGTTTCCGTTTACCCGACGATCCTGGCACGAACAGTTCTTGGCATGATTTCTACTCCCCCGGTGTTCAAAAGGGTCTTTCCCGCAGGAGCGTCAGGTGAATGAAATACTCGGAATGGAATCTCCCTCGGAGCAACCTCGATTCGATGTCTGAAACCACGGCAAATACAGTATGATGTCCCAAAATCGAGCGCGGCTTCGCACGGCTGAGAACAACCACTTCAAGCCACAAACTGGCAGGCAGTTCTGTCTTAGCGAGTGCAAGAGATCGATGGCTTCGAAACGCCTC
>Ga0193751_1000595_pt1 | contig 26740 bp, 31 predicted proteins | sample L1c2metaG_FD_143050 | JGI IMG/M metagenome (GOLD analysis project Ga0193751, IMG submission 143050) | Soil microbial communities from a riparian zone of the East river system, Colorado, United States - L1c2 | ecosystem: Environmental > Terrestrial > Soil > Riparian zone | place: USA: East River... | reverse complement strand
GCGCATGGTCGCGCCAGAAGCGGCGTAGCGGCAGTCCCCTACAATTCGAGGCATGAGCGCTGCCACGACGCGCCTGCGGCTGCGCGTGAGTCCCGGCAGCGGCCGGGCCGAGATCGTCGGCCGCCACGGAGACGCGTGGAAGGTTCGCGTCACGGCGCCTCCGGAACAGGGGCGCGCCAATGACGCCGTCGTGCGACTCATGGCCGACACGCTTGCCTTGCCCCTCAGCGCCGTCGCGATCGTTTCGGGGCACAGCGCCCGGGATAAGATCGTCGAGCTGACCGGCGTCGGTCCTGCGCTCATCGAGCGGCGTCTCGCATCGGCGTCCTCGGTGGATCGGGGCAGAAAGGACAGACGTTCATGAACGAGCCTCTGCGGCGTGAGGTGGATGTCAGAGTTGGCTCGTCGACGGACGCGCTCACTCCGATCTCGGTGGCTGAGCGCTCGCTCCGCGCCGGCCCGATGCAATGGCTCGGCCTCGCGGCGATCGGTCTTGCGGCCGTGGCGGCCGACCAGCTGACGAAGCACATCGTCACGGGCCATCTCGCGCTGGACGACGGCATCCACGTCATCGGGCCGTTCTGGATCCATCACGTGCAGAACTCGGGCATCGCGTTCGGGCTCTTCGCGAGCGCGACCTCCGTCGTCATCGTCCTGACTGGGATCGCGGTTGCATGGATGCTGCTGTTCTTCGCGCGCTCCGGCGCGCGCCACCCGGTGCTGCCGGTCGCGCTCGGCCTCGTGATCGGCGGAAGCGTGTCGAACCTGGTCGACCGTGTGCGCCTCGGCTACGTAACCGACTTCATCGACCTGCGCTACTGGCCGGCGTTCAACCTGGCCGACAGCTTCATCGTCGTCGGCGTCGTCATCCTTCTGAGCACCCTTCTCGCAGCGGAGCGGATGCCGCGCAACCGTGGCCGCCGTGACGCACCTGCGCGTTCCTGAGACCGCCGCCGGCGAGCGGCTCGACCGCTTCCTCGCCGGCCTACCCGAGATCGGCTCGCGCGCCGTCGCCGAGCGCCTCCTACGCGACGGCGGCGTCCTCGTCGACGGCAACCCGCGCCCCAAGAGCTCACGGTTGGTGGGCGGCGAGGTGCTCGAGTTCGAGCCCCCTGGCCCGGTGACGAGCTCGCTTCAGCCCGAGGAGATGGACTTGACCGTGCCGTACGAGGACGAGCACCTGCTCGTCGTCGACAAGCCGACCGGGCTCGTCGTCCATCCGGCTCCCGGCCACGCGCAAGGGACGCTCGTCCACGGCCTCCTCGCCTACGACGTGGAGGGCGGAGAGGAGCCGGAGCGGCCGGGCATCGTCCACCGGCTCGACCGGGATACGTCCGGCCTAATGGTCGTCGCGCGGTCGCCCGAAGCACACCGGCGTCTGCAGGAGCTCGTGCAGCAGCGCGCGCTGACTCGCGAATATCTGGCGCTCGTGGTCGGTCGGCCGCGCTCGCGGAGCGGCACGATCGACGCGCCCATCGGGCGCGACCGCGGGGACCCGCTGCGCCACTCGCTCGACACCGACACGCCGCGCGAAGCGGTCACGCACTTTGAGGTGGAGGAGCTTCTCCGGCGGCATGCGCTCCTGCGCGTCAGCCTGGAGACGGGGAGGACGCATCAGATCCGCGTCCACCTGGCCGCCGTCGACCTGCCCGTCGTCGGCGATCCGCTGTACGGCCGCGCCGGCGATCTCGGCCTCGAGCGCCAGTTCCTGCACGCAGCCCGCCTGGCCTTCCCGCACCCGTTCACGGGCGAGCCGGTCGACGTGAGCTCGCCGCTCCCGCAGGATCTCGAATCCGCCCTTTCTGCGGCCCGCAGCTAGACTTTTCCCCGGAAACATCCCTCCTCCCCGGCGGCTCGTCCCGCGGCGCGGGTGCCGGTCCTTGAGACCGGTTGCGCCTCGGTTCCGCCGGCGCTGTGCCAAACCAATCTGGAAGGAGCACCATGCCCGTTGCCTCCATGCGCGAGCTGTTGGAGGCCGGAGTTCACTTCGGCCACCAGACGCGACGCTGGAACCCCAAGATGCGCCGCTTCATCTTCACCGAGCGGTCCGGCATCTACATCATCGATTTGACGCAGACGAGCGAGCACCTCGAGGAGGCCGCGCTGTTCGTCCGCAACCTCGCCGAGCGGAACGGCACCGTGCTGTTCGTCGGCACGAAGAAGCAGGCGCAGGACGCCGTCGAGAACCAGGCGAAGCGCGTCGGCATGCCCTACGTGAACCATCGCTGGCTCGGCGGCCTGCTCACGAACTGGCGGACGATCTCCGACCGGATCGAGCGGCTGCACGAGATGCGGCGCCTGCGCGACGAGGGTCAGCTCGACCTGCTCCCGGCCAAGGAGCGCATCGCGATGGCCGCCGAGCTGGAGAAGCTCGAGGCGAACCTCGGCGGCGTCGCCGACATGCGCCGCCACCCGGACGCGATCTTCATCATCGACCTGAAGAAGGAGCAGCTCGCAGTGCGCGAGGCGCGCCGGCTGAACATGCCGGTCATCGCGCTCGTGGACACGAACTGCGACCCGGACGAGGCCGACTACGTCATCCCCGGGAACGACGATGCCATCCGCTCGTGCGGTCTCATCGCGCGCGTGATCGCGGACGCGATCGAGCAGGGCAAGGCGAAGATCGCCGTGAAGGAGTTCAAGCCGGCGACGAACGGCGCTGAGGCTGCTCCTGCGGAAGAGGCTGTCGTCGAGGAGCCGGCTGCGGAGCCTGAGGCGACTGCAGAGGAGCCGGCTGCTGAGGAGGCTCCTGAAACTGGGGCGCGTAGCGCAGATGGCTGAGATCTCGGCGAGCCTCGTCAAGGAGCTCCGCGACCGCACCGGCGCCGGGATGATGGCGTGCAAACAGGCGTTGCAGGAGACGAACGGCGACATGGACGCGGCGATCGTGCTCCTGCGCGAGAAGGGAATGGCGAGCGCGGCGAAGCGGGCCGGCCGCGAGACGACCGAGGGCAAGGTCGGCTACCGCCTCGCGGACGACGGGTCCAAGGGCACGATGGTCGCGATCGGCTGCGAGACCGAGCCCGTCTCGAACAACGACGAGTTCCTCGCGTATGCGAAGGCCGTGCTCGACGCTGTCGACGCGAAGGGCGTCGGCGCGGAGTCCGAGCTCGACGAGCAGCGCGTGGAGCTGTCGGCCAAGCTCGGCGAGAACATCGTCGCGGCCGGCGCGGCGCGGTTCGAAGCGGTCGACGGCGCGCTCGTCTCCGCGTACGCCCATCCGCCCGCGAACAAGCTCGGCGTGCTCCTGCAGACGCGCGGTGCGGACGCCGACTTCGGCCGCAAGCTCGCGATGCACATCTCGTGGTCGAACCCGCAATGGATCGCGCGCGACGACGTGCCGGCCGACGTCGCCTCCGCGGAGCGCGAGATCTACGCGAACTCCGACGAGGTGCTGTCGAAGCCGGAGCAGGCGCGCGAGAAGATCGTCGACGGGATGCTGAACAAGCGCTTCTTCGGCGTGAACGTCCTGCTCGAGCAGGAGTGGATCCACGACTCCTCCAAGACGGTCGCGCAGGCGCTCGCCGACGCCGGAGCGGAAGTCCTCGAGTTCCAGCGTTTCTCGGTCGCAGGGTGAGCGTCGGCCAAACCGAGCCGGCGGCGAAACCCGCGCCCTCGGGCGGCGGCTTCCACCGCGTGCTGTTGAAGCTGTCGGGCGAGGCGCTGATGGGCGAGCGCGAGTACGGCATCGACGTCGGCGTCGTGCGCAGCCTCGCCGGCGAGATTGCGGATCTCCGCAAGGGCGGCGTCGACGTCGCGATCGTGGTCGGCGGCGGGAACTTCTACCGTGGCCTCGCGGCCGCGGCGGAGGGAATGGAGCGCGCGACCGCGGACTATGCGGGGATGCTCGCCACGCTGCTCAATGCGCTCGCGCTCCAGGACGCGCTCGAGCGGCAGGGTGCGGTCACGCGCGTCCAGTCGGCACTGGCAGTCGCCGAGGTGGCGGAGCCGTACATAAGGCGCAGGGCAATTCGGCACCTGGAGAAGGGCCGCATCGTCATCTTCGCCGCCGGCACCGGCAACCCGTTCTTCACCACGGACACCGCGGCGTCGCTGCGCGCGCTCGAGATCGGCGCCGACGCGATCCTCATGGCGAAGAACGGCGTCGCCGGCGTGTACGACGGCGACCCGCGGGTCGATCCGACCGCGGCGTTCATCCCGAAACTGACGCACCTGGAGGCGATCGAGCGCGGTCTGCGCGTGATGGACACGACGGCGCTCTCGCTCTGCATGGACAACAAGCTCACGATCCACGTGTTCGAGCTCGCCGACGGCAACATCGCGCGCGTCGTCGCGGGCGAGAAGGTCGGAACGGTCATCGAGACGCACTAGGAGGGCGGAGCAGATGGCAACCGTCGACGATCTGATCCAGGAAGCGCAGGCGCGGATGACGAAGTCGGTCGAGCATTCGCGCGCCGAGTTCAACACCGTCCGGACCGGCCGCGCGTCGGCTTCGCTGCTCGACCGGATCGACATCGACTACTACGGCACGAAGACGCCCTTGAAGCAGCTCGCGACGATCGGCGTGCCGGAAGCCCGGATGCTCACCATCCAGCCGTTCGATCCCGGCTCCATCCGCAGCATCGAGAAAGCCATCCAGGAGTCGGATCTCGGGCTGACGCCGTCGAACGACGGCAAGATGATCAGGCTTCCGATCCCGCAGCTCACCGAAGAGCGGCGCAAGGACCTCGTCAAGGTCGTGCGCGGGCTCGCGGAGGGGCACCGGGTCGCGGTGCGCGACATCCGTCGCGACGCGATGCGGCACCTGAAGGAGCTCGTCGACAGCGGCGACGTGGGAGCCGACGACGAGCACCGCGCCGAGGAGCGCGTGCAGAAGCTGACCGACGACCACACGAAGCAGATCGACGACCTGTTGCGGCACAAAGAAGCGGAGGTCATGGAGGTCTGACCGCCGCCGACCTCCTCACCGAGATCCCGCGCGCGGTCGCGATCGTCATGGACGGCAACGGCCGCTGGGCATCCGCCCGCGGTCTCGACGTCGCGGAGGGCCACCGCGCCGGTTCGCGGGCGCTGCGACCGGTGGTCGAGACCGCCATGGACGTCGGCGTCGCATCGCTCGCCGTGTACGCGTTCTCGACCGAGAACTGGGCGCGGTCCGAGGATGAAGTCTCCGCGCTGATGGAGATCTTCGGGGACACCATCGACCGCGAGCTGCACGACCTTGCGCAGGAGGGCGTGCACACGCAGTTCGTCGGCCGCCGCGACCGCGCGCCCGACTGGTTGCGGGACAAGATGGAGGAGCTCGAGCGCGCGACGGTGGCGGCGCGACGCCTGCACCTCTGGATCGCGTTCGATTACGGCGGCCGCGCCGAGATCGTCGAGGCGGCGCGCCGGCTCGCGGCGGGCGGAGGGCCGTTCGACGAGGAGTCGTTCGCGCGCCGGTTGTATGCGCCGTCGATGCCGGACCCGGATCTCGTCATCCGCACCTCCGGCGAGCTCCGGTTGTCGAACTTCCTCCTGTGGCAGTCGGCGTACTCGGAATACGTCTTCACCGACACCCTGTGGCCCGACTTCGGGCCCGAGGAATTTCGCAGCGCGCTGGAGGACTACGCGCAGCGGCGCCGCAGATTCGGCGGACGATGACCAATCTCATCTCCCGCGTCGTCGTCGGCATCATCGGCCTCCCGGTCGTGCTGGGCATCGTCTGGCTTGGCGGCTGGTGGCTGTACGCGCTCGTCCTGCTCGCGAGCCTTCTCGCCGTCCACGAGTTCGTCACCGTCGCCCGGCCGCTGCGGCCGCTCGCGCCGGCGATCTATCTCGGCGTCGCGCTGGCGCTCACCGTGGCGCAGACGAACGGGCTCGCCTGGATGCTCGGCGGCCTGCTCGCGACGTTCCTGTTCGCGTTCGCCGCGAGCGCGCTCGCGAAGACGCGCGCGCCGTCGACCGTGGCGATCGGCGCCACCGTCCTCGGGGCCGCCTGGATCGGGTTCGGGCTTGGCTTTCTGCTTCTCCTGCGTCATCCGCACGATCACGGCCGGCTGCTCGCACTCACCGTTCTGCTGACCGTGTGGGCGAACGACACACTCGCGTACTTCGGCGGCCGGCTGATCGGAAGGCACAAGCTCGCGCCGACGCTCTCGCCCGGGAAGACGTGGGAGGGCTTCGTCATCGGCGCGCTCGCGGGCATCTTCGTGTCGTTCGTCGCGCTGTACGACACGCGGCACACGTATCTGAACGTGTGGCAGTCGGTGGTCCTCGGGGTCGTCGTCGTGCTCGCTGCCGTGGCGGGGGACCTGTTCGAGTCGATGCTGAAGCGCGACATGCAGGTCAAGGACACGGGACGGCTGCTCGGCGGCCACGGCGGCATCCTCGACCGCGTGGACGCGCTGCTGTTCGCCGCGCCGGCGGCGTACTTCCTCCTGCTCGGGCTCGGACATGCATGAGGCACCTACACTGACTCGGTGAAGCGCGTCGCTCTACTCGGCGCCACGGGGTCGATCGGGCGCCAGGCGATCGAGATCGTCGAAGCGCACCCGGCGCTCCAGCTCTGCGCCGCGGCCTCCGGCTTCTCGCCGCTGGACGGCGTCGACGCGCCGCTCAAGCAGGTCGGCGGCGACCTCACCGAGCTCCTCGACCGGGCCGAGCCGGATGTGGTTCTCAACGCGGTCGTCGGCTTCGCCGGCGTGCACGCGACGCTGTGGGCGCTCGAGCGCGGCGTGGATCTCGCGCTCGCGAACAAGGAGAGCCTCGTCGCAGCCGGCGAGCTCGCGCTCGACGCGCAACGGCGCGGCGGAGGACGAATCCTTCCGGTCGACAGCGAGCACTCGGCGCTCTTCCAGTGCCTCGAGGGCCGTGAGCCGGAACAGGTCGACTCGCTCGTCCTCACCGGCTCGGGCGGGCCGTTCCGCGGCCGCACGCGCGACGAGCTCACGGCGGTGACGCCGAAGGAGGCGCTGGCGCATCCCACGTGGCGCATGGGGCCGAAGATCACCGTCGACTCGGCGACGCTCGCGAACAAGGGTCTCGAGCTGATCGAGGCGCACTTCCTGTTCGCCGTCCCGTACGAGCGCATCGAGGTCGTGCTGCAGCCGACGTCGATCGTGCACTCGCTCGTGCGCTTCCGCGACGGCGCGGCGCTCGCCCATCTCGGCTACCCCGACATGCGCGCGTCGATCTCATACGCGCTCACGTATCCGGAGCGCGCGGCGACGCCGCTCGCCCCGCTCGATTTCACCTCGCTCTCACTCGTTTTCGAGGCACCGGATGTCGAGACGTTCCCGATGCTCGCGCTCGCGCGCGAAGCGGGGGAGAAGGGCGGAACCTACCCGTGTGTCTTCAACGCCGCGAACGAAGTCGGCGTGGCCGCGTTCCTCGAGGGGCGGCTGCCGTTCCTCGCGATCGCGGAGATCGTTGCGGACGCCCTCGAGCGCGCCGACGGAACGCCTGCGCGCGACCTCGCCGACCTGGTGGAGGCTGATCGCGCCGCCCGCGCGATCCCCGTCGCATGATCTGGGTCACCGTCATCCTCGGACTCGTGCTGCTCGTGTTCCTGCACGAGCTCGGGCACTTCACGGTCGCGCTCGCCGTGGGCATGCGGCCGCGTGCGTTCTACATCGGGTTCCCGCCCGCGGTCGCGAAGGTCAAGCGGAAGGGGATCGAATACGGCATCGGCGCGATCCCGCTCGGCGGTTACGTCCGCATCCCAGGCATGCATCGCCCGGCAGGAAACGACCTTGAAGCGTTCATGGGGCCGGCGCTGCACGAGGACGCGTCGCTCGCGCCTGTCACGCAGCAGGTGCGCCGCTTCCTCGACGCCGACGACCTCGAAGGCGCGCGGGCGCACATTCCGGAGCTGCGACAGGCCGTTGAGCAGGCGGAGCTCACCAAGGCCGGGCGGCGCTCCGCGAATCGCGCGCTGCGCGAGGTGGACGAAGGAACGAGCTCTGACGCGTACTGGCGGCAGGCGACCTGGAAGCGGATCGCCGTCATCGCCGCCGGGCCGCTCGCGAACGTGCTCGTGGCCTTCCTCATCTTCACTGCCGTGTACGCGACCGGCGCGCCGAGCGCGCAGCCGAGCAACGAGGTCGCAGCCGTCACGGCGAACACGCCGGCGGCGGCTGCCGGCCTCCAGGCGGGCGACCATGTCGTCGCGGTCGACGGCACGCGGGCGACGACGTTCGACACCGTTTCGCGTCTCATCCGGAGCAGCGACGGCCGGGCGATCACGGTCACGGTCGATCGCGGAGGGCGCACGGTCGTCCTCGGCCCGCGGAAGACGATTCGCCTTCAGGGCCGGTGGATCTGGGGCTTCGAGCCGGCGGCGACGCTCGTGACCTATTCGTTGGGGCACAGCGCGAGCCGCGCCGCATCGGACTGCTGGACGGTCGTCACCGGAACCTTCAGCGCGTTCGGCTCCCTCTTTCAGAGTCACGGCCAGACACAGCTGACGAGCACCGTCGGCATCGTCCGGATTTCGGCCGCCGCGCTGAAGGTCGGGTTCAACTACTACCTCCAGATCGTCGGCCTCGTGAGCATGTCGCTCGCGCTGCTCAACCTGCTGCCGCTGCTGCCGCTCGACGGCGGGCACATCCTCTTCTCGATCATCGAGGGGGTGCGGCGCCGCGCGCTCGCCCGCGAGGTGTACGAGCGCGTGTCCGTGATCGGCTTTGCTCTGATTATCTTGATCTGGGTGATCGCCCTCCAGCACGACCTCGGTGGGAATGCGCCTGGCTAAACTGGCCTGAGATGGCCAGCAAGCAGCAGATCTCGGTCGGCGGCGTGAAGATCGGCGGCGGCGCGCCCATCGTCGTCCAGTCGATGACGACGACGAAGACGCACGACGTGCCGGCGACGACCGCGCAGATTGCCGAGCTCGTCTCGGCCGGCTGCGAGATCGTGCGCGTGGCGGTGCCGAAGACGGAGGATGCCGAGGCGCTCGGCAAGATCGTCCGGTTCTCTCCCGTGCCGATCATCGCCGACATCCACTTCAACGCGAGCCTTGCACTGAAGGCGATCGACCAGGGCGTCGCGGCAGTGCGCATCAACCCGGGCAACATCGGCGGGCCGGACAAGGTGGCGGAGGTCGTCCGTGCGGCGAAGGCGAAGGGCATTCCGATGCGGATCGGCGCGAACTCCGGCTCGCTACCGAAGCACCTCGAGGACATCGCGCACCGCGACCAGGCAGAGGCGCTCATGGAGGCAGCCCTCGAGGAGGTGCGCCTGCTCGAGTCGCTCGACTACTACGACTTCAAGATCTCGGTCAAGTCGAGCCACGTGCCGACGATGATCCGCGCGTACCGCATGCTCGCCGAGCGCGTCCCGTACCCGCTCCATCTCGGTGTCACGGAGGCGGGGACCGTCTTCAGCGGCTCGATCAAGAGCGCGGTTGGCATCGGCACGCTGCTCGCCGAGGGGATCGGAGACACGATCCGGGTCTCATTGTCCGCCGACCCCGTCGAGGAGCCGAAGACGGCGTTCGAGATCCTGAAGGCGCTCGGGCTCCGTGAGCGCGGGCCGGTGATGATCGCCTGCCCGTCGTGCGGACGCGACAACGTCGGCGTGCACACGCTCGCCGAAGAGGTGGAGGCGCGGCTGGCGAACTATCCGCAGGCATTCGAGGTCGCTGTCCTCGGGTGCGCGGTGAACGGGCCGGGGGAGAGCGGCGACGCCGACTTCGGCATCGCCGGCGGCCGCGACGTCGGCTTCATCTACGCGCACGGACGCGTGCTGAAGAAGGTGTCGTCCGACATCCTGATCGAGGAGCTGTTCTTCGAGATCGACAAGTGGATCGCGGAGGGAATGCAGCGCCCGAAGCGCCTGAAGATGGCGAAGCCGGCGGCGCTTGCGATGGCCGAAGCTTCGATGATCCCGCTCGAGTAGTCTGCCCGGACAACGCATGATCTTTCGGGCCTCACAGCGGACGCGGTCTCGCACAAGCTGCTCGTCCGCGGCGGGTTCATCCGCCAGGTCAGCGCGGGCATCTGGACGCTCATGCCCCTCGGTTGGCGCGTGCACCGGAAGGTCGAGCAGGTCATCCGGGAAGAGATGGACGCGATCGGCGGGCAGGAGATGCTCATGCCGGTTCTGACCCCGGCGGAGCTCTGGGAGCGGAGCGGGCGGATCAAGATCCCCGAGGTCTTCCGCGTCGAGAACACGCCCTACATCCTCCCGATGACGCACGAGGAGACGGTCACGTTCCACGCGCGCGAGATCCAGTCGTACAAGCAACTACCGCAGCTCTGGTACCACTTCTCGGTGAAGGACCGAAACGAGCCGCGTCCGCGCGGCGGCCTTCTCCGCGTGCGCGAGTTCATCATGAAGGACGCCTACTCGTTCGACCGCGACGACGAGGGCGTGAAGCGGAGCTTCGAGGCGAACCGCGAGGCGTACAAGAAGATCTTCGCGCGTTGCGCGCTGGAGGCATACGACGTGCTGGCCGAGAGCGGGATCATGGGCGGGAAGTTCAGCGTCGACTTCCTCGCGCCCTCGGGCTCGGGCGAGAACGTCCTCGTCCGGTGCGAGAACGGCGACTACGCGGCGGACGGCGACATCGCGCAGGCGGTTCCGCACGTGCCGACGTTCCCCGAGACGCTCGTCTCGGCGGAGGAGGTCGTCACGCCTGGGATCATGACATGCGAGTCGCTCGCCGACTTCCTCGGCATCGATCTCGCCGCAACGTCGAAGGCGATGCCGGTGACGAAGTCCGACGGCTCGGTCGTGCTCGCGCTCGTGCGCGGCGACGATCGCCTGAGCGAGATGAAGCTCTATGACGCGCTGCCCGGCGCGTCGCGTCCGTCCACCGACGAGGAGATCCGCGCCGCCTTCGGCGCGAGCGGAGGATCGCTTGGCCCGGTGGGCTTCTCCGGCGAAGTGATCGCGGACGAGACGTTGCGCGACGGCCAGTTCGTCGCCGGCGCGAACAAAGACGGCGTTCATCTCCGGGGCGTCCAGGCCGGGCGCGACTTCGCGCCGCGCTTCGCCGACCTGCGCGAGCCGAAGGAGGGCGATCGCTGCCCGCTCGACGGCGGGCACCTCCATTTTCAGACGGCCGTCGAGGTCGGCCACATCTTCAACTTCGGCAGCTTCTACTCGACGCCGCTGGAAGCGACGTTCCTCGACGAGGATGGACAGGAGAAGCCGCTGCTCGGCGGCAGCTACGGCATCGGGCCCGGCCGCGTGATGGCGGCGATCGTCGAGCAGCACCACGATGACAAGGGCATCGTGTGGCCGGCGTCGGTCGCGCCGTACGACGTACACGTGGTCGTGCTTCCCGGCGCCAAAGAGATCGCCGAGCAGGCCGCGGAGGCGCTGTCGGAGCTGGGCAAGGACGTGCTGCTCGACGAGCGCGATCTGCGGGCGGGCGAGAAGTTCGCCGACGCCGATCTCATCGGCTGCCCCATCCGCATAACGGCTGGGAAGAAGAGCCTCGAAGACGGCAAGGTGGACGTCCACGACCGCGCCACCGGCGAGGAGCGGCGGTTAGCCGTCGCCGATCTCGGCAAGGAGGCTTGGTGATGGCCCGCAAGAGACGCTTCAGCGAGGAGCCGTTCGGCGCGACGGTCGAGTCCCTCATGAACGAGGTCGGCGTGACCTACCGTGAGCTCGCGGCCAAGACCGGCCTCTCAGCCGGCTATCTCAATCATCTCGTCCACGGCAACCGTCCGGTGCCGTCGAACGACGTCGTGCGGACGCTTGCAGACGCGCTCGACGTCGAGGCGGAGCACTTCCGCGAGTTCCGGCTGCGCGCGATCACGGAGCGGCTCGAAGCGATGCCCGAGATGATCGACCGGCTGTACCGACGCTTGGCGTAAAGCCTTCGCGGCCACGGCGGAATCGGAGGGCACACTCTGAGAACCGCGGTCACGGCGCACAACTCGTCCGGAACGCGACGCAGACGGCGACCGTCACCGCCGCGACCGCTCCGCAGAACACGGCGCAGCCACAGATCACGGGCACCGCAACCGTGGGATCGACCCTCACCGCGACGAACGGCACATGGTCGGGCTCGATGCCGATCACGTTTGGCCCTGCTTCGCCGTTCCGCTCACCGCTGGAGCGACCGTGTTGACGGGGGCGCTCGTGCCGCTGACCGAGACGAACGCCGAGGTCGCCTGCGCGGAGCCGGCAGCGTTCGTTGCAGTCACGACGACGCGTAGCGGGTGAGCCGCGTCGGCAGTCGCCGCCGTGTACGTCTGCGATGGTGCACCGCTGATGGCTGCACACGAAGCGCCATTCGTCGCGCACCGCTCCCATGCGTACGTGTACGCCTGTCCACGACCACCGGAACGTGGGCGGGCGGGTCACTCACCTATGCCTACCTCTGGTACCGCTGTGACGCGGGCGAGACGAACTGCGTATCGATCTCGGGGGCAACCGCCGCCACGTACGTCGTGACCGCGACCGACGTCGGCCACTACGTCATCTCGATCGTCGTCGCGACGAATAACACAGGCTCTGCGAGGGCGAACTCGAATGCGCTCGGGCCGATCACGGCTTCGGTCGCGCCGCCGCCCTCGCCGCCCTCGGGGACGACGAAGCTCCCGAATGGCGAGACCTCCATCCAGGCCTCCAGCGTTCCCGACACTGATCGCCTCACGGTCTCGTCGGTCAAGTTCAGCCCGTCGGTCATCACCGGCCGCGCGCCCGTGACCGTGACCTTCAAGGTCATCGAGAACAACAAGTACGACGTCTCCGGAGCGCTCGTCTACGTGCTCGGGCTGCCCTACAGCTGGGCGAAGGCGTCGCCGGAGGCGGCCACCGCAGCCGACGGCACGGTGACCCTCACCATCACGCCGACGGCAAAGGCCCCGAAGCGCGGCTCGCTCGTGCTCTTCGTCAGAGCGCGGACGCCAAGCGGCAGCCTCCTCGCCGGCTCGTCGACGAGACGGTTGGTGCAGGTCTTGATACGGCCTTAGTCAGTCGATCTTGAACGCCGCGTGCTTGATCTGCGTGTACTCCTCCATGGAGTAGATGGACATGTCCTTGCCGTAGCCGGACTGCTTGTAGCCGCCGTGCGGCATCTCGGACGTGATGGGCAGCAGGTGGTCGTTCACCCAGACGGTGCCGTACTGCAGGCGCCGAACCGCGTTCATCGCGCGGCCGACGTCCCGCGTCCACACCGACGAGGCGAGGCCGTAGCGGACGTCGTTGGCCCAGGCGAGCGCCTGGTCGTCGTCGGCGAAGCGCTGCACGGTGACGACCGGCCCGAACACCTCGTTCTGGACGATTTCGTCCGTCTGCTGCACGTCCACGACGACGGTCGGCTGGACGAAGAAGCCGCGGTCGCCGTTCGTGCCGCCGCCGGTGAGGACGGTCGCGCCCTTGGCGCGCTCGAGGAAGCCGAGTATGCGCTCCTGCTGCGCCTGCGAGATGACCGAGCCCATCTCGATCTCGTCGCTTTCGAAGGGATCGCCGACCTTGAGCGACTCGACCTGCGGCACGAGCGCCTCGAGCAGCTTGTCGTAGATCTTCGGGCCGGCGATGACGCGTGAGCCGGCGGTGCAGTCCTGCCCCGAGTTCCAGTAGCCGCCGAGGCGGATGCCGGCGGCGACCGCCTCCGGGTCGGCGTCGTCGAAGACCACCATCGGCGCCTTGCCGCCTAGCTCGAGGTGGACGCGCTTGAGCGTGTCGGCCGCGTTGCGCGCGATGGCCTTGCCGGTCGAGACGTCGCCTGTGAGCGACACGAGCCGGACGTCGGGATGCGCGACGAGGCGCTCGCCGACCGGGACACCGTCGCCGGTGACGACGCTCAGAACGCCGGCGGGGAGCACGTCCTGCGCGAGCTGGGCGAAACGCAGCAGCGACAAGGGCGTCTGCTCCGACGGCTTGAGGATCTGGACGTTGCCGGCCGCGAGCGCGGGCCCCATCTTCCAGACGGCCATCATCAGCGGGTAGTTCCACGGGCAGATGCCGCCGACGATCCCGAGCGGCTCGCGCCGGATCATCGACGTGTAGCCGGCGATGTACTCGCCCGCCGACTGTCCTTCGAGATGGCGCGCGGCGCCGGCGAAGAAGCGCAGGTTGTCGGCCGAGAACGGCATCTCGTCGCGCGACGCCATCAGCGGCTTGCCGACGTTGCGCGACTCGAGCTGCGCCAGCTCTTCGGCGTTCTCCTCGAGCACGTCGGCCAGCTTGTGTAGGAGCTCAGAGCGCTCCTTCGGCGTCGTGTCCAGCCACGCCGGCAGCGCGTCCTTCGCAGCGGAGACGGCGCGGTCGACGTCCTCGGCGCCGCAGCTCGGGACGGAAGCGATCGTCTCGCCGGTGGCGGGGTTGATGACCTCCATCGTCTCGCCGGAGGCGGCATCGACCCACTCGCCGCCGATGAAGCACTTGTAGCTGGTGGTCGTGGTGCTCATGCGTGCCTCCTGTTCAGACGGCAGTGATCTGGGCCGACTCTACGGCTTCGGTGACGTTCCCGGCGGTGCGTTGAAGGACGCCGGTGTCGCGCATGAGCCGCTGCGCAAGCAGAACCGGGATCGCCGTCACGACGATCATCGTGAACGCGATCACGTTCACGACCGGAAGCTGCTGGCCGAGCCGGATGTACCCGAGGATGAGGAGTGGGATCGTGTTCTGCGCCCCCGCGGTGAACGTCGTGACGATGACCTCGTCGAACGACAGCGCGAACGCGAGCAGGCCGCCGGCGACGAGCGCGGTGGAGAGGACCGGCCACACGACGAAGCGGAACGTCTGCCAGCCGTCGGCGCCGAGATCCTGCGACGCCTCGATGAGCGACGGCGATGCGCGTCGCAGCCGCGCAAGGACGTTGTTGTAGACGATGACGACGCAGAAGGTGGCATGACCGATCACGATCGTCCACAGCGACAGGTTGATGTGGCCGGCGATGAAGGCCGAGCTGAGCGCGATGCCGGTGACGATCCCGGGCAGCGCGATCGGCAGGACGAGCAGGAACGACACCGCCTCGCGTCCGAAGAAGCGGAAGCGGGCGACGCCGAACGCCGCGGCGGAGCCGAGCACGAGCGCGATCCCAGTGGCGATCAGGCCGACGCGCACCGACAGCCACAACGAGCTCCTGACCTCCGCCGTCCACGCGGCATGGAACCAGTGGGTCGTGAAGGCGGGAATCGGCCAGCTCTGCACGTTCGACTTGTTGAAGGCGTAGAGGACGATGAGCGCGAGCGGAATCCAGAGGAAGAGGATGACGAGCACCGACCAGACGCCCATCGCGATACGAGTTCCCTGGCGCTCGCCCACTAGAGCGCCTCGAACGCGCCGAGCTTGCGCGCGAGCAGGAGGTAGAGGCCCATGACGGCGAGCGGCACCGCTGCGAATGCGGCCGCGAACGGCACGTTGTTCGAGCCGATCGTGTCGTACACGACGTTGCCGATGAACTGCGAGGACGCACCGCCCGCGAGCAGCGGCGTCACGTAGTCGCCGAGGGTCAGCGAGAACGTGAAGATCGAGCCGGCGACGACGCCGGGGAGCGCGAGCGGCAGGACGATGCGACGGAACGTCGTCAGCCCGCCAGCGCCGAGATCGCGGGACGCCTCCAGATACGACTCGGGAATGCGCTCGAGCGCGCCGTACACGGGGAGGACCATGAACGGGAGCCAGACGTATGTGAAGATGAGCCAGACGGCCCAGTTCGAGTAGCCGATGTTGGCGGCAGGCAGGCCCACCTTCTGCAGCGCCCAGTTGAGGATGCCCTTGTCGTCGAGGATCAGCCGCCAGATGTAGACGCGGATGAGGTAGCTCGACCACAACGGCAGGAGCACCGCGACGAAGATAAACGCACGCGAGCGGCCGCCTGCGATGCGCGCCATGAAATAGCCGAGCGGAAAGGCGAGGATCGCATCGGCGAGCGTCACTCCCGCGGCGATCCCGATGGTGCGCAGCGCGATCGACCGATACGCGGTCGAGTCCCACAGCGTCTTGTAGTTCTGGACGTTCCAGATGTGCTGGATCTCGGTCGTGAACGGGTTGACCGTCCAGAACGACGAGATGAACAGCGCGACGAGCGCCGCGATGAAGACGAGCGTGAACGCCAGCAGCGGAGGCGCGAGGAGCAGGAGCGCCTTCGCCCACGGATGCCGCCAGAAGAGCCCGGTGAGCCGGAGCCGGGCCGCCCGCGAGGGGCGGCCCGGCGGTTTTTGACTCAGCCCTTGAGCTGCGTCCAGGCTTGCTGCCACTGGGTGTAGTCCATGCAGTTGTTCTGGCCGTTGCCGCACGCTGCGACCGGCGTCTTCCAGAACTTGATCGACGCGAAGTAGGAGGCCGAGGCGCCGCAGTGGTACTGCGCCGCCGAGCCCGGCGAGAGCTTGTTCATGATCGGGCAGGCCAGCGGGTTCGCGGGCGTCTCACCGAAGAAGATCGCCTGCTCCGCCTGCACCTTCGGCGTGGAGACCCACGCCATCCACTTGTACATGCAGTTCGGATGCTTCGCGTGCGCCGACATCATCCACGTGTCGGCCCAGCCGGTTGCGCCCTCCTTGGGGATGAGGTCCTTGACCGGCGCCTTGGCCGCGATGAGGGTGTTGGTCTGATACGGCCACGATGCGCCGACGACCGCGTCACCGTTCTTGAACAGGTCGATCTCGTCCGAGGCGAGCGCCCAGTACTTCTTGATCAGCGGCTTCTGCTTCTTCAGCAGGTTGATCGCCGCGGTGAACTGGGTCGGATTCAGCTCGTACGGATCGGTGATCTTCAGCGACGGCTGCGACTTCGACAGGTACAGCGCCGCATCCGCGATCTGGATCGGGTTGTCCGGCACGGTGACCTTGCCCTTGTACTTCGGGCTGTAGATGACCGACCAGCTCGTCGGCGCAGGCTTCACGAGCTTCGTGTTGTAGAGGAGCGTGTTCGGCCCCCATTGCAACGAGATGCCGTAGTGCACGCCCTTGACGGTGTTGTGCGGCGGCGACTTGAGCGCCGGGATGAAGTTCTTCCAGTCGGGGATGAGGTTGGGGTTCACCGGCTGGACGTCGTGCCCGTAGATCAGGCGGAGACTTGCGTCGCCTGAAGCCGAGACGCCGTCGTACTGCGAGCCGCCGCCCTGACGCATGAGCGTCACCATCTCGTCCGACGAGCCGGCGTACTTCGCGTTCACCTGGCAGCCGGTCGCCTTCTCGAACGGCTTCACCCATTGGGGCTGGGTGTAGCCCTCCCACGCGATCAGGTTGAGCTGCCCCTCGCCCTTGCCGATCGACGTCGGCAGCCCCTTGCCGGAACTGACGCCCGCCGCGGGCACGCACAGTGCCACCGCCATCGCGGCGAACAGCACGTGCACCCTCTTGATCCTGGTCACTCGCCCTCCTTGCCTATTTCGTAGGTGTGTTCCGGCCGCCATGACAGGCGGACGCGCCGGCCACGAGCCTCGAGCGCCTGCTGTGAGGACGTCTCGAGGTTCTGCTGGACGACGACGAGCGTGCCGCCGGCGTCGAGATCCACCGCGTAGCGCGTGACCATGCCGACGTACACCACGTCGCTGACGACGCCGGGCTCGCCCGCGCCGTCCTCACCGCTCATTGTGATCTTCTCGGGCCGGATGGTGAATCGCCTGCCGTTCCGCTCGAGCACGTTGGAGACGCCCACGAACCCGGCGACGAACTCGGTCTCCGGATGCTCGTAGACGTCCGCCGGCGTCCCGATCTGCTCGATGCGGCCGTTGTTGAACACTGCGAGGCGGTCGCTCATCGTGAGCGCCTCCTCCTGGTCGTGCGTGACGTAGACGAAGGTAATGCCGAGCTCGCGCTGGAGCTGCTTGAGGAAGATCTGCATCTCCTGCCGCAGCTTGAGGTCGAGCGCGCCGAGTGGCTCGTCCAGGAGCAGTACGGACGGCGAGTTCGCGATCGCACGCGCGAGCGCGACGCGCTGGCGCTGCCCGCCGGAGAGCTGCGCGGGGCGGCGCGCTCCGACGTGGGGGAGACGCACGCGATCGAGTACCTCGCTCGCTTTCGCCCTGCGCTCCTGCTTCGCGATGCCGCGGACGCGCAGCCCATACTCGACGTTCTCGAGCACAGTCATGTGCGGGAAGAGGGCGTAGTCCTGGAAGACGGTGTTGACGTCGCGCTCGGACGGAGCAATGCGTGTCACGTCGACGCCGGAAAGCTCGACGTGGCCGTCGTCCGGACGCTCGAAGCCCGCGATGACGCGTAGCGTCGTCGTCTTCCCCGACCCGGACGGGCCGAGCATCGTGAAGAACTCTCCCGTGGCGATGTCGAGGTCGACGCCGTCGACGGCCAGGACGTCTCCGTATGCGCGCCGTATGCCGGACAGGCGAACCGCTGGAGCGGAGGCCGGGGCGGCGACCTCGTCCCTACTCGGGGCTTGCGTCGCCAAGTGCTTCCTCGAGGATGGCGAGCCCGCGCTCGAGCTCGTCGTCGGTTGCCGACAGCGGCGGCAGCAGGCGGATGACGTTCCCGTCGAGGCCGCACGAGAGGAGGACGAGGCCGCGCTCGCGTGCACGCGCGACGACGCGCTTCGCGGCTGCGGCGTTGCGCTCTGCCAGCTCGAGCGCGAGCATCGCGCCCAGGCCGCGGACCTCACCCACGACAGGCCGTGTTTCCGCGATCGCGTCGAGCCGCTTGCGCAACAGCGCCGCGATCTGATCGGCCCGCTCCCGGAATCCCGGAGCGGTGAGCTCGTCGAGCACGGCCGCCGCGGCGGCGCACGACACCGGGTTCCCGCCGAAGGTCCCGCCGAGGCCGCCCGGGTGCACGGCGTCCATGATCGAGGCCTTGCCCGTCACCGAGGCGAGCGGAAGCCCGCCGCCGAGCGTCTTGCCCGCGACGAGGATGTCCGGCTCCACGTCGAGCCGCTCGATCGCCCACAGCGTCCCGGTTCTCCCGCAGCCGGACTGCACCTCGTCGTCGACGTAGAGGATGCCGTGCCGCTCGCACCGTTCCTTGAGCGCGCGCACGAACTCGGCCGGCATGGGGATGAAGCCGCCTTCGCCCTGAACCGGCTCGAGCACCATGCACGCGACCTCACCCGGGTCGACGTCCTGCTTGAAGAGGAGGTCGAGGCCTTCGAGTGCGTCCTCGGTCGTGACGCCGCGATAGGGATACGGCGCGGGCGCGCGGTAGACGGAGGGCGCGAGCGGGCCGAAGCTCTGCTTGTAGACGAGCTTCGACGTCATCGCCATCGTCAGCATCGTGCGGCCGTGGAACGCGCGGTCGAAGACGACAACGCCCGGCCGTCCCGTCGCAGCGCGCGCGATCTTCACCGCGTTCTCGATCGCCTCCGCGCCGGAGTTGACGAGGATCGACTTCGTCGCCGCCTCGCCGGGCCAGAGCTCGTCCAGCCGCCGGCAGACCTCGACGTACGGCTCGTACACGCCGACCATGAAGCACTGGTGGAGGTACCGGTCGACCTGCTCGTGCACGGCGCGGACGACACCGGCCGGGCCGTGCCCGAGGTTCTGGCAGGCGATTCCGCCGGCGAAGTCGAGGTACTCGCGGCCGTCGGCGTCCCAGATCCGAGCGCCCCAGGCGCGGACGACGACGAGGTCGGAGGCGGAGATCCCGCGCGGGACGTAGCGATCCCGTGCGGCGAGCACGTCGGCCGCCGAAGCCTTCTCCTCGACCCTCACCCAGCGAGCCTATCGCTTACTGTCGCCAATGGAATGGGTGTCACCGCGGGAGCAAACCACGCAATGCGCAGCGCGATCCTCGCCGCCGCCGACAGTCCGCGCGTGCGCCGATTCGTCGGGAAACACGGCATGCGGCTTGGCGCAGGCCGATTCGTGGCCGGCGAGACCCTCGACGAGTGCATCCCCGTATTGCGCAGCCTGAATGACCGCGGTCTCGCGGCGAACACGACGCTGCTCGGCGAGGGTGTCCGCGACGAGGCGGAGACCCACGCCGTCGTCGCCGCCTACGAGCAGGTCATCTCACGGCTCGTCGACGAGGGTCTGCGCGCGAACGTCGCGCTCAAGCTCACGCATCTCGGTCTCGAGCTGGACGAGGGGCTCGCGTATGCGAACGTCAAGCAGCTCGTCGAGCACGCGCAAGGGCTCGGGAGCTTCCTCCGCATCGACATGGAGCAATCGGCGTTCGTCGACGCCACGCTGCGCATCTACCGCCGCCTACACGGCGACGGTCTCGACAGCGTCGGGACGGTGCTCCAGGCATACCTCTACCGGAGCGAGCGCGATCTTGCGGAGCTGCTGGAGCTCGGCCCCAACCTCCGCATCGTGAAGGGTGCCTATCTCGAGCCGCCGGAGATCGCGTACCCGAAGAAGGTCGACGTCGACGCCGCGTACGTTCGTCTGCTCGAGACGTCGCTCACGGCCGGTGGCTACACCGCGGTCGCGACGCACGACGAGCAGCTGATCGAGCACGCGATTCGCTACACCGACGAGCACGGCATCGGACGCGACAGCTTCCAGTTGCAGATGCTGTACGGCGTGCGGCCGCGCCTCCAGCAGGATCTCGCGGCCCGCGGTCTCAATGTCCTCGTCGCGACGCCGTACGGGCCGGAGTGGTACCCGTATCTCATGCGGCGCCTGGCCGAGCGGCCCGCAAACGCGCTCTTCTTCCTCAAGAACCTCCTGCGCGGCTGACGCGGTAGAGCAGAGCGTCCTTGTCGGAGGCGACGAGCACGAGGCGCGCGTCGTGCGCCGCACGGCGACCCGCGTGTGACGTCCGCTCGACTAGCACGAACGCTGCATGGCCGACGGCCGGAGCGCCGCTCGCTTTGCCGTCCAGCCAGTCGACGTAGAGCTGCTGGTCGGAGCGCCGGAACGCGTCAATCGGGTTGTCGACCCACACGCGGCCGCCGGCGAGGACGACCTGCTGGCCGAGAATCGCATCTGCCAGGACCGGTCGTCCGGCGCGTGCAGCGATGCCGGTAAGGCGCTCCGATCCCGGGTCGGGCGGCCCCTTCACGAGCAGCGCGACCGAAAGGACGGCGAGCACACCGGCAACAAGTGCGACGAGGCGCGGCCGCGGCGCGCGGAGCCGCCATGCGCGTGCGGCCGGGTACGCTGCGAGGAAGAGGAACGAGCTCCCCGTGCGGGCGACGTGCACCGTTTCGGCTGCCAGGCCGAGCAGGGCCACCGCTTCCCACAGGCGGACCCGCGGGCCGCGCACGACTGCGATCGCCACGAGCACGACGGCTGCCGCGACGAGCACGAGATCGAACGGCGCCGTCCCGAGCGGCGCCCAGAGCCCCTCGCCCCGTCGCGCAACGACCGTGCGGAATACCGACTCGTAGTAGCGCGGCGTGTGCCAGAGCTCGGGATTGGCGAACGCGGCGATGACGGAGGCGCCGAGAACGGGGAGGTCGCGCGGGCGGCGGAAGATGACGTAGCACGCGAGCAGGGCGAGGCCTGCGAGCACGCCACCGTGGAGGTTCCCCCAGAGTGCGATGAGCGGGACGGCGAGCCAGACGCGGCCGGGGCTCGACTCCAGGAGCAGCAGCAGGAGCGAGAAGAGTGCGAGCGAGACGATCTGGACGCCGGTGACGGCGACGAGGGGGATGGAACCGGCGAGGACGACGAGACTGAGAACGATCGCCTCACCATCTCCCGCCTCGCGGCGAAGACCGGCCGCGAGCGCGCCGAAGCCGAGGGCTGCGGCAACCGCCTGCCCGACGACGAGCCCGCGTATGCCGCCAAGTGCCCGGTACAACGCCCAGAACAGGAGCTGCGCGCCGGCGGGCACGTCGTGCCAGCCGTGTGTCGGCGCAGTGGCGAACGGGATCGAGCTCGGGACCTGGCCGTGCGCCACGACGTGCCCGAGCGGAACGAGCCACAGCGCGTCGGAGCCGATCAGGCCCACCGAAGCAATCGCGGCGGCGAGCATCGCGGCGGCCCAGGGGACGGAGAGACGCATCGGCATCAACTATGAAAGAAACGCGGCGCGCCACTATCTCACTCATCGATGAGGCGTCAACCGCTCGAATGGACGCTTCTGGGCGTCCTTCCGGCTCTGCTCCTGCTCGCGTTCACGCTCGGTGCCCTTCACCATCAACCGGCGTTCGACTTTCGCGCGATCTGGCAGGCGGGTCGCGACGTGGCCCACGGTCACAATCCCTATCCGTCGGTTGCGAGCATCCCGTCCAACCCGGCAGCCCAGCACGACGAATTCGTCTATCCGGCGGTCGTCGCGGTCGCGATGGTGCCGTTCGGGCTGATGCCGTTCGGCGTTGCAGCAGGCCTCTTCATGGCCATCCTCGTCGGCGCCGTGGGGGCGACGCTCCGCCTCCTGGGTGTCCGCGACTGGCGCTGCTACGGCGTGGCGTTCGCATCGATTCCGGTGCTCGAGAGCGTCCGGCTCGGCGCGCTGTCGCCGCTCCTCGCGCTCGGGCTCGCCGGCGCGTGGGTTGCACGCGACCGGCGGTGGAGGCTGCCGGCCATCGTCGCGGCAGTCGTCCTCGCCAAGCTCTTCCTGTGGCCGCTCTTCGTGTGGCTGCTCGCAACGCGGCGGTGGGGAGCAGCAGCTCGAGCGGCGCTCCTGACCGTCGTCGTCGGCGGGCTCGGATGGGCGGTCGTGGGCTTCGGCACCCTGGGCTCCTATCCCGCGCTGCTCGGGAAGATGACCGACGCCCAGGTCCGCGACACCGTCGGCGTCGCCGGGCTCCTCACATCGGTCGGGGCCGGAGCGGCGCCCGCTCACGCCGGCGTCATGCTCGCCGCGATCCTCGGATCGGCGGGGATCGTCGCCGCTGCGCGGTGGGGCGACAGGCCCGAGCTCGCGTTCGGCGTCATGGTCCTCGTGGCGCTCCTCGCCTCGCCGATCGCCTGGCTGCACTACGACGTCTTGCTTCTCGTCCCGGTCGCCCTCGCATCCCGGCGATTGTCGGGATGGTGGCTGCTCCCGCTCGCGCTCTGGGTCGCGCCGCAGCCGTTGAGCGACGGTTCCATCTGGCGGATCGCCGTTCCGATCGCCGTTGCGGAAGCCGTCGTATTCGGACGGCCTCTCGCTGGCGGCTTGATACGGTGGAGGCCGTTGCGGGGCGTGGCGCAGCCTGGTTAGCGCGCCAGTCTGGGGGACTGGAGGTCCCGAGTTCGAATCTCGGCGCCCCGACTCAAAGCCAGTAGCCAAGCCGAATCATAGGTCTTTCGCGGGCTCCAATTCGAAAGAGGGGGCCCGCGACGCTCGTATCAGGTCCGAGAACGGCTCGATGACGGGGTCTCACGAACCCCGCAGGCTGCCTGCTGCCGTAAGGCGCGCCGATACAAGGTCGTCCGCAGCCTCCCGCGCGGCAGAAGGCCTGCCGAGTCGGGCATGTGCCGGTCGCGGCAGGCGTTCAGTCAGCGGGAAGCTGGGCCAGGAGGCAGCGATGACGTCTGCGGCCCAGGCTTATGACGCGGCACTTCCGGCCAGTACTACGGGGCGACCTGCTAGTCGAGAAACGGCGCATTCTGGACGCGCGTATGAGACGCCGGCCGAACAAGTGAAGTGGGTCCCTGAACCACCGGGTGAGGGGTGGGTGAACTGGGCCACGCTTGCGATGTTCTTGGTAATGGCGTTGCTTAGAGAACGACTTCGGCCAATCGCGCCCGCTCACCGCGAGCGTACGTCGCGTGGAGGCGAGCGAGATCCGCTTTGGCTGCGCTACGCGGATCTCGTCAAACTCGGCTTTTCGCCGGAGACGAGCATGATCGTCGCGGACGCGCCCGTTGCGTTGGACATCGTGACGGGTTTGCTCCTTCCTGACGGTCGCCTGCGTTAAGACGTAGGCCTCGAATCTCCCCGCCCCGACTACTCGTCGAGCACGAGCCGGTCGCCGGGCTCGAGACCGGCCGCACCGCCGACCGGGAGCTCTATCGTCACCTTCGCTCCGCGCCCGGCTGTCATCCGCCAGGGCTGCAGGTCTGGGACGACCTTCACCACCTGAAGCTCGCGGTCGCAGAACACGGCGTCGATCGCGAAGCGCATGAAGAACATGTGGATCGAGCCCGTGCGCGGGAAGAGCATCCCCTCGTCGGGTGCTAGAGACGAACGGCCGAGCAGGCCGCGCATGCGCGTGAGCGGCGTCGACGCGACTGCGCAACGCGCACACACGACGGTCCCGTCTGCTTTTCGTAGCTGAGCTACGCGCACGCCGTAGTTCTACCCCTTCAGGGTGATCTTTCGCACAAGGCGAAAGAGACCGCCCTGCACCTCGCTCATAGCGGTCATCAACGCGTTCGGTCACATCCGTAGGCGCTTGCACTCGAAGGGAGGTGTAGGGCACCGCACGATCTTCCGCGTCGTTCGCGAAGAGGGGCAGGCGATGGTCGAGTACGCCGCAATTCTCGGGCTCATCGCCGCAACGCTCGTCCTCGCCTTTTCGTCACTCGGCGCGACGACCGTCCACCTGTTCGAAGAGGTCGTCTCGCAATGGCCGTAATCAAACCACTACCACCGAGGTGAATCAGATGGTTGCTTCGCTCCTGTTCAACTGGGTCAAGGACAACATCAAGCGCGAGGAAGGCCAGGCAATGGCCGAGTACGGGATCATCCTCGCCCTCATCGCCGCTGTTGTCATCGCCACGCTGGCGATTCTCGGCGGCAAGGTCCTCGCTGCGCTGCAGACGGTCGTCAACGCGCTCTAGGGACGCCCAACCGAAGGTGGTGGGCCGGCTCCGAGGCGGCCCACCACCCTCATTGGCCCACAACATGAAAACGCCGCGCCGCAACCGCATCACAAGCCTTCGCAGCGACGAAGGACAGGCTGCCGTCGAGTTCGCGCTCGTCGCGCCGATGCTCATCGCGCTGCTCCTCGGCATCGTCCAGGCCGGCATCGCCTTCAACCATTATCTCGCCGTCACCGACGCCGCACGCGCGGCCGCGCGACAGGCGATCGAGGCGCGTGTCGCCGGCGTAACCGTGAGCGACGTCCAGCAGGCGGCCCAAAACGCCGCTGGTGGGCTCGACCTCACCGGCCGCGTGACACTCTCCGATCCGTCCGATCCGACGTTCACGCAAGCGGGCAGCACTCTGACGGTGACCGTCGTGTATCCGTACTCGATCAACATTCTCGGCCTGCCGGTCGCTTCCGGAAACCTCCAGAGCACGATGACGGACCGGCTGGAATGACCGCCCGCCTTCGCAACGAGAGCGGCCAGGCCGTGCTCATGACCGTGCTGTTCCTTGCCGTGCTCATCGGCGTCGCCGCGATGTCCGTCGACGTCGGCTCGTGGTATCGCCAGCAGCGCCAGGCGCAGGCGACCGCCGACGCCGCCGCCCTCGCCGGCGCGCAGGCGCTTCCCACCGATCCGACGCAGGCCCAGGATCTCGCCTCCCAGTACGCCACGGCGAACGGGGGAGGGGTCCTTCCGACGGGTGGCATCACCCTGCGCAGCGACTTCGAGCCGAACGACACGGTCGTCGTCAAGGTGTCGAAGGACGTTCCGAGCTTCTTCGCGAACATCTTCGCGATCGACCACGCGACGGTGACCGCCACCGCAGCCGCGCGCGCCGGGGTGCCCGAGCAGGTCAACGGAGTCGCGCCCATCGTGGTCAACAAGCTCCACCCGCTCCTATCCGGGCCAGGCTGCCCGTGCTTCAACGTCCCGACGACCCTCCCGCTGGGGAAGACCGGCGCGCCAGGCGCGTTCGCTCTCGTCGACCTGAACGGCGGATCGAACGCAAACGGGGACCTCGCCGACTGGATCCAGAACGGGTACGACGGCTTCCTCAGCATCGGTGACTATCTCTCGAACACGGGCGCCCAGTTCAGCTCGTCGAACATCCAGGCCGCCCTCGGCGACCGCCTTGGGACCGAACTCCTGTTCCCCGTGTACGACACGCTGTCCGGCGGTGGCTCGAACGCCGCCTATGAGGTCATCGGGTGGGTCGCGTTCCACCTGACGTCGTTCGACACCTCCGGCAACACCGGGGATTTGAAGGGCTGGTTCACGAAGGTCATCTGGAACGGCCTGCAGAGCTCCACCAATCAGCACCTCCCGGACTTCGGCGTCTACAGCGTCGAGCTCGTCAACTGAAGGAAGGCCATGACCTATCGCATCCGAAACATCTTGATCGCAGTCGGCCTCGCACTCGTGGCCATGCTGCTGACGCTCTTCTACATCACGAATTACAAGCGCTCGGTCGAGCACTCGACGAGCGGCGTCCCCGTCTACGTCGCGGTCAGCGATCTGACCGCGGGGACGCCCGGCGCCGAAATCGTCAAACAGCACGAGCTGCGCGTGGAGACCGTCCAGCAGCGCGACGTCGTGCCGGGTGCGATCTCCAGCCCGCAACAGGTGTCGGGTCTCCTGCTCGCGGCACCGGTCTACGCCGGTGAGCAAGTGACGCTGCGCAGGTTCTCCGACGTTGCCGCGCAAGGGATTCGCAGCCAGCTCAAAGGCACACTGCGCGCGGTGCAGGTCGCCGGCGATCCGAACCAGCTCCTGGCAGGGACGCTGGTCGCAGGCGATCACGTCGACCTCGTCGCGAACCTCAGGCTGCAGTCGAACACGACCAGCACCGCGACGCGCATCGTCCTGCGTGACCTGACCGTGCTCACCGCTCCGAACGACCCGACGCTTGGGAAAGTGTCGACGACGTCCGGCGGCGACTCCGTGATCCTCGCGGTCACCGACACGCAGGTGCAACGGCTCTTCTTCGTCCTCAAGGACGCGGACTGGACGCTCGAGCTCCGCCCGGTCGTCGGCGCGGTCGACAGCCCCGAGCGTGTCGATACCCTCAACACGGTGCTTCAGGCAGGTGCAAAATGAGCGATCGCGTTCGCATCTACTTCACGGGCGACTGCGACGGCTTCGACGCCCTGCGCGGCGCGCTCGCAACGAGCGAGGAGGTCGACGTCGTCGGGGCGAGCGTGCAGGTCGGCGCCGCTACGACGCCGCTCGCAGGAGGCCATCTCGACT
>Ga0193751_1000594_pt1 | contig 26891 bp, 22 predicted proteins | sample L1c2metaG_FD_143050 | JGI IMG/M metagenome (GOLD analysis project Ga0193751, IMG submission 143050) | Soil microbial communities from a riparian zone of the East river system, Colorado, United States - L1c2 | ecosystem: Environmental > Terrestrial > Soil > Riparian zone | place: USA: East River... | reverse complement strand
AGCGCAGCGTCTATCCGCACATCGACATCGACGCCTGCACTCGGCTCGGCATCATCGTCTCCTCGAACCAGCACGCGGGAACGCCGTCGTATGCCGCGGCCGAGCTGACGTGGGGCCTGATCCTCGCGGCGATGCGCCAGATTCCGCAGCAGGTGTCCGCGCTCAAGGCAGGGAAGTGGCAGATCGGCGTCGGCAATACGCTTCGTGACAAGACGCTGGGCATCTACGGCTACGGCAGGATCGGCAGCGTCGTTGCAGGTTACGGCAAGGCGTTCGGCATGAAGGTGCTGGTGTGGGCACGCGAGTCGTCGCTCGCGCGTGCGCGTGCCGACAGATACGCGGTTGCGCGCAGCAAAGAGGCATTTTTCGAGAAATGCGATGTCATCTCGTTGCACATGCGGCTGGTCGATGCAACGCGGGGCATCGTCACTGCGGCCGATCTGGCGCGAATGAAGCCGACCGCGCTGCTGGTCAACACCAGCCGCGCACCGCTGATCGAGCCTGACGCGCTGGTAAGCGCGCTGCGCGCAGGCCGGCCCGGCATGGCGGCGCTCGACGTGTACGAGGAGGAGCCGTTGCTGGACACGGCGCATCCTCTGCTGAACATGGACAATGTCGTGTGCACGCCGCACATCGGCTACGTTTCGCGCGATGAATACGAAGTACAGTTTGCCGACATCTTCGACCAGATCACCGCGTACGCTGCCGGCAATCCGATCAACGTCGTAAACCCCGATGTGCTGCGCGCCGCACGCGAGCCTCACTAGGGTGGTGAATCGAAACTTCGCGATATATTTTTCTTGTCGTCATTCCGGCGCAAGCGGGAATCCAACGTCTTTCTGGAACGTCACTGGGCGCCCCGCGCTCGCGCGGACGACGATTCCGGAGTATCACGCGAATTTCTGACTCGAGACCGTAGCTGGCAATGCGTATTGTAGGGTACGAAATGAATTCTTTCCGCAGCGCCGTGCTCGCGCTCGCGCTTGCCATTTGGGCGCCGCTCTCCCCGGCGCAACCGGCGTATCCCGCGAAACCCATTCATATGGTCATTCCTCTGGCGGCCGGCAGCGCGGTCGACAACGCCATGCGAATCCTCACGGAGCGCATGTCGACGAACCTGGGGCAAGGAATCGTCATCGAGAACCAGCCCGGTGCGGCGGGCTTGATCGGCGCGGAGCGCGTGGCTAAAGCGGCTCCCGACGGCTACACGATCGGCGGCTTCAACGACAGCATCATGACCATGCTCCCCAATCTGTACGCGAAGCTGTCGTGGGACATCCTGAAGGATTTCGAACCCGTATCGCTTGTCGCGACCGTCGAGTGGGGGCTGGTGGCTTCGAGCGAATCGCCGTACCGCAGCGCCGCGGACCTGATTGCCGCCGCCAAGGCGGATCCACGCCGGATCGACTACAGCTCGGGCGGCAACGGCAGTCCACAGCATGTGGCGATGGAGCTTTTCGCGTCCACCGCGGGGATCTCGCTTACGCACGTGCCGTACAAAGGCGCAACGCAGGCGGCGGTCGGTGTCGCCGCGGCAGAAGTGCAGGTCGCGTTTCAGGGCCTCGCCACAGTCTCAGGGCTCGCCAAGAGCGGCAAGTTGCGGATCATCGGCGTGACGACGGCGCAGCGGCTGCCGCAGTTTCCAGACGTTCCGACCGTGTCGGAGTCGGGACTGCCCGGCTTCGAGTTCAATTCCTGGGCGACCGTTGTCGCGCCCGCGGGAACACCCAGGGACATCGTTGCGCGCCTCAACGCGGAGATCGTCAAGGCGCTGGCGGCGCCGGACGTGCGCGAGAAGTTGCTTGCTCAGGGACTCACGCCGCGCGGCTCGACCCCGGAGGAGCTGCGGCAGGCCACGCGCGAGCAGCTCGCGCGCTACGCCACGCTCATGAAGCAGGCGGGAATAAAGATCGAGTGAACGGCCGCGGCGTGGCCCGGAGCTGTCGCGGCCCCGGCGGCTCGCGCGACCGTCTTATACTGAATGGCTTGCACTGCAAGCTAAGCATCGGAGGCGTCATGGTTGATATGAGATTCCTTGTTTCGGCGACTTGCGGGGTCGCGTTGCTCGCCGGCATGGGTGCGGCGCACGCGCAAAGCTCGGCTGACCCAGCGCCGGCGCGGATCGACCCTTTCGCGTCAGCGACCGTCTATCCGGGCGTGCGCGAGTATCGCTGGGACTTTAATTTTCCGGTCATGACGCTCGATCAAAGAGAGATCGTGGTCGACGTGCCGGAAACTGTCGTTCACTCCAGGCGATTGAACTACCAAGGACTGGATATGAAGACCGAGCGGCGGAAACTCTGGTCGATCCCGGAGTTCAGCTGCAAATATCCCGACCTGATGCTGCCCAACCAGTGCCGCACGATCTGGCGCGGCGTCTATGCCGACTTGCCGGTCCTGGTGTCGCGGGAGCGGCACATCGACGTCGATGTGCCGGAATGGCGCTGGGTAAAGGAATCGTTCCCTGCAGTCATCCCGCATTGGCGGTGGGTCGACAGGCCGCTCACTGTCAGTGTGCCGACGATCGTGACCGAGAAGCCTTAGGATGTCCTCGATCGAGCCCGGCGAGCATGCGGGCGACGATCGCGAAGTCCTGGCCGACGACATCAACTCGCAGCATGCGCTGCGATCACGTGCGCCACACACGCGGTGAGCTTCTTGGCGTAAGGCACGTGAAGGAATTCATTGGGCCCGTGCGCGTTGGCGTGCGGTCCCAGAACGCCGGTGATCAGGAACTGCGCGTCGGGAAAATGCTTGCCGAGCATGGCCATGAACGGAATCGTTCCTCCTTCGCCCATCGCCGCAGCGGGCTTGTCATAGAACCGCAATGAGGCCTCGTTCAGCGCGCGGGTGAGCCACGCCGCGGTCGGCGGCGCGTTCCAGCCGGTCGCGCTGGATTCGACCTCGAAGTCCACGACTGCGTTATAGGGCGGGTCCGATTCGAGCAGTTTCTTCAGCACGCGCCCGGCGTGGTCTCCGTCGACCGTGGGCGGCAGGCGCAGCGACAGCTTGAGCGATGTCTGCGGTCGCAGCACGTTGCCCGCATCCGCGGTCGGCATCAGCCCGTCGGCGCCCGTGATCGACAGCGCGGGGCGCCACGTCCGATTGAGCAGCGCTTCGGCGTGGCCGGCGACCATCGGCAGCGTCCTGCCCGCAAAGGGATATTTGCCAATGACCATATCGCCCAGGATTCCCGCGGCGCGCTTCGCCTGCTCCTCCCGCTCCGCCGGGATCGGTGCGTTGAAGTCGCTCGGCAGCACGGCGCCCGTCGTCGCATCCTCTATCCTATTCAGCAGCGTGCGCGCGATCCGGAACGACGAGGGCACGATGCCGCTGGCGTCGCCCGAATGCACGCCCTCGGTCAGCACTTCGACCTTCAGTATTCCGCCGGCCAGCCCGCGCAGCGACGTCGTCGCCCACAGCCGCTCGTAATCGCCGCAACCCGAATCGAGGCCGACCACGAAATCGACGCGGCCCATGCGCGGGGCGAGAGCATCCAGATACGCCGGCAGGTCGTAGCTGCCGGATTCCTCGCAGGTCTCGATCATTCCGACGCAGCGCGCATGCGCGACGCCCTGGGCCTGGAGTGCGCCGATCGCAGAGAGCGCAGCGAACACGGCGTAGCCGTCGTCGGCGCTTCCGCGCCCGTACAGCTTGCCGTCCTCGAACAAAGGGTCCCAGGGCCCGAAGCCGGCGCGCCATCCGGTCATCTCCGGCTGCTTGTCGAGATGACCGTACAGCAGCACCGTGCGGTCCCCCGTACCGGGAACGTCGAAATAGAGCAGGGGTGTGCGATTGGGCAGGCGCACGATCTCCACCGCGAGCCCCCGCACGCGCTGTTTTTCCACCCACGCCTGCGCGAGTTCGATGACTCGCTCGATGTGACCGTGGGCTTTCCACTGCGGATCGAAATGCGGCGACTTGGCCGGGATGCGAACGTATTCGGTGAGCTGCGCAACGATATCGTCGTCCCACTGCGCGGAGACGGTAGACAGAAGGCCAGGAGAATTCATTCAAAGCACCTGATTGGTTTCGTCGACTCGAACGGAAAAGCTAGTGTCGCGCGCACGCTGCTCGTAACTTGGGTAACGGCCTTACTTTCCCCAATGCAACGCGATCGGGTTCAACTCGCGCGCAAGCTCGAGCAGTCCCTCGCGTGCTGCCGGATGCAGCGCCTCGAGCGGATGACGCACGGCGTCGCTCTTGATGACGCCTCCCGCGGCCATCACGGTTTTGGTCGCACGCAGGCCGCATTGCCGGTTTTCGTAATTGATCAAGGGAAGAATGCGCGCGTACGCCGCGGCCGCTTCCTTCCGCTTGCCGGCGCGATGCGCTTCCAGCACCGGCTTGATCAGATCAGGTAGCAGCGCGCTCGGCATCGTCCCGGTGGCGCCCGCACCGAGATCGGCCATCAGCGTGATCGATTCCTCGCCGTCGAATGGCCCCGCGATTGTCTCGCCTCCCGCTTCGATCAGCGCGCGCAGCTTGGCGGCAGTGCCGGGCATCTCGATCTTGAAATAGCGCACAAGCGGGACCTCGCGCGCAAGCCGCACCAGAAAAGCTACCGACAGGGCCACGCCGCTCAAGGGCGCATCCTGGACCATTATCGGCACAGATGCGGCGCCCTGCACACGCAAAAAATGCTCGAGCATGCCTTTTTCATCTGCGCGCAGGCTGGCGCCGTGGTAGGGGGGCATGAGCATCAGCATGGCCGCGCCGGCGGACGCTGCCTTTTTGGCGCGCTCGACCGCAATGCGCGTGCTGAAATGGCTGCATGTCACGATGACCGGCACGCGCCCTCCGACGTGCGACAGGCATGCATCGAGCAGCGTGTCGCGCTCCGCGTCATTGAGCAGAAACTGCTCCGAATAGTTGGCGAGAATGCAGATGCCGTCGACGCCCTGATCGACCATGCAGTCCAGCACGCGGCGCTGTCCTTCGATGTCGACATCCCCCGCATCGGTGAACGGCGTCGGCGCAATCGGAAACACGCCGGCGAAGGATTGGGCGGAAGAGATCAAATGTAATGTTTACAGCGATAGAAGGGGAATCGAAATCACCCGCGCGAATTGACGGTCACGCGCCGGCCCGCGGGCGCTCGTCGATTCCGCACACGAGAGCCCCGGCAAGAAGGATGATTGCAGCGATGATCTCCCCATTTTTCTTCGTCCCGGCGGCCCATGCTTCCATTCGAGGCACCGCCCGGGCTCACACCGGAACATTTGAAACCGATCCTGCTCTAAATGGGCTGGCGGGCACTAAATTCTATACGTTGCCAAACTGCCCGGGAGAAAACGATGGCCCAATACGGCAAAAAAGCGCAGTCGAAGGTCAAGAAGGTCATGCATGAAAAGAAGCAGGGAACCCTCAAGAGCGGGAAGTCGGGCAAAAAGGTGACCAGCCGCAAGCAGGCGATCGCCATCGGCCTTTCTGAAGCGCGCAAGGCGGGCGCAAAGGTACCTGCCAAGAAATCCGCTTCCAAGAAAAAGTCTTCCTCGAAGAAGACGACTTCGAAGAAAAAATCCTCCGGGACGAAAAAATCGTCGTCCAAGAAGAAGTAGGAAAGCAGGCAAGTACTGTGGGATCATGTCCTACACATACACATCTCGATACGAACGCGCTGACAACGCCTCGTGGCCTTGGCCCGTTAATAGGCTTCGCGTTGCCATTGCGTGCAACTCAGCGCAACAAAATTCTGGAGGGAATCATGAAAATGACGTTGAAAACCGCGCTTGGTGTCGTGGCAGTTCTTGTTGCCACCCAAGCCGTGGCGCAAGTCACGTTTTACGAAGGCGAAGGTTTCCGCGGTCGCGCTTTCACCGCGGACCGGACGATGTGGGACCTGGACCGCACCGGATTCAACGATAAGGCGAGATCCGCTGTTGTGCAGGGCGGTCGCTGGGAAGTGTGCGAGGACGCGCGCTTCCAGGGACGCTGCGTGGTCCTGCGCCCCGGAAGCTACGAGTCGCTCGCAGGAATGGGAATGAACGAGCGCATCTCCTCGGTGCGCCCGGTCAACCGCGCCGCGCGCAATGAAAACGAGGCGCCGGAGCCGCTGGCCGCGCCGAGCTACGACTATCGTCAGCGTCCCGGCGAGCGGCTCTTCCAAGTACCCGTGACCTCCGTACATGCGGTCGTCGGCCCGCCCGAGCAACGCTGCTGGGTCGAGCGCCAACAAGTCAATGATGATCGCGGCGGCGCCAACGTTCCGGGCGCGATAGCCGGCGCGATCATTGGCGGCGTGCTGGGTCACCAGGTTGGCGGCGGACGTGGGCGTGACGTCGCCACTGCCGGCGGCGCGGTCGCGGGTGCGGCCGTCGGTGCCAACGTGGGTCGTGGCGGGGGATCATACGGGCAAGACGTTCAGCGCTGCGAGAATGTCCAGGGCCAGTCGCGGCCCGACTATTGGGATGTGACTTACAACTTCCGCGGCATAGAGCATCGCGTGCAAATGAGCGCGCCACCGGGGCCGACGATCACGGTTAACGGCAACGGCGAACCGCGCGGCTGATCTCTCAAATAGCTCTTAAGCAAGGCGGCCCTTCGGGGCCGCTTTGGTTTTGGGCATAATGTCGGCGGGATAACACGCGCACGACCGCGCGAATTCCAGCAGCCAAGGAGTTGAATATGCCTACCGAACTTCGGGCGACGATCGCCAAATTGGTTATACCGGGCAAGGGTATCCTCGCGGCAGACGAAAGCGTTCCCACGATAACCAAGCGCTTTAATGCGCTCGGCATCGAATCGACCGAGGAGACCCGCCGCGCTTATCGCGCCTTGCTCTCAACCACGCCGGGCATCGAGGATTATGTCGCGGGCATCATTCTGTTCGAGGAAACCCTCGGCCAGAAAGCCGACGATGGCACGCCACTGGTCGATGCCCTGTCCCGCCGTGGCATTCTGCCGGGGATCAAGGTCGACAAAGGCACCGTCGGACTACCCGGTGCGCCGGGCGATCTGATCACCCAGGGCCTCGATGGCCTGGGCGAACGACTCAAGGCATACAAGGAGAAGGGCGCGCGTTTCGCCAAGTGGCGTGAGGTTTACGGCATCACCGACCGCAATCCGACGCCGCTCGGCATCGAAGCCAATGCCGAAGTGCTGGCTCGGTACGCGGCGATTTGCCAGGAGTTGAGCATCGTCCCGATCGTGGAGCCCGAAGTATTGATCGACGGTGACCATACGCTCGAGCGCTGCTATGAAGTATCCGATGCCGTGCTGCATGCTGTGTTCCGCGCACTGCATCGGCATCGCGTCATCCTCGAATACATCGTGCTGAAGCCCAACATGGTGCTCCCCGGCAAGGAACGTTTGCCCAAGGCAAGTTCCGAGGAGGTCGCGCGTGCAACGCTCGCGGTATTGCGGCGCACCGTTCCCGCGGCGGTGCCGTCGATCAATTTCCTATCCGGCGGTCAGAGCTCGGTGGACGCGACTGCGCATCTCAACGCGATGAACGTGATGGCGCCGAACGCTCCATGGGTATTGTCGTTCTCGTACGCGCGAGCGCTTCAGGACGATGCGATGCGCACATGGGCCGGTCGGACAGAGAACGTTGCCGCGGCGCAAGCCGCATTCCACCAGCGCGCCAAGATGAACAGCCTCGCGCGCCATGGGAAATGGAACGCCGCGCTGGAAAAAGCGGCCTGAATCGAACGCCGCAGCGAGGAGATCCGTGAAACCTGTTCGCTTGACTGCCGACGCGACTTCCATTCGCGCGGTTCTGACGGTGACGGTAGCGCTGGGAACATGGCTCGCCAGTGATCTGCTTGCGCAAACGCCGCCACCGTCAGACAGCGCGCTGCGCGCATTCGAAGTCGTAAGGTCGGTCTTCCAGCACCCTCGCTGTCAGAATTGCCACATCCCCGGCAACGCTCCGCTGCAGTACGACCAGGGGCTTACCCATGCACAGAATGTGATGCGCGGACCGCGCGGCCATGGCGTCGTAGCCATGGAATGCGCCTCTTGCCACCACGATGAGAACCTCCCCGCAAGCTACGGTGATCACGCGCCGCCAGGGGCGCCTGATTGGCACCTGCCGCCGCCCGAAACGAAAATGGTATTCATCGGCTTGAGTCCGCGCGAGCTTTGCCAGGTCATCAAGGATCGCGGCGCGACGGGAGGCAAGGATCTCGCCGCGATGCTGGCGCATGTCCGAGACGACAAGCTCGTCGCCTGGGGATGGGCGCCCGGTGGCCAGCGCTCCTTGCCTCCTGCGACGCGCGCGGACACGGTTGCCGCTTTCAATACCTGGATGAACGCCGGCGCGCCCTGTCCACTGTAGTCATGTAGCCGTTCTCGGTCGTGGCATCCCCGCGTCACGGACGCGCGCCGGCATTGCGGAGGGCGAACAGGACGGCCAGCACGTTCAAAAGCCATGGAGCCCCGGATTCTTCTCAGGCGGCATCGGTCTTCTTTTTCGGACCGGCCAGCGCCATTGCCTTCACGTATGCGGGACGCGACTCGATGCGTTCCAGATACGCGAGAATATTCGGATAGGGCGCGAGGTCGTAATCGAGGAAGTGGCGCATGGTGGTAAAGGGAAAGGTCATCATGATGTCCGCGGCCGTGAAGTCTGCGCCGGCGAAGTAGGGCCCGCCGGCGAGCTCGGAATCGACGAACGACAACATCTGCGTCATCCTGTCGAGCACCCTCGCTTTTACCGGGCTGTCACGTGCCTCCGGAACGCGAGACAACACCAGCGCGATCAGCATGAGCGACATCAGGCTGCCTTCGGCGAAATGCAGCCAGTAAATGTAGCGCGCGTACGGCTGCGCATTCGGCTGCACGGCCAAGCGACCGCCCGCGTGGCGATGGACGATGTAGTCGACGATCGCACCCGACTCGGCGAGCACGCTGTCACCGTCACGGATGATCGGCGCCTTGCCGAGCGCGTGAAGCGCCTTCATCGGCTGCGGCGCGGCGCCGTTCGGCTCGCGCTGAAACAATTCCAGCCTGTACTCCAGCCCGAGCTCCTCCATCAGCCAGACGATGCGCTCGGAGCGCGAGGAGGAGAGGTGATAGATCGTGATCATGGACACGGGCCTTGGTAGCGTTTCATCTCAGGTTGACGCCGTTCGATTTATCCTTTGGCTCTGCGCGAGAATGTGGGCTGAAGCAACTGATTTCGCGCAGGAATTCATGGGTGCAGCCGCATGAATCCAACAAATGCTGCCAGCTTGACACGGGTTTCCTGCTTTATTATTGAGTTGCGGCTGCCGGTCGCTGCACTACCGACCGACGCCTTTGCGGAAGCGGTCCATGAGCTCGCGCCCCTCCGCGCCGCTCTTCGCTTCCCATTCGGCGATCACGTTCTGCGCCAACGCCTTGAACTTGGCGGCGAGCGCCGGCGACACCGTGGGCGTGATTGCCATGCCGTTCTCGCGCATCCGCTCGTAGTTTTTTGCAACCCGGCCGTCAAGCGCCTGCCATTGCCGAGCATCCGTTTCGGCCGCAGCTTCGAGCACCGCGTTCTGCGTCGCGGAATCGAGCGCGTTCCAGGCGTCGAGGTTCACGGTGGTGAGGCTCAGCGGCACGGCGTAGTTGATCTCGGTGAAGTGCGGCAAATATTCCCAGAGCTTCCGGCCGGCGCCGCCGTCGCCCGAGGAGAGTACCGCGTCGATCTCGCCTGATTTGAGCTTCTCCGGCAAATCGGCGAACGACACCAGGCTCGCCGTCGCGCCGAGCGCATTCATGAGCTCGGTCCCGGTCTTGTCGTAGGTGCGGATCTTGAGCTTCGCGACGGCCTCGGGCGTATCGGCGGCGCCCTTGGCCCAAATGCCTGACGCCGGCCACGGTGTCGAGAACAGAAGCTTCTGATTGAAGCCCTTCAGCACCGCGTCGTAACGGGGCTTGGCGAGGTCGTACAGGCGGCGCGCTTCGCCCGCATTCGCGGCGAGGAATGGCAATGACGACAACAGGAACAGTGGGCTGTCATCGCCAATCGTCCCTGCAACACTGTTGGCCATGGCGAGTTTGCCTTCGGCGACCGCCTTTAATTGTTCGCGCGACTTGAAGCCCGACTTTGCATCGGGCTGCGGCTCGATCACCAGCTTGCCGCCAACCCGGTCCGCGACCGCCTTGGCGAAGAACGCGTCTCCTTCGCCCGGAAGCGACGTGGCGGGATATTCGTTCGCAAGCACCCAGGTGGCGGCCGACGATGGCGCTGAAACGCCCACCACCGCGGCGCACGCGATCGTGGTGAGAAGTCTATTCATTTTCGAGATCGTTCCTTTCGAGATAATATCGGGGACATTAGGGGACAGACCACGATTTTCGTTCGCATGAGACTCGAGCCATCCTACGCCCCATCCAGCGATAGATCGCGTCCGATCTTATCCGCCCCAACCGGAGCTCCGAGATGAACGAGAAGATACCCGTAGCAGCAAAAGTGAAGGTCACCAAAAACGGTCCGTACATCGTTTCGGGAAACCTGCCCCTGAGCGACGAGATTATCGGCGCCAACAGCGCGGGCGAGTCGGTGAAGTGGGAACACGGCCGGGCGCATCCGCCGCAGGCGCAATACGCGCTTTGCCGATGCGGACACAGCTCGCATAAGCCATTTTGCGACGGCACGCACGCGAAGATCGGTTTTGACGGAACCGAAACCGCAAGCCGTGCGCCCTACCGCGAGCAGGCCAAGGTCATTCGCGGGCCGAAATGGTCGTTGACCGACGCCGAGAGCCTGTGTGCGTCCGGGCGTTTCTGCGATCCGAACGGTTCGGTATGGAATCTCGTCAACGAGACCGACAATCCGGCCGCGAGCGCGCATTTCGTGCGGCAGACCTGCGACTGTCCTTCGGGCCGGCTGGTGGCGTGGGACAACGCGACCGGTGAGCCTTTGGAGCCCAAATACGAGCGCTCGATCGGCCTCATACAGGATCCCGTCAACGCTTGCCTGGGACCGATATGGCTGCGCGGCGGCGTGCAGCTCGTCGGCGGCGACGGCTTCGAATACGAACTGCGCAACCGCATGACGCTGTGCCGCTGCGGGGCGTCGAAGAACAAGCCTTTCTGCGATGGCGCGCATGTGTCGATCGGGTTCAACGACAAGAGCTGACCCGGGAATAACGGGCCGTGTAAAATCGGCGCCTTTCCGGCCAACGAGATAGCCATGAACGCCAGAATCCCCGCGCTCGCTCTCAGCGCTGCGCTTGCCGCAGCCACCCTGTCGTCGCTCGCGCTGCCCGTGCGGGCGGCGGAGCAGGACGGCCTCATTGCGCGCAAGGACATTTTCGGGAACCCGACGCGGACGCTGCCCGCGATCAGCCCGGACGGCAAGAACATCGCCTATATCGCCCCGCGCGATGGCGTGCTCAACGTGTTCATCGCGCCGAGCGGCAACATCGCCGACGCCAAGCCCGTCACTGCCGACAGCAAGCGCGGCATCCGCTCGTTCTCGTGGGCGCAAAACAGCAAGCAGCTCATCTATACGCAGGACGAAGGCGGCGATGAGAATTGGCGCATCCACGTCGTCGACGTCGCGACCGCGAAGGACACGATCATCACGCCCGCGGGCAAGGTCCAGGGCCAGATCATCGCGACCAGCATCACCAAGCCGGACGAGATCCTGGTCGGCATCAACGACCGCGATCCGCAGAATCACGACATCTATCGCCACAACCTGAGGACCGGCGAGCAGAAGCTGCTGTTCAAGAACGAGGACGGCTACACCGCGTTCGTCGTCGACGACAGCCTGACTCTGCGCATGGCCGGAAAGCAGACGCCGGGTGGCGGCATCGAAGTGTTCAGGCGCGATAGCGCCGGCAAGATGACGTCGTTTACCAAGATCTCCCCGGAGGATGCGCTGACCAGCCAGTTCGTCGGCTTCGACGTTGCCGGCACGACGCTCTACGCGATCGACAGCCGCGGCCGCGACAAGGCGGCACTTGTGACCATCGACCTCGACAGCGGCGCGCCGAAGGCGATCGCCGAATCGAGCAAGGCCGATGTGAGCGGCACCCTGACGCATCCCGCGACGGGCAAGGTGCAGGCCGCGCAAATCACGTATCTTCGCGACGAATGGCAGGTGATCGATCCCCCGGTCAAGCCCGACATCGATTTCCTCGACGCCAATGCGCGCGGCCAATGGACCGTCACCAGCCGCTCGTACGACGACAAGCAGTGGACGGTCCTCGTCGATCGCGTCACGGAGCCGGTCGCCTTCTGGCTCTACGACCGCGGCGCGAAGAAGTTCACCAAGCTCTTCACCGCGCGTCCGAACCTGGAAGGCGCGCCGCTCTCGCCCATGTATCCTGTCGAGATCAAGGCGCGCGACGGCCTGACGCTGGTGTCCTATCTGACGCTGCCGCGCGGCGCCGACTCGACCGGCAGCGGCAAGCCCGCGAAGCCCCTGCCGATGGTGCTCTACGTGCACGGAGGTCCGTGGTATCGCGACAGCTACGGCTACAACCCGACGCATCAGTGGCTCGCCAATCGCGGCTACGCGGTGCTCTCGCCCAACTACCGCGGCTCGACCGGCTTCGGCAAGAGGTTCGTCAACGTCGCCGACATGCAGTTTGCCGGCACCATGCACGACGATCTCATCGACGCGGTGAAGTGGGCGATCGACAGCGGCATCGCGCAAAAGGACAAAATCGCGATCATGGGTGGATCGTACGGCGGCTACGCCACGCTCGTCGGCATGACGTTCACGCCGGAGACGTTCGCGTGCGGCGTCGACATCGTCGGTCCGTCGAATCTGGTGACGCTCATCGAGAGCTTCCCGCCGTACTGGCAGCCGTTCATGGAAGTGAGCTGGTACAAGCACGTCGGCGATCCGCGCACCGAGGACGGCAAGAAGTTCCTGCTGACTCGCTCGCCGATCACCAAGGTCGATCAGATCAAGCGTCCGCTACTGATCGGGCAGGGCGCCAACGATCCTCGCGTGACCCGCAAGGAGTCCGACCAGATCGTCGCCGCCATGAACGCGCGCAAGATCCCGGTCACCTACGCGATCTACGCCGACGAAGGGCATGGCTTCGCCCGGCCCGAGAATCGCATCTCGTTTTATGCGATCGCCGACAATTTCCTCAGCACGTGTCTCGGAGGACGCGCCGAGCCGATCGGCGACGATGCGAAAGGCGCTGCCCTGGCCGTGCCGGATGGCGCCGCCAACGTGCCCGGTCTGAAGGATGCGCTTGCAGCGCTGCCGAAATAGGGAGCGGAGTACTCATAATCCGCGAACTGTGACTTGCAGGATGTAAGATCTACGAATAGGGCTTTCCCAACTTCGAGGGGTCAGACATGAGACGCGTGCAGAAGCTGGTGCCTGTAGTGTTGGGTGGCTTGTTAATCCTGGCGGGCTGCGCCGGCGCGCCCGAGTCGGGCAAGAGCGTGACTCCGCCAGCGACCACAACGCCGTCGCCGTCGCGTCCTCCGGGAGCGCCTCCGCCGGCGCCCCGCCCTCAGGCAAACGAGCCGCCGCCCGCGATCGACGAGGGCATGTCATCGTTCGAGCTGCAGGAACGCTTGAACCAGCTCGGCTACAAGGTCGGCGCGGTCGATGGCGTGCTCGGACCGAGAACCGTCGAGGCGCTCAAGAAATACCAGAGCGATAACAATCTTCCGCCGACGGGCGCACTGGACGTTCCAACGATCAAGAAGCTGCGGACTGCGAAGTACTAGGGTTGCACCGGCTGTTTCTGAAGTCGCGCGCGTAGCATTCCGCGCAACGGGTGGTGTGAGGAGCACCGCGACAAGGAATCTGCTTTTGGATTATGTGAACAGCAGATTCCTCTCCCGCGTATGCGGGCTCGGAATGACATGACTTTGCATGTTCGATGGCACTATCGACGAGCCGCCAATTGTCCAGTCGCGAAAGGCTTCGCCAATGAGTAAATCGATGCTGAAGGAGTGGACAGCACACGAGTTGGTCGCCGAGCTGCGGCGGCGGGAGCGAGTCGCGCTCACCGAGCCAACCGGAGCCGATCGTGCGCGCGCGATTTCCACGTCCGTTGTCGGTCGCTCGCACGAGCTGCAACAACTTTCCACCGCGGAGCTTGCGAAGCTGGCGCAAGACCGCCAGCGTGCTATCTACGGCGTAGACAACCGGCAGGATCTCTATCTCGTCAAATCCGCCAAGGTCCATGCCGCCGCCAAGGGTGTGGTCGCGCTGGTCAAGACCACGGACCTCCATCGAAAAAGCGATGGAAGCTACACGCTCGCGACCGAGCCCTATCGCGATGCTTACCGACTCTGCGCGACCGAACCTTTCGTCTCGCAGCCAACTGGATGCTTTTGCTCGGGGTTTCTCGTCGCGCCGGATGTTGTTGCAACCGCCGGCCATTGCGTCAGGGGCCCGGCCGACCTTGCCAATACGCGCTTTGTATTCGGCTTTCGCATGGTCGACGCCAATAAAGCGCGGACGAGCTTCTCCGCAGACGACGTGTACGCCGGGTCACGGCTGATCGGCCGACAGCTCGCGGGCGACGGCACCGACTGGTCGCTGGTTCGGCTGGATCGCCCCGTCGTCGGGCGCAAGCCGGTCAAGATCCGCACCCGCGGCAAGATCGGCAACAAGCAAGCTTTGTTCGTCATTGGTCATCCCTGCGGGCTGCCGCAGAAATATGCGCCTGGCGCGCAGGTGCGGGACAACGCGCCCGCGCCGTACTTCGTTGCAAATCTCGATACCTACGGCGGCAATTCCGGTTCACCTGTTTTCAACGCGGGTGACGCAACCGTAGAGGGAATTCTTGTTCGCGGCGAAAACGACTTCGTCACCAATGGCAATTGTTATGTTTCGCTCGTTTGCCCGTCGACCGGCTGCCGGGGCGAGGATGTTACGCGTTCCACCGTGTGGGCCGCGAAGGTGCTCAAAGAAAAGGCGGGATCGAGGCCGGGTTCCGGGCCGAAGAAGACCGGTCGGCGTCGCGCAACAAAATCGGCAGCCAAGCCGCGCCGCAAGAAGACTTGACACGATTAAAAGCTTGCACAGGCCGAGACCGGCGATCAGATAGATTCGATCGATCGCCGCGGATTGCGGGGAACGCGAAAACATTCGGCCCGGACGGGCCCGGACGACGTATGCACGGCGGATGCTAAATCGTGATCATGTCTCGTATGCCTGACGACGGCCGGTGCGCCGCTTTCGGGTGATCTACTTGTCCTGTTTCGCGTAAATGGCGCGCACGCTGTCGATAGTGTCGGCGTCCTGCGGTTTCTTGTCCGGCCGGTAGCCCTTCACGCGCGCAAAGCGAAGCGCGAGCCCGCCCGGATATCGCGGGCTGGCCTGCAGGTCGTTGAACGTGATCTCGACGACGAGCTCCGGCCGCACGCGAACAGTCCAGTCGTCGCGCGCGACTTCGCGCTTCAACAGCTCCTTGGTCTGCCAGGCAAGCATCGCGTCGGTCATGCCCTTGAATGTCTTGCCCAGCATGACGAACTCCCCGCTCGCCGGGTCGATCGCACCGAGATGGAGGTTCGAAAGCCAGCCCTGGCGACGGCCGTGTCCCCATTCCGCCGCCAGCACCACAAGGTCGAGCGTGTGACTGCGCTTGACCTTGAGCCACGACGCGCTGCGGCCGCCTGGGTCGTACGGGGCGTCCAGCGCCTTGACCATCACGCCCTCGTGTCCATGCTCGAGCGCGCCGTCGTAGAAAGCCTGCGCGGCAGCAATCTCGCTCGTGACCAGGCGCGGGATCAATAACTCGGACGGCAGCGCGGCGGCCATGGACTCGAAGCGTTCCGCGGCCGGCAAGGGCACCGTATCCCGATCGTCGTGGTGCAGGCAGTCGAAGAAGAATACCGACAGCGGCATCGTCGCACGCATGGCGTCGATATCGAGTACGCGTCCGAACCGGCGCATCGTGTCCTGGAACGGATAGGGCGCGCCGTTGGGTTTGAGCGCGATCGCTTCGCCGTCGAGAATCAGCGCCCGCGCTTTCGCACGGCGGACTGCGGTCACGATCTCGGGCGCGGCGGCCGTGACGTCGTTGCCGGTGCGCGAATAGATGCGCACATCATCGCCGTTCTTGTGCACTTGCACGCGCGCGCCGTCGAGCTTCCACTCGAGCGCTGCCATGGGAATGCGCGCCATCGCGTCCACGATAGTTTCCGCCGGCTGCGCCAACATCGGCGCGAGCGGCTGAAACAGCGCGATGGCGAAGCGGCTCAAGCCGGCGGCGCCGTCGGTCAGCGCAGGCGACGCGACGCTCGCGATCCCGCCTGCGATCATCGCCGCGCGGCGGACGATTTCCGCCGGCAGGCCGGCGGCAGCGGCGACGGCCTCGATCATAAGGCCTTCGAGCGCGCCCTGGCGCAGCTCGCCGAGCAGCAGGCGCACTAGAAATTCCTGCTCGCGACGCATGGCCCTGCCGAAAAGCCCGGAGAGCAGACGCGTGCGTTCGGCAATCGACCCGGCGCCGCTGGCGCGACCGATTGCATCGAGCGTTGCGTTCACCTCGATGAGAGTCAGCTGCGGACTTTCGACATTCGCAGCGGGTCGTGATTCGCGGATCAGGGCATAACCGACGCCGCTTCGTCCCTGCCGGGTCACGCCGGCGAGATAAGAGACGCCGATGTCGATTTCGTCCGGGGCAAGCGCGCGCAGGAATTCCGCGATGCGCGCAACTTTGCCACGACGGCTGGGGTTCTCGCCGACGTGCTGCGAGGTATCGACGAGGTCAGCAAGGAGCATGAGAAGAGGTCAGGTCAACATTTCTGAAATTTTAACCCGACCGCATTTGCGTGGTGGGTTACCAAGTGCAGTGCAGTGGCGATGCGCTCGACCCGTGCGTAAGGATGGATCCATAGACCGCATCGCTCGCAGGTCGTCGGAGTAGAATTGTGCACGATTTGCAATGGGCCCCTCAATGGCGAGGTCGACCCAGGGCCGGGAGCGAGCAGGAGAGACATGAGCAGTCGATCCGGAGGCGTCGTGTTGTTTTTGGTCGCGTTGCTGTCGACGTCGGCGGTAGCGGCCGAGGCTGGCGTAACGGCTACGGCGATCACGATCGGGCAATCCGTAAGTTTGAGCGGCCCGACCGGCTCGCTCGGCCAGGAGATGCAGGCCGGCGCAGTCGCCTACTTCAACCACGTCAACAAGCAGGGTGGCGTCAATGGCCGCACCATTGTGCTCAAGACATTGGACGACGGCTACGAAGTCGAGAGGACCGTCGCCAACGTCAAGACTTTGATCGAGCAGGATCGCGTATTTGCGCTTTTCGGCCTGCGCGGGACTGCGCACACCAACGCGGCAGCCAAGATTTTCGCGCCGGCGCAAGTCCCGCTTTTCGCGACGTTTTCGGGTGCACGATCGCTGCGCGAACCATTCAATCGCTACATTTTTCACATCCGTGCCAGCTACTCGGACGAAACCGACAAGATCTTCAAGCAACTTAGCCAGCTCGGGCTCAACCGGATAGGCGTGTTTTATCAGAATGACGGATATGGCAAGGAAGGAAGAGCCGCGGCAGAACAGGCCGTAAAGAAATACGGGCTGGCAATCGCCGCGTTGGGGACGGTAGAGCCGAACAGCAGCGATGCAAAGAGCGCGGTCGCCGCGATCGCCCGGATCCAGCCCCAAGCCATCGTCATGTATGCGAGCTACAAGGCGAGCGCGGAGTTCGTTCGCGGGATGCGCGCAGCACAGTCGTACGCGCAATTCATGAATCTCTCGATCGTGGGCGCCACCGCGCTGGCCAAGGAGCTGGGGAATGACGCCCGCGGGATCGGCGTGTCGCAGATCGTTCCATTCCCGTGGAACATCGGATTCCCGATCGTCAAGGAATATCAGACGGTGATGAAGACCGAGACGGGAAAGAGTGAATACTCGTTTCTCACACTGGAGAGCTATCTGTCAGCGCGAATATTGGTCGAGGGCCTGCGGCGCGCGGGCCGCGATCTGACGCGCGAGAAGTTAATTGCAGCGCTGGAGACCATGCATGATGTCAATTTCGGCGGATTTCGCGTCAGCTTCTCGCGAACCAATCACGAAGCGTCACAATTTGTGGAGTTGACGGTCATTGGCAAGGATGGACAGATCCTTCGCTAGTGCCGTTCCAACTTGTTGTGCCTAACAACAAGTAATCGCGGAAACGAGAGATCGTCCTTTTTCACACAACAACGCCATCTTCAAATTGCCGAGAATAGTTGGAACGGCACTAGTAGTCGCCACGAAACATGCAAAAGGGTTGTGGGCGCGCGCCTTCTCGCCGGCCCTCTGCGAGGTGTCGACGAGGACGGAGAGCATCATGCCTGGCATCGGAATGCGAAGGGGCGAACGAACGGCCCGGCCTCTTTCCGAACTGGATCGTTAGCTCAGAAAGTCACTGTTCGCCGTTGCCAGTGGTCACGACCCTGATCGATCGCTAGCAGCCGGCGACACACTTCCCCGCGCCGTCGAATTCCATCGTCTTGCCGCTCAGCGCGGGATACACGGGACGTCCCTTGACCAGCGCAACGAAGGCGGCGGTACGCGACGTCGGGAGCACCTTGCCGCCCGAGGTCGCGCGTTCGTTGACGTGATTCACGATGACCGACGCAGGCTGCACGAGCGTGTTGACCGCGTATGCGGCCGCCTCCGGCGTCAGCGCGCTCTGCCCGAAGTTGAGCTCCATGAGGTTCGCCTTGTAGAAATCGTGCTCGACCGTCTGCATTTCGGCGTGCAGTCCGGTGTCGCCGGTCAGGTATGCGGTGAGCCCGTTGGTGAATCGGATGACATAGCCGCTGGGGGGGCCGAGCGGGATGCTCACGTTGTCCGCTTCGTGGAGTTTTCGCTCAGCCTCGCTGAGCAAGGCCACCGGCACCGTGCTGTCGTGCGCCGCGGGAACGACGACGATCTCGACGGCCTTGGACGCGGCCGAAGCTTTGAACGTGCGCGTCCCGCCGGTCTGGACGGTCGCGAGGCAGGGCGCCGACAAGGGCCCGACGAGGTCGGCCCCGGTCGTCGCGCAAGCCGCCGTCGGCTTGCCGCGGATCGTTTCGACTTTGCGTCCGATGAAGTTCGCCAGGGGCACGACCATGATCACGGCGGCGTTCTTCGCGGCGGTGATCTCGGCAGTCGTGGAATTCGGCGCCGCCGATACGACTTCCGGGTTATCGCAGGTGCCCGCTTCAAGGGCCTTCATTTTCATGTCGCCGATGTGATCGCCGTGCGCGTGGCTCAGGATGACGACGTCGATCTTGCCCAGGCGTGGGTCTTCGCCACCGGTGACCGATTGTCCTGCGTCATAGAGGATGCGCAGACCGGTCGGATCCTCGAAGATGGTCGCGCGGTCTCGCATGCAGAGCTCGCCGGCGTGCGAGCCGAGGGGTGTGATCTTGACGTTTTGCGCGGCAGCCGCGGAGCAGAGGGCTGCCGCCAAGACAAAAACCGCGAAAATCGAACCAGCGATGTGCGATTGCATGTTTTCTCCTTAGGTAGAGCGTGTCCAGGCGAGGATTCTGATGTATGCGGATCATGCGGCTGTAGGTGCGAATTTATTCGCACGCGGTGGCAAAAGATACGTCGGCGGCCGAATCAATTCGGCCCTACAGGTATGCGGATCAGGAAACAGTGGGCCGTCTCCGATAATTTCAGTCGCCGGACTTGATTTTGTTGTCCTTGATGACTTTGGCCCAGCGAACCATTTCCTTGCGCACGAAGGCATCGAGCTCATCGCCGGGCGCGCCGCGTACGTCCATGCCTTGTGCCGCGAGCTTTTCTCGGACCGAGGGCGCGTTCACGGCCTTGGCGAGCTCGTCATAGATTCGTTTGACCAGCGGCGCCGGCATGTTGCCCGGAGCGATCACGCCCCACCACGTGTAAGCCTCGAAACCGGGCACGCCCTGAGCCGCGATCGGCTCGACGCCGGGAAGGCTCGGATCGGGCTTGAGCGACGTCACGGCGATCGCGCGCAGCCGTCCCGACGCGACGTGTGGGCTCACCAGGAATACGGAGCCGATCGCCAGAGGAATCTGGTTGGCGATCGCATCGCTCATCAACGGGCCGCCGCCGCGATACGGAATGTGATTGAACTCGACGTCGAGCTGATTGCCGAGCTGGGTCATCGTCAGATGGCCGATGCTTCCGGCGCCGATCGTGCCGTAGGCGACGCTCCCCGGCTGGGCCTTGGCTGCGGCGACGACATCCCGGAACGACTTGTAGGGTTGCGCCACATTGGTGACGAGCGCCATGCCGCCCGTGCCCACGAGCATAAGCGGGGTCAGGTCCTTGAGCGTGTCGAACGGCAGGTTGGGGATCAGCGACGGATTCACCGCGTGCGTATCGAAGACGACGCCGATCGTGTAGCCATCCGGCTCGGCCTTGGCAATCACAGCGGTACCGATCGAGCCGGACGCGCCGCCGCGGTTGTCGACGATGAACGTCTGACCCGTCTGTGTGGACATCTGCTGGGCAAGGACGCGCGCGACCTGATCGACCGAGCCGCCCGGCGGGAACACGGCGATCACCTTGACCGGCTTCGCAGCGGGCCAGGCCTGTGCGGCCGCACTTGCGGCGAACGCGCAGGCGAGTACGAAGATAAGAGCGACAAGCGCAATGCGATTAATATGGGGACAGACCACGGATTCCTTCCGGTGCAGGGGAGATGAGGACAATGCGCCGTACCCGCGACAATTCTGGCATGGAAATGGACGCCACGCGTCGGTCAAGCAAATTCATTTGGCCGCCAGAAATTCCGCGAGCAGGCGGTGGAAGTGATGGACGCCACGCTCGCGCGTCGGTGAATAGCGCCCGCCTCGATAAAGGCGCGAGCGCACGCCACGTTGGACCGCCTCCACGATCGCCTCGTCTTCCGCCTCCACACGATCGAGCGCGCCCCCCGCGCCTTCGCCGATCGCTGCGGCGTCGCCGACATAGCTCCGGAACGCCACGCGCGTACGGCTGACACCTGCAGGCTGCACGAGGTTCACCGACAGGCCCCAGGGATAGAAGTTGAGCATCAGGTTGGGGAACATCCACCAGTAGTACGCCGCGATGCGCTGGCCGTAGTCGGGCGTGTGCGGCGGCGGCGCGAACGCGGCCTCGCCGGGTTGCGCGAGCGCGCGTTGCAGATTCGAGTAGCGGAAAAGCTCCGTTGCATAGCTTCCGTAATCGACCACCTCGTTCAGCGCCGGATGCACGAACGGGATGTGGAATCCTTCCAGGTAGTTCTCGACATAGAGCGCCCAATGCGCGTCGATTTGGTAGGCACGGTCGCGCGCGGGATCGTGGCGATATCCCTCGACGCCGAGCCAGTCGAGGCGATGCGGCAGATCGCCTGCGAAGTCCGCAAACGGAGCGGCTGGATCGAGCGCCGCGAAGCCCTGTCCCGCCCACTCGGCGAAGGGCACATTCGGCAGATCATCGGCGGGCGACGGAAAGTTTTTCGCAGCCGCGAACTCAGGCATGAAGGTCATGCGTCCGGCGAGATCGAAGCGCCGCGAGTGGTAGCCGCACCGTATATGGTCCGCGGAGCAGGGCGTCTTGACGAGAATGTTCCCGCGATGCGTGCAGACGTTCGACAGACACCGCAACGTGCCCTCGGCATCGCGCGCCAGAAGCAACGGCTCGTCGAGGAGCTCCGGCAGCAGGTCGCGGGGAGCAAGCGAGCCGGGCTCCGCGACGCCGGCTAGGTCACCGAGCCATTGCCAGGTGCGAACGAAAACGCGATCGCGCGTCGCGGCATACGCCGCCTCGGTGCGGTAGAACGCGGGCTCGAGCGTGGCGGCGCGAGCGATATCCGGGTCGATGGTCAGGCGCATTGGCGACAACGGGGATTCGCCGAACGAAACGCAATAGTTTACATTCCCCTCAGCATCGCGCTTCTGGGCGACATTTCCCATCGAAAAACATGACCCGAGAACTGTAATGGACACCAAAAAAATCGAGGCTCTCAAACAGAAATACGCTGGCACCAAGGGCGGAGAAATTTTTCACGCACCTTTTGCGGCGGTCGCGGCTCAGGTCTTTTCCAACTGCGATCAGCGAAAATGGCCGTTTGCGGGCGCGGCAACCTTTCTCGGCCTGCCTTACCGGCCGGAGTCGGCCGCGGCTCCGGATTTCGGTGGCTTGGATGTAGCGCTGATCGGTGTCCCGATGGATCTCGGCGTCACCAACCGCGCCGGAGCGAGGCTCGGACCACGCGCGGTGCGGGCGGTAGAGAGGATCGGCCCATACGAACACGCGCTGGGCATCGCGCCATTGTTGCATGTGCATGCCGCAGACGTGGGCGACGTGCCGATGAAAAGTCGCTTCAGTCTCGAGGAGTGTCATGCCGATATCGAGGCATTCTTCGGGAGGGTTCGTGCGGCCGGCGTCATTCCCCTTGCGGTGGGTGGCGACCATTCGATTACCTATCCGATTCTCAAAGCGTTGGGCAGGGATCGGCCGGTGGGCATGGTTCATATCGACGCGCACTGCGATACCGCCGGTATGTTCGAGGGATCCAAGTTTCATCACGGCGGCCCATTCCGGCAGGCCGTCCTGGACGGGGTACTGGACCCCGAACGGTCAATCCAGATCGGCATCCACGGCGGTGCGGAGTATCTGTGGGAGTTCTCTATCGACAGCGGCATGACCGTCTTGCACATGGAGGACGTGGTCGCAATGGGCGCGGCGGCAGTGATTGCAAAAGCTCGTGCAGTGATTGGCGACGGGCCGATCTACGTCACCTTTGATATCGATAGCATCGACCCGGGCTTCGCACCGGGCACAGGTACGCCGGAAGTCGGAGGATTGACGCCGCGCGAAGTGCTGGCAATTCTGCGTGGGATCGCCGGCACGCACATCATCGGTGGCGATGTGATGGAGGTCGCACCTCAATACGATGCAACGACCAACACGGCGCAGGTCGCGGCTCAAATGCTGTTCACGGAACTATGCCTGGTCGCCCTCGACCCTAAGTTTGTGTCACGCACGGCGCGTTTCCACACGCCCTCGGTCGACAGCGGTTACTGATCCGCCACGAGGCCTGGCTCATACGATTGCACGAGCTTCGGATATGTCGATCGGCTTTACAATGGGACAGACCACGGATTCCTTCTGGTGTAGGGCGGATGAGAAACCGTGGTCGGTCCCCGATAATTCAGAAAACGTGGTCTGTCCCCAATAACGGCGGTTGAGAATCAAAAATCGGGGAGAGTAAACCACCATGTCGCCAAACCTTGACGGTCGGCGAACTTCCATCTGTCTCGAATGAGACCGCTACGTCACACCATCCACCCTACCAAGGCATCCCATTCAAATCCGGCGCATGCGCTGCTTGCTCTGGCAAGTTCCCAGCCAGATGCATCAATGCCATGACCAATACGCCGGCGCACCCGCCTCCGATAAATGCCCCCAACACCCACCAGAAAGAAACCATCGGGTCACCCCCTTCTTATAGGCCCTCGTGGTTGCCAGGAAAATTGCGCCCAGGCTGCGCTTATCGATTCGCTCCACGACGTGGGACGATCGAAGTCGTTGTTGTTGACAATGTGTTTTACAGTGCTTAAAAAAAAGGTCCGGCGTCGGCCAGACCTTTGTATCGCGGAACGTTGGATCGGCCGCATGATTTCCTCGCCTAATCCCAGCTCAGCGCGCCACCCGTTTGATACTCGATGACGCGTGTCTCGAAAAAGTTCTTCTCTTTCTTGAGATCGATCATCTCCGCCATCCACGGGAACGGGTTGTCGGCCTTGTCGAACAGCGGATCGACGCCGATTTGCTGGCAGCGGCGATTGGCAATGAAGCGCAGGTACTCCTTGAACATGGTCGCGTTCAATCCCAGCACGCCGCGCGGCATGGTGTCTTCGGCGTAGGCATACTCGAGATCGACGCCCTTTTTCATCAGCGCGCGGACTTCCTCCCGGAACTCCGGCGTCCACAGGTGCGGGTTTTCCATCTTGATGGTGTTGACCAGGTCGATGCCGAAGTTGCAGTGCATCGACTCGTCGCGGAGAATGTACTGGTACTGCTCGGACGCACCGGTCATCTTGTTTTGCCGGCCCATCGCCAGGATCTGCACGAAGCCGACGTAGAAAAACAGCCCCTCCATGATGCAGGAGAAGACGATAAGGCTCTTCAGGAGATTCTGGTCGGCCTCCATCGTGCCGGTCTTGAACGAGGGATCGGTGAGTATGTTGATGAACGGGATCAGGAACTCGTCCTTGTCGCGGATCGACTTGATCTCGTGGTACGCGTTGAAGATCTCGGCTTCGTTGAGTCCCAGGCTCTCGACGATGTACTGGTACGCGTGGGTGTGGATCGCCTCCTCGAACGCCTGCCGCAGCAGATACTGCCGGCATTCCGGCGCAGTTATGTGGCGATAGGTGCCGAGCACGATGTTGTTGGCGGCGAGCGAATCGGCTGTGACGAAGAAGCCGAGGTTGCGCTTGACGATCAGCCGCTCGTCGTCGGTGAGTCCGTTGGGGTTCTTCCACAGCTCGATGTCGCGCTGCATGTTGATCTCCTGCGGCATCCAGTTATTCGCGCACGCGGAGAGATATTTGTCCCAGGCCCACTTGTACTTGAACGGGACGAGCTGGTTGACATCGGACTGCGCGTTGATGACACGCTTGTCCTCGGCGCGCACGCGGCGGAAGCCGTTCTGCAGCGCCTGCGTCTCGGCGTCGAGGTCGTGCACTGGCTCGCGTGACAGGATGCCGCCATAGACCTCGACCGAAGTCTGCGCCCCGATCACATCCGGCGACTGCGGCATCGGTCGCTTAAGCGGTGTCACAAAATCGTCGTCAAATGTCAGCATAATCGTCCTCGTGTCCCTGTCGCTTCGTTTTGTCCTCGCACCGGCACGATTGTCCGGGCGCGGACTTTTTCTTTTCCCTATCGTCGTAGATGGCTGCTCGAGCTCCGAATCTCAACCTTTTTTCGCCCGCTTTTCCCTCTTGCTTCGAGGGAGTCCGACCCGCCGCAATCGCGCGAGCTTTTGCGGAAATTCAAGTCCCTCCCACGATTTCGAGAGGGTGGGACGGGTTTCCTAATGCACCGCGTTCAACTTCGCGTAGAGGTAGTCCGGCGAGAAGTCGACGCCGCTCTCCCAGGCGATGGTTGCGAGCCCGTAGTCGAGTACGAACGCCGCGAACCGGTCCTTGTCCCGCAGCGGCTCGAACCCTTCGCCGTACAGCTCATCGGCGAGATCGACCACGCCTTTTCTTCCGTCGTTGAACTCCAGCCAAACCTTGTAGTCACCTAAGTACCGCGCATCCACCACATGACATGGCGCTTGCTCGTACTGGGCCATCTACGGCTCCTCTCTCGGGTTGCCAGCCACTCCTCCACCTTCAACTCCTCACCCCTGTGGCACGCCGCTCCGCGAGTAGTGCAAACCGTTCCTGTCCGGGTTCGCGGGGCGCATCTTCCAACCGCTTATGTTGCTTATCCGCTCGTCCTGAGCCTGTCGAAGGACGAGCGCGACACCGCTTTTGTTGTGGTCCGTTCATGGTTCGACAAGCTCACCACGAACGGGTCCTGTAATCCGATGAATAGTTCTAGTCGATCCTTTCCGGCGCCTGGCCGGTGTTGGTCATGTTTCCTCGACTGCTATTGGCACGACTCGCAATTGGGATCGTCGATCGCGCAGAACTTCGCCGGCGCCGGCTCCTGCGCGGTGAGCGCCTGGTTCTTCGGCATCTTGATCGCCGAGGCGCCCATCGACGCATTCTTGCCGTTGGTCATGCCGATCGAGTCGCCCGAAGAGGACACCGCGTTGAGCTCGCCGCCCTGGCCGGTCGATTTCTCCGCCGACGTCGCCGCCAGCGTGCGCAGGTAATACGTCGTCTTCAATCCACGCACCCACGCGAGCTTGTACGTCTCGTCGAGCTTCTTGCCCGACGCGCCCGCCATGTAGATGTTGAGCGACTGTGCCTGGTCGATCCATTTCTGCCGCCGCGCGCCAGCCTCGACCAGCCACGTCGCGTCGACTTCGAACGCGGTCGCATAGAGCCTGCGCAGATGCTCTGGAACGCGATCGATCTTGGCGAGCGAGCCGTCGAAGTACTTGAGGTCGGACACCATCACGTCATCCCACAGGTCGAGCCGCTTGAGCTCGGCGACCAGGTGCTCGTTGACCACCGTGAACTCGCCCGACAGGTTCGACTTGACGTAGATGTTCTGGTATTCGGGCTCGATCGAAGCAGCTACGCCGATGATGTTGGAAATCGTCGCGGTTGGCGCGATCGCCACGCAATTGGAATTGCGCATGCCGTGCTCCTTGATGCGCGCACGGAGCTTACCCCAGTCCATTGCCGCCGACTCGTCGATCTCGACGTAGCCGCCGCGCTCGTCGCGCAGGAGTCTCAGCGTGTCCTGCGGCAGGATGCCGCGGTCCCACAGGCTGCCCTTGTACGTCGAATAGCGCCCGCGCTCCTCGGCCAGCTCGGTCGACGCCAGATACGCGTAGTAGCACAGCGCTTCCATCGAGCGGTCGGCAAAGCTCATCGCCGCATCCGACGCGTACGGCGTGTGCAGCAAGTGCAGGCAGTCCTGGAAGCCCATGACGCCCAAGCCCACCGGACGGTGGCGCATGTTGGAATCGCGCGCCTTTTTCACCGCGTAGTAATTGATGTCGATCACGTTGTCGAGCATGCGCATCGCCGTCTTGACGGTCGCGCGCAATTTCCCGTGATCGAGCTCGTAGTTGCCGTTCTCCCCCTTGCCCGCTTTCTTCATGTGCGCGAGCAGGTTCACCGAGCCGAGGTTGCACACCGCGATCTCGGTCTCGCTGGTGTTCAACGTGATCTCGGTGCACAGGTTCGAGCTGTGAACGGTGCCGATGTGCGACTGTGGCGAGCGCACGTTGCACGCGTCCTTGAAGGTGATCCACGGATGCCCGGTCTCGAACAGCATCGACAGCATCTTGCGCCAGAGCTGCAGCGCGGGAATCTTCTTGAAGAGCTTCAGCTCGCCGCGCGAAGCACGGTCCTCGTGGCGCGCGTACGCTTCCTCGAATGCGCGTCCCCACTTGTCGTGGAGGTCG
>Ga0193751_1000593_pt1 | contig 26901 bp, 28 predicted proteins | sample L1c2metaG_FD_143050 | JGI IMG/M metagenome (GOLD analysis project Ga0193751, IMG submission 143050) | Soil microbial communities from a riparian zone of the East river system, Colorado, United States - L1c2 | ecosystem: Environmental > Terrestrial > Soil > Riparian zone | place: USA: East River... | reverse complement strand
CTGGCTGCCGACGAGGCCCCGCAGTCACCTCGCCGACGCGGGACGGCGACGACCCCCAGCCGCTGGCACCTGCCCCAATGGCGCAACGTGCACGGCTTCCGCGTGCCGGTCGAGGTCTTCGTGGCGGGGCCGGCGGCGCAGGACGCGTGGATCATCGCAAACCAGATCGACGGGCAGGACTGGCGCAGGCACCGCGAGCGCTACTGGCTGCGCTATGCGGCCCGACACTACCGCGATCGCGGCAGGACCGAGGACTGGCTCGGTGCCCAGGAGCGCCTGGTGGAGCTCGACGCCTCGTTCGAGACCCTCGTGCGCGCCGAGCTGCGCGCTGCCTACGTGGCTGCCGGCGACTACCTGCGCGGGGCCGGCTTCCTGCAGGAGGTCGCCAAGCGCTACCTGCCTGCCAGCCCGCAGCGTCGCTGGGTCGATCGCGAGCTTCGGGCGCTGCTGGCCGAATATCGTGAGGTGCGGGTTCGGCACGGGACGCCCGAATCACGCGCCGAGGCAGCCGAGCTGCTGCTGAACTATCTCGAGGCGCTCGAGATCGAGCCGGGCTTTGCCGACACGCGGGCCGCCATCATGGCGCACGTCCGCGCGGGCAACAGCGAGCGTGCCGCGCAGCTCCTCGAGCGGGCTGTCGCGGCCCCCATCGTCGAGCCGGCACGCTGGTTCAGCATCGTGCAGCTGCTCACCGAGGCGGGGGAGCTGGAGCGTGCATCGGCCATCCTGGCCGAGATCGCTCGCGGCGAGCATCCGGAGGCGCTGAACCGTCGCCGCATCCGGGGCGACCCGGCGCGCAGGATCGCGGCCGCCAGGGTCAGGCTCGCTCGCGCTCGGGAACGCGGAGCTCGCGCGGCGGCCAGCTGACCCGGTCCAAGGTTCTCAGGGCGCCGCGACCACCTGCGTCGGTCCGATCCCCAGCGCCTCGACCTCGTCGCGGATGGCTGTCGCGTCGCCGACGGCGAGCACCAGCATCTCGTCGGGGCGGATCAGCTCCGCGGCCGCCCGCTGGGCCTGCGTGCCATCGACCGCCTCGATCTGCGCGCGATAGCGCTGCCAGTAATCGTCTGGCAGGCCGTAGATCGCGATCGGCTCGATGGCCGCCGCGATCCCGACCGTCGCCTCGAAGCGGAGCGGAAAGACCCCAACCTGGAAGGTGCGTGCCTGCTCCAGCTCGTCCTGCTCTGGCGGTGCCTGCGGCGCGGCCTCGAGCAGGGCCAGGATCTCGGCAATCGCCGAGGCGGTCACATCGGTCTGCACCGCGGTGGTGGTGTTGAACGGTCCGGCCGCACGTCGAGGATCGAAGCCGCAGCGAATGCCGTAGGTGTAGCCCAGCTCCTCTCGGACCCGACGCTGCAGGCGCGACCAGAACATGCCGCCCAGCAGCGTCGACTCGACGAGCGCCGGAAAGTAGTGCGGGTTGAAGCGATCGATCCCGATGCGGCCGATGCGCAGCTCGGTCTGCACCGATCCGGGGCGATCGACGATCACCACCCGCCGATTGGCCGCCGGTCGCGGGGCGAAGGTGCGATGCCCCGGCCCGCTCCCGCTCCAACCGCCCAGCTCTCGCTCTGCCGCACGAACGACGGCCTCCGGATCGAAGGCGCCGGCCACGATCAGGTGCGCCAGCCCAGGGGCGTAGTGCGTCGCGTGGTGGGCGCGCACGTCGGCCACCGTCAGCTGCTCGACGGTCTCCGGCAGACCGGCTGATGGCCGGTGGTATGGCGTGTCGGCGTCGTACAGATACCCGATGAAGGACTCGTCGGCGAGCCGTCCCGGGTCCGCCCGCGCCTGCAGGATGTCGGTCAGCCGCTCGGCCTGCAGGCGTTCGAACTCGCCGGGATCGAAGCGCGGCGCTCGGAGCATCTCGGCCAGGAGCGCCATCCCGGGCTCGAGTTGGTCGGGAAGAGCCTGGAATGCAGCCCGCGAGCTGTCCCAGCTCGATTCGCTGCTCATCTCGATGCCCAGCCGCTCGGTCGCCTCCGCGAACGCCCCTGCATCGAGGCGCTGCGTGCCGCTCACCAGCAGCTGCGCGGTCAGGGCGGCCACGCCGCCACGCGCTTCGTCCTCCGCGGCGGCACCCGCATCGGCGAGCAGGAAGACGCTCGCCAGCCTCGACCCCTCGACCGGCACCAGCCACACGGTCAGCCCATTGGCCAGCCGCTGCCGGGTGAATGGCGGGAAGCGGTAATCGCGGGGCGGGCCGGAGGCGGGTCGCAGGGGGTTGATCGCGATCGTCATGGCTCCCCATCCGGCTGCTCGGCGGGGAGGTAGGTCATCACCAGCCGGTTGTCGGGTCTCAGTGTGGCCTGCATGGCCGCCTGCACCCGCTCCCCGCCGACCGCCGCGTAGCGGCTCACCTCCGCGTTGATCCGTTGGGGCTCATCGAACAGGCAGGTGTACATCGAGAGGCGATCGGCGCGTTCCGAGATCCGCTCCAGGCTCGACTCGACGCCTGCGGCGTGCAGGTTCCGAACCCGCTCCAGCTCGGCGGGAGCGGGTCCTTCATCGGTCAGGCGCTGGATCTCGGTCAGCAATGCCTCCTCGACGACCTGGTGCTCGACCTCGGGCCGCGCGGTCGCCCAGCAGGTGAAGATGGTGGCTCCTCCCACCAACGGGAAGGCAAACACGACAACGTCCTGCGCAACCTGCTGGTCGCGCACCAGCGCGGCGTAGAGCCGCGAGGCTCGCCCCGCACCGAGCAGGTCGACCGCCACCTCGAGCTCGTCGAAGCCTTGGCTGCCGAAGACGGGCATCCGATACGCGAGGTAGGTGCGAGGCAGCGGTACCCTGTCCCTGCGTTCCTCGCGCAGCTCCTGCCCGATGATCGGAGCGATGGAGACATCCGGTCCCGCGGGAAGGGCAGGGTTGGCCGGGATCGGGCCGAAGTGCCTCTCGATGAGGGCCAGGGCTGCCGCCTGGTCGAAGTCACCGGCCACGGTGAGGACCGCGTTGTTCGGCGCGTACCAGGTGGCGAAGAACTGCCGCACGTCGTCGAGGCTGGCGGCGTCGAGATCCTCCATCGAGCCGATCGGTTGATGGTGGTAGGGATGCTCGGGCGGGTAGATCAGCGCGTGCATCTGCTCTGGCCACGATCCGTAAGGTTGGTTGTCGTATGACCACCGCCGCTCGTTCTTGACGACCTCGCGCTGGTTGTCGAGCTTCTCCTGGGTGATCGCCGGCAGCAGGCTGGCGAGCCGGTCGGACTCGAGCCACAGGGCCAGCTCCAGCTCGTGGCTGGGGAGCGCCTCGAAGTAGTTGGTCCGATCGAACCAGGTGCTGGCGTTCCCCGTTCCGCCCGCGGCCTGGATCAGCGAGAAGTGCTCTCCCTTGGCCACGTGGGCAGACCCCTGGAACATGAGGTGCTCGAACAGGTGCGCGAAGCCCGTCTTGCCCGGCTTCTCGTGCTTGGAGCCGACGTCGTACCACAGGTCCACGGCCACGATCGGTGCCCGATTGTCCTGCGAGAGAACCACCCGCAGCCCGTTCGGCAGAGTGTGGCGCTCGATCGGGATGTCCGGCACGGGTTGCAGTCCTCTACGGCAGCAGGCGGGGCCGGAAGGCTACCAGATGCCATGCCGGGGAGCTGACCCGAGACTACGGTTTGGCATACTCCGGAGGGTGAGCGGCGCGGTCCTTGGCGACGGTGCGATCCATGATGTCGAGGGTCTCCGCCACGGTTCGGCCGTTCTCATCGGCCGCGGCCTTGACGTCCTCGTACCGAATATTGGCGTTCCCCATCTCGAGGTGCGCGTCCATGCATCCGCAGGTCAAACACACGATGAGCCTCCTCGGCCACTGATTCGAGGTGACCCGGAACCAGGCCACGCAGATGACGATACGCCGCGCGTTACGGCCGCGCGTGGCGGCTGGCAGTGGGGCGGGGTCACGCCCAGCTCAGTTGCCGCAGTCCAGCAGGCCCGCCGCCTCTTTCGCCCGCAGGACGTGCCAGACGGCGTTGTCGACGCGGGCGCGGAACCAGGCCCTGGTCGAGGCGAACGAGCTGATCGCCTGGGCCATCGCGATGGCCTGATCGACCGGGTTCAGGACGATCATGTCGCCGCCGGCATCGAGGAAGTCGATCGCACGGGTGCCGGGCGACATTGACGCCACGGCCGTGGCTGCCAGGCTGTCTGAGATCACGACGCCGCGGAAGCCGAGATCGCCGCGCAGGATCCCGTTGATCACCGTATTTGAAAACACGGCCAGGTGGTCGGGGTCAATGAGCTCATACGTCGCCAGGGAGATCATCACGAATGGCACGCGGGCGGCGACGGCACGCGAAAACGGCTGGAGATCGGGGTCGTTGCGCATGGTGACCGAGTCGCGCTCGAATAATCCGTGTTGCCGGCCACACGGCCCAACCCGGGGAAGTGCTTCGCAGTCGTCCCGACTCCGCCGGCTCGCATCCCGGCGATGAATGCGGCCACGTGGCTTGCAACGGTCGCAGGATCGTGCCCGAACTCGCGGTCCAGCCGGCCGATCGGGGCGTTCTGCGCATCGGTCCCCGGCGGCACGACGTCGGCAACCGGCGCCAGGTCGAGGTTGATGCCTGCGCCGGACAGCTCGCGACCCCATCGGGCGGCCATGACCTGGAGCTGCGCGGGTGACATGGCGCCCTGCGAAAGTGCGGACGGCATCACGTCGAACCCCGGACCGGAGAGCGCCTGGACGAGGCCACCCTCCTGGTTGGCGGCGATGAAGAACGCGACGCCGTGGGTTGCCGACTGCGTTGCCTTTGCCTGGACCGCGTCGGAGACGGCGCGCACGGCCGCGACCCCCACTGCCGTCCTCTTCGTGAACAGGACCGAACCGAAGTGGAAGGCGGCAATCGCGTCAGACTCGCTGGCGTCGACGCGGTCATTGGTCAGGCCGACCATGAAGAGCTGCCCGATCCGCTGCGCCTCGCTCATCGATGCCAGGGTCTGGAGCGCGCAGGTGGGCGCTGGTGTGGGGATCGGAGTCGCCGGCGTGAGCGTGGGCGACACGGACGGCAACGCAAAGGGCGTGTCGGAGGGCGAGGCGGAGGGCGATGCAGACGGCGTATCGATTTGAGTATCGGAGGGCGCCTCGGAGCGCGATGGCGCACCCGGCGACGCAAGGGGAGCCGTGCTTGGTGTCCCTGCGACGCAGCCGCCGACCAGCGCGGCGATCAATCCCACGGAAAGCCAATGTGCCCGTGGACGTCCACGAGAACCGCGCTGCCTCAGCTGAACGTGAGGATCGGCGTGGATGCGGGGCTGCTTGCTCATCTGCACTCGTTCGACGCAGGGAGCGGCTGATACGTTGCGCGTGGAGGTGGAGCGTGACGCGCGCAACGGTCGACGGGCGGCCGGCTTGGCTGTAACCGAGCACGTATCGACTGTCAGGCGGTTCCTCAAGGCACGTAGGAGGTCTCAACATGCTTCATCGCTCGCAGCTCGCCCGCGGGGTCATTCTCGCCGCCGCCACGAGCCTCATCCTCGTCGCGTGCACGTCAGGTGGCGGAGCGGGCTCTTCCGGAGGCACCGGATCGGTCACAGTAGGCATGGCGAGCGCAAGTGGTCTCGGGCCGTTCCTCACGGGCCCCAATGGCAAGACCCTGTACACCCACGCAGGTGACAGTGCCAACACCTCGACCTGCACCGGCACGTGCCTCGCGGCCTGGCCGGCGCTCACTGTGACCTCGGGACAGCAGCCAGTTGCCGGAGCCGGGGTCACCGGGCAGCTTGGGTCGTTCTCTCGCCCGGATGGCGGGACGCAGGTCACCTACAACGGGCTGCCTCTCTACTACTGGCAGGGCGATACCAAGGCGGGCGATGTCACCGGACAGGGCATCAGCGGATTTACCGTCGCACTGGCCGCGGGCAGCTCAGCGGGATCGAGCACGGCGGCGGGATCGAGCAGCACAGCGCCGGCGAGTACGTCGGGTGGCGGCGGCTACTAGCAGCGGCGCCTAGCGGATCGCACGATCTGCACCGGCCGCCATAACGTCGACGTGGCTCCCTGAAGAACGGGACGCAGGCTGCACCGGGGCGGACGCCCCTCGCTCGGCGCGGCCTTCGCGGCTGGAGCCTCGTCGCGCGCGTCGGTTGCCTCGAGGCGCAGCCTGATCCGAATGAGCATCCGGCCCGCGTTGACTGCGGTGGCGATCTGAGACTCTCCGGGCTTCCCTGGGAGGCCAGCCAGCCGAGCGAAGAACGGCTTGGCCTCGAACATCGTTGTATGAAGCTGGACCGAGTCATGCGGGTCGGTTACCACCGTGGCATCACCCGCAACCTGGCGCCCTTCTAGCCACACATGGGTGAGTGGGTTGGAGGGCAGGTTCTTCCACCAGGAATCGCCGGTCGTCACCCACATCTCCGCGCCGCGGACAAGGTAGGCGACCGGCGTGCTGTACCGGCGTCCGCTGCGCCGCCCGGTCCATTCGACGACCGTGAACCAGCGGCTCCAGGGCCAGTGCAGCGGTGACCGGAGCAGGCGTTTCATGACCGGGTTCCACAGGTTCAGCAGTCGCCCGAGAAGCGTTCCCCGCAGCGCAGGCGACGCGGTGCGGCTCATGGCCTCGCTCACCGACGAACGTGCTGAGCGAGGCCGGTCCGCCTCGTGTTACGGGCGCGAGCTGACCTGGAAGCAGGCGACGTCGTACTGCGAAACGGCCGCCGAGCTCTGAGCGTGGAGCTTGGACGCGGTGTTGTCGCTCCCGGCATACACCAGAGCGGCATGCGTAAAGCCGGTTGTGCCGAAGCCGTTCGGCATCTGCAAGGCAGTATCCGAGCCGCACGACTGGCTCGGCTGGCCGTTGCCATTGGGATTGGCTGCGCCAAACGCCCCACCGACGAGGGCGAAGCTGAGAATGGCTCCTCCGGCCAACGCGAGGATGACAGACCGTGAGCGTGTGACCATGACCAGGCTCCTCCGTGCGAGTACAGCTGAGACAGCTATCCATACGCCCGTGGTTACCATCCCCGCCGGCTAGAGGCGACGAGACCGGACCTTCATGAGGCGCGTTCGACGCCGAGAAGCCGGTCGGCGTGTCCAGCTCACTTGAGCTGAGGTGCCGACCGGTGCACCGCCTCGGGCTCGGCCTCCGGTTGCGTGACAACCGGAGGCCATTGCAAATCGTCAGCCGAGGACGTACCGCAGTGCCGCGGCCCGCTTGACGACGGGGATCCTCTCGACGATTGCGTCCAGTCCGAAGTACTCGCCGGCACCGATGATCCCGAGTGCCAGGGCCACGATAGCCAGGACCGAGTGGTACTCGACCACTCCGTTGGAGAAGTCCCACGCAGCGATCCAGAAGAGCCCCATCATCAGGAAGCCAGCAACACTGGCGAAACGAGTCGCGAGGCCCAAGATCAGAGCCGCGCCAATCGCAACCTCGCCGAACATGACCATGAAGTTGACGATCGGCAGCAACGTGCCGTTCCCGGCCAGATCGACCCAGAAGGCGTGCGTCGGGTTCACGATTGTCCCGTCCGCGACCTTCGCAGCGGTCGTGCCGATCGTGCCGAACTTGAGAAACCCTGCGGCGGTAAACGGCTCCGCACCGAACAGCTTCTCAATGCCCGCATAGAAGAAGACCCAGCCCACGGTCAAGCGCGCGATCAGGACTCCGATCGCCCGGTACTTGCTCAGTCCAGTCATTCCTGGTTCCACCTTTCTCGCCGCCCGAACTGGCGGTCAGAACTACGATGACGTTTGTTCGCGCCTTGACCGTAGAGGTGGTGGCCTGCGGCAGCGCGTGCCGACTGGACCGAATTCGAGGGACCGATGGCCCGGGTCATCGGTCCCTGGCTGCGCGTCCCGACACGCCCAGACTGCTTCTGTGAGGCGTTAGCCTGTCCGCGTGCGCCGGGCCGCCAAGGAACGCCAGAAAGCCGGTGCCTCGCGCCTTCCATTGGCACTTGAGGCGCTCGATGCGGCTGTTCGGGGAATCAGCGGAGTCCTTGACGTCGAGCAGGTTCTTCAGCTGATCGTTGACCGGGTACGCGAACTCGTGGCGGCGGAGTACGCCGCGCTCGGCATTGTCGACGAGGCAGGCCAGATCGTTGAATTCATCACGAGCGGGATCACGGCGGAGGATCGGCAAGCCATCGGTGAGCTTCCACGCGGGCATGGTCTCCTGGGCCTGATCATCCGCGAGAATCGCTCGTACCGGATTCCGGACATCGCCGCCCATCCAGAGAGCTACGGCTTTCCGCCCAACCACCCGCCGATGCGAACTTTTCTCGGGGTCCCGGTAGCCGTCAAGGATCAGGTCGTTGGACGCCTGTACCTGACCAATAAGCAGGGCGCAGCCGCGTTCAGCCCCGCCGATCAGGCACTCGTCGAGATGTTCGCTCTCCATGCGGGCATCGCCATCGAGAACGCGCGGTTGCACGAGCAGGTACAGCGCCTGGCCGTGGTGGAAGAGCGGGACCGCATCAGCCGCGACCTCCACGACAGCGTGATCCAGAGCATCTATGCGGTGACTCTCTCTCTGGACGACGTCCCCGAGCTGGTCAGCGAGGCGCCCGACGAGGCAAGGCAGCGCGTTGACGTCGCCATCGACGCCCTGCAGGGGGTGATTCGCGACCTGCGCAACTTCATCTTTGGCTTGCGCCCACTTCTGCTCGGCTCGGGGAACGTGATGGACGGCCTGCGCGCCTTGGTGGAGGAGATGCGGCGCAACACCGCAATTGAGGTTGCTATTCGCGGCGAGCTCGCTGACGAGCTTCCAATGGAGGTGGTGGCTGAGCTCCTCTCGATCGCGCGTGAGGCCCTGGCGAACGTGGCTCGGCACTCCGGCGCGGTGCATGCGTTCATCGACCTTGAGGTGCGCGACGAAAACGTTGAGCTGGTCATCGAGGATGACGGCCGCGGCATCCTCCCGGGCGAGCTCAAGCGGGGTGGCCACCACGGACTCGCGAACATGCGGGTACGCGCGGAGGCGCTCGGCGGCAACTTCGAGATCGACAGCGACCTCCCCATCGGCACCCGTATCATCGCGACCATACCCCGGCATGGAACCCAGCGACGAGAGAGCCGATGACAGTCGAACCGCCGAGCGCCCCGCTGCGCCTCCTGGTCGTGGACGACCATGAGGTGGTGCGGCAGGGCCTCGTCTCCCTGTTGGACAGGCGCGCAGGCTTCGAAGTCGTCGCCCAGGCAGGGTCGGTTAGCGAGGCAATCTCGCAGGCTGCTCGCCATGAGCCTGACCTGGTGATCATGGATGTGCGCCTGCCCGACGGCTCCGGGATTGTGGCCTGTCGCGAGATCCGCGCTGCTCGTCCCGAGACGCGGGTGGTGATGCTCACCAGCTACCCGGACGAAGAAGCTGTGCTGTCGGCCATCATCGCTGGCGCCAGCGGCTATCTGCTCAAGCAGATCCGTGGCCGCGACCTGGTCAGCGGGCTGGAAGCGGTGGGCCGAGGTGAGTCACTGCTCGACCCGGCCGTGACCGAGAAGGTGCTCGAGCGCGTCCGGCGCATGGCCAGCGGCGGCGCGAGCGACGAGCTTGCCGAGCTCACAGCTCAGGAGCGCAAGATCCTACTGCTGGTCGCGGAGGGAAAGACGAACAAGGAGATCGCCAGCGAGGTGTTCCTGTCGGACAAGACCGTCAAGAACTACGTCAGCAGCATCCTCTCGAAGCTGAACCTCCAGCGTCGGACACAGGCTGCTGCCTTCGTCGCGAGGCGTCAATTCCCGCGACCCGGGGACGGCTAACCAGCGCCCCTCTGTGCGGCGGCATCGAGCTCGCCCAGCAGCCAGCGCGCGGTGCCGGTCGCTGCGATGTGCAGAAGGACGCGATCCGCGAGGCGGCCCAGTCCGCCCCCGGGTGGCGCATACCAGCCGGAGACCGTCACTTCATCGTTGCGAGCCACGATGCTCCCCGAGAAGACCGGGAAGAGTGGCGCCAGCGTAGAGGCTCGCCACGACACCTCGACCTCCCAGCCGTCATTGAGGCGCCGCGCCGAACCGAAGTCGACGTAGGCCGCCTTACGGAACGTCACGACCGAAGGACGGTCGCTGACGCGGAGCCGCAGGTCCGCGTGGTGGCGGTGCATGTCGGGAGGTGCCGGCTCGATCTCCGGCCCCAGCCAGGCGCGGGCCGACCGGATGGCCCGTGCCAGCCGATCCAGGTCCGTCGTCGTGCGGCGACGCACGATGAGGTGGCTCAGCCCTTCGGCGGTCACGGCGTCGGAGGGGTGGCTGTGATTGCCCCAATACCGTCCATTCGAGCAACTTCAGCGGCTGGCCGCTGGCGCCAGTAGTGCCATTCGGCCTGTGCGCTGTAGGCCAGAAGGAGCGATCTCCGTCGAGAACCGGAGTCCCTTGATCGGTCCACACTCATGGGTCCACGCAATCGAAATTGGCGAGGCCGGGGAGTCGCATGGACCGGGAAGTCGTGACCTATGGCCCGTGGCTGCGCTGCAAGCACCCGCTATCAATTCCCTATGCAATGCACACAGGGCCGCCATTGGAAGGCGTCCTAGCAAGTAAGGGTGATTTCAGATGACGCGGATTTTCCTTTGGGTCTCGGCGGTGGTCAGCCTGCTGCTCCTCACGCTGATCTATAACTCCGTATCAACCGGCGCTTCGTCCAGCAACGTCGCTACCCGTCCCTCCAGCGCCATGGCGACAATGCCTGTAGCGGGCGAGTCCATGGCGGGGATGGCTGGCATGGCGTCGGCCGGGGCACCTGTCGCCCGCCTCGACCTGACCATCGTCACCGGGGACATGATCGGCCACACCGAGTTTCCGGCCTTCGTTCCCAGCGACTTCGCCCTTCCGGCGCACTCGACGGTGATCATCACGGTCACGAACTTCGATGACGCAACCGCCCTGCCGAAAGGAGCTGAGCAATATGCCAAGGTCACTGGCACGCTGAACGGCGCCGCGACCGTAACGCCGATCAAGGCCGGCGACCCCAACGGCTCAGCCGGCGTCACGAAGAGCATCACATCTCTCAAGCCGGCCGACGTGTCGCATACCTTCACGATCCCGGCCCTGGGCATCAACGTCCCGATCGCTGCCCACGCTCGGGTGGTATTCGTCGTGAAGACCGGGGCCCCCGGGCACTACTACTGGCGTTGCTTCGATCCGTGCGGCGCCGATCCGATGGGCTGGGGGACAGCCATGGCCGCCAAGCGCAACTTCATGGAAGGCACCCTCACGGTCGAGTAACCCGCGACTGGACCGGTTTCGTGCTCAAGTGAGTTGTGGTGAGCGGCCAGGGATTCGAACCCTGAACCTAGTGATTAAGAGTCACTTGCTCTGCCGTTGAGCTAGCCGCCCGAGCGAATGATGGCCGAGCCCGGATGGCCGGTCAACCTCAGCCGTCAGCCCCCCGGTCGGGCTGGGCCGCCGAGCGGTTCCGGCGACTGCTCGTAGTGGGCACCAATGAACGTTCGGACCTCGTCGAGGTTCGCGGTCTCGAGGTAGAGGAGCCAATCCCAGGCCGTAACGGCGATCGGATGGCCGAAGTTGACACCGCTCCACGGCACCAGGATCACCTTGAACTGCTCAGTCGTGATCTGCTGTTGGACGAACGCGGTCAGTGTGGCGAGGTCCGCGGCGGCGATTTTGGACGGCTGGTACCAGATCACGATCCCGCCGTGCTCCAGGTTGTGGATCATCCGTTCCTGCGGCTGCGGCGTGTTGTAGACGCCCCATGCACCAGGTGAGTCTGCCGACAACCAGTGCGGTCCCGATGTCGCCGGGATCGACGAGTACGGGCCCCCCGCGGTGCCTTCCGGGATGTGGTTGCGCCCACTATCGATCTGCTGTGTGCCGATCCCGGAAGCCGAGCTTCCTCCGCCCCCCAGCACGAGCAGGAGGACGACCACGATGGCACCCACCGCGAGCACGCCGCCGATCGCCAGCAGGCGCCAATCGAGAACTCCGCCGCGCGTTCCGATGCGTCGGGAGAGCGCCTCCTCAGAGGCTCGTGATCGGCGCTGGATACCCGAAGTGCGGCGTTTGGCCATGTGGCGCGTCAGGATAGCCGAGCGTTACCGGTCGTGCCGCAGGGGGCCCCGAAGAGCGCCTTGGTAGAATCGGCCCGCCGTCCGTCGTCCGATCGGCCTGCCCGGAGGTCAGTTGAAGAAGCAGAGCCTCTTCGCGCTCGCGCGACAGCTCGTGTCCGGCTTCGTCGCGCTGGCGAAGCTGGAGCTGCAGCATGGCCGCCAGGAGATCGGCGTCATGCTCGCGGGCCTTCGCAGAGCAGCGATCCTCATCGGAATCGCAGTGGCACTCGTGTTCGCAGCGCTGATCACCAGCGTGGTGGCCGTCATCCTGGGGCTGGCCGCTCTGACCGGAGTGCCGGGGTGGCTCATGGCGCTGATCGTGTTCTTCGTCCTGGTGCTGCTCGCCGGCCTGCTCGGCTGGCGAGGTGTGCGGCGCATCCGGTTGGGCGCACCGGAAGAGACGATCGCATCGGTCAAGGAGGACATGGCGTGGGCGAGACGCTTGATGAGACGCGACTAGAGATCGCCGGCCAGCGCGTCGAGATCGAGGCGACGGTGGCTCGCATGCGCGAGGCGCTCGACATCAGGCGCCGCTTTCGGGAGAACCCTGCCCTCGTCGTCGGCGTTGGCGCCGCGACGGTCTTCCTGGTGGTCGGTGGGCCGCGCCGCCTGGTGCGTGCGCTCCGCCGTCACCTGTCACCCACTGCGGCGGAGCAGGCCTACGACGCGCTCCCGGCGCCGATGCAGGCCTGGGTCGAGACGTTGGCCGAGTCGGCGGGACCCAAGGCCCTCGAGGTGCGCAATGCGCTCGTCGAGGAGCTGCGTCGCTGGCGGCACGATCCGGTCAAGGATCGGAAGGCTCGAGAGGCGCTCGCCCGCCAGATGGTCGAAGGACCACCCGGCCCGTCGCGAACCGCATGGAAGGCAACCGAGGCGGCGCTGACCCTGGTCGCGGCCGCGCTGGCGCGGCGCGCGATCGCCCGCTTTCTGACCGATGAGCCTGACGGCCGGGACGCCGCGGCGCCATCGGGCCCCGTCGCCTCGGCCAATGCGTCGCCGGGCGGCGAGGCGGCCTATACCGGATTCTCGACGATGGAGAAGCGAGCCCCGTAGGCTCGTCGAACACCCTTAGCCCGTGGGTCATGCGGCGGCCGCGGCGAGACGGTCGGCACTCCTCCGCAGCACGTCGGTGATCTTGCTCAGCGGCATGAGGAAGGTGGGGATGCAGGCGTCCCGGCAGCGCATTGCCAAGTCCGCGACCTCCCGCAGCCGCTCCTCCATCAGGACCCATGCTGCCTCGCGATGTGGCAGTAGGTAATCGACTGCGTAAAAGAGTTCGAACGCAGGACCCGCTGTCAGTCCGGGGTGATCGGGTCCGACCGGAAGCCGGGTGATCAGCCCGCCCAACGGATTTACCGCGCCGTACATGAGTCCGACGGCCACATCGGCCAGGACCGCCAGCTGCGCCTCAGTCTCGTCGGTATGCGCGAAGTAGCGCGACAGCATCTGGAGCAGGACTTCGTAGACGGCGTTGAGGAGGTCCGTGCAGCGAGCCGTGAAGGCGTCGGTGATGATCGGGGTCGGCGGCCCATCGTCCGCCATCCGGACGCGAGCCAGTAGCACTGGCCGAGCCGGTTCGAACGCAGCATCCGCGGCCCGGGCGGCGAGATAGTCGTCGAGCACGGCGATCAACCGGCCGAAATGCGCGTCGCGCCAGTCGCCACGCGCCCCCTCTCCCTGCTCCACGATCGTCTCGAGGGCCTGATGGGCTGACGCGAGGTCAGTCACCGCCACCAGCTCGTTCCAGCGGAAATGTTCAGCGGTTGCCTGGGCGGAGGGCGGACCGATGAAGAGCCGATCTTCGCCGAGCTTCTCGGCCAGGTGGGCAAGCCCGCCCTCGATGGACCGATAGAGATGCCCGATGGTGGTGAAATCCTGGAGATGCGGGCCGATCTCGTCGTGGTCCGGCGGCGGCAGGGGCGCCGCCTTGTCGAGGGCGGCAAAGCCCCCCGCGTCCTCCATATCCAGGCCCTCAGGGCGCTCGAGGTAGGCGAAATGCCGGAGCGCTGTCTCCCCAAAGGGAAGGAGCGCCATCTGGATGCCAGCGGGATAGCTGCGTACCGGCAGCGGGAAGTTGGGACGCGCCAGTCGTGGGGCACCGCCGACCGCGGTGAGCAGGTTCTCCGTGAGCGCCAAGTGCAACATCTCCTGCTCGGCGATCTCCAGCAGCGTGCGTCGCCAGCGGTTTGCATCTACAAGGCCCTGCGCCGAGATCCCCTCCGCCTCGCTCTGCTTGAGCGAGAAGGCAGCGTAGAGGTACTGGCACATCACGAGGTGCTCGAGTTCCGCGGCCTGTCCCATGGTTTAGATGAGAGCCTCGCGGTGCTCCAACACCATGGGCGATTCCGGGTCCGCCTGGGTGCCACGGGATCGCAGGAGATCGGTCAGCGGCGTCGTCGTCATCGGGTAGTACACCTAGGAGCAGGTGCCGGTTGGGACATCCGAAGCTCATCGTAAGGCCAGGGTCGGTTGCACGCTACCGATCGCCGCTGCCCGTCGCCGCGCGGCCATTTTGGCCCTGGTGTCGTATCGCAGCAGCCGGGCGGGCCATGACCATCGTCGGCTTGAGCCCAAGCCGCCGCGAATCGATCCTTGCGGCATGACTCCCGATTCCCTGATGCTCGCCAGGCTCCTCTCCCTGGCCGCCCTCATGGCTGCGACCATCGAGTACACCGAGGTGCTCAAGCACCGGGTCGTGCATCGGACCCAGGCTTTCGACCGTGCCTTGCTCCAGGAGAGTGGCTTGCGCGGCTTGGCCCGCGTCTTTCTCAGCGAATCGGAGACATTGGCGCCGGCGGTACTCCGGCCGGCGAGCCCGGGCGAACGCGAGTACTGGTGCCTGGCAAGGTTCCTGGCAAGGTCGAACCGCTACATGTAGGCGACGACTGTGCTCTGGGCTCAGCTCAGTGCGCCAGGTGCTCGCCACCCAGCCATGGGCCACAGCGACTAAGGTTTGCCGCGGCCGTCGCCGCGACGCGGCACTGTCGTTAGGGCATCATCAGCGCGGGCGAGTGGCGGAACGGCAGACGCGCCGGCTTTAGGAGCCGGTGTCGCAAGACGTGCGAGTTCGAATCTCGCCTCGCCCACCAACCCCGCCCAGACCGCGCCAATCAGGAGCCCGCCTTGGTTACCGTTTCCACCCGACCGCAGCCCGGCTCGCGGGTGACCCTGGAGATCGAGATCCCCGCTGCCGAGGTCGATCGCTACTTTGCGACGGCCTACCGGCACGTTGCCGAGCGCACCAAGGTCCCCGGCTTCCGCCCGGGCAAGGCACCGCGGCATGTCATCGATCGCTTCGTCGGCCACGGGACAATCGTCGCCGAGGCGATTGACCACCTGGTCAGCGAGGGCTACGACGCCGCGCTCGACCAGGCCAGCATCATTCCCATCGACCAGCCAGAGGTCGAGATCGATTCCGCTGCGGTGACCGAGGGGGCCAGCGTGCGCTTCACGGCCACCGTGGCCGTCCGCCCGGAGGTGACGCTGGGGGCCTACACCGGCTATCCGTTCAGCCTCGAAGCGGTGGAGGTGACCGACGAGCAGGTCGAAGCGGTGGTGACCGACCTCCGCGAGCAGCAGGCGACGCTCCGCCCGATCGACGGGCGTGGCGCGGCAAAGGGAGACATGGTGGCGGTCAAGTTCAACGGCACCATCGACGGCGAGCCGTTCGAGGGCGGTTCCGCGGATCGGCTGCCGCTGATCATCGGCGAGGAGCGGATGGTCCCGGGCTGGGAGGAGCAGCTGGTCGGGCTGCACATCGATGAGGCGAAGGAGTTCGAGGTCGACTTCCCGCAGGACTATCGCGTCGAAGCGCTGAAGGGCAAGCGGGCCCGGTTCGAGGTGACCCTGCTCGACCTGCGGGAGCGGCTCCTGCCGGAGCTGGATGACGAGTTCGCCAAGAGCGTCAGCGACGGGCAGACGATGGAGGAGCTGCGGGCAGAGATTCGCGACGCGCTCCAGCGCCGCGAGGAGGAGGAGTCGCGTCATCGGTTCGCCGACCGGATCGTCGATTTCGCCGTGGCCAACGCGACCGTCGAGCTTCCCGAGGTGATGATCGCCAACGAGATCGAGATCATGCGCGACGAGCTGGGGAACCGGCTGGCAGCGCAGCGGATCGGGATGGAGCAGTACCTGGAGCTGGCGCGCCAGACACCCGAGGAGCTGGCCGCCGAGCTGCGGGAGCCCGCCTCTCGGCGAGTCAAGTCGCTCCTGGTGCTATCGGCCATCGCCGAGCAGGAGGGGATCGATGCCTCTGACGATGAGATCGACGCGGAGATCCGCGATCAGCTGGCCCGCTACGACGACGAGCCTCGCCTGGCCGAGTATCTCGGCTCGCGGCGCGGCCGCTCGTACCTGCGCATGACGCTCCGCAACCGTACACTGGTCGACAGCCTGAGCGCGCGGGCGCGCGAGCCCGGGGCGACCGAATCAGCGACCGAATCAGCCACCATCCCCAACGAGCCGGAGTAGACGCATGCTGGTCCCAATGGTCATCGAGTCGAGCGCTCGCGGAGAGCGGGCATTCGACATCTACTCCCGGCTCCTCAAGGAGCGCATCATCTTCCTCGGCGAGCCGATCGAGGACCACATCGCCAACCTGGTCATCGCCCAGCTCCTCTTCCTGGAGAGCGAGGACCCGACCAAGGACATCTCGCTCTACATCAACTCGCCCGGCGGGGTGGTGACCAGCGGCCTGGCCATCTACGACACGATGCAGTACCTGAAGGCGCCGGTCAGCACCATCTGCATCGGCATGGCAGCCAGCATGTCCTCGGTGCTTTTGGCGGCCGGGGCCAAGGGGAAGCGCTTCGCGCTGCCAAACAGCCGGATCATGATTCACCAGGGATCCGCCGGTTTCCGCGGCAACACGCCGGACGTCGAGATCCAGATGCGCGAGGTGATGCATCTCACCGAGCGGCTCACCGGGATCCTGGCCGCCCACACCGGGCAGCCGGCCGAGAAGGTGAAGTCCGATTCGGACCGCGACTTCTACATGGGTGCCGAGGAGGCCAAGGCCTACGGCATCATCGACGACGTGTTCGTCGGCAACACCGAATCGCTGATCAGCATGACGCAGGCCGCTGGAGGGACCGTGCCGACCGCCAAGGAGGCGGCCGCGGCAGACGCCAAGCCGAAGAAGTAGCCGTCCGGCCGAACTATCGGTCTATACGGGAACACGCCCTGCCCCGTGATATTCTCCGCTGGCGGATCCGATCCCGGCACGAGGTGGCATTTCAGGCGATGACTGGCAAGACCAAGGTCCCTTACCGCTGCTCGTTCTGTGGGAAGAGCCAGGAGCAGGTCCGCAAGCTGATCGCGGGCCAGGGCGTCTACATCTGCGACGAGTGCATCACCCTCTGCCAGGAGATCATCGAGGAGGAGATGCTCGAGGCGCCGCGCTCCAAGACGGCGACGCCAGCGCTCCCTGCCCCACGCCGCATCAAGGAGCGGCTTGACCAGTACGTGATCAGCCAGGAGCAGGCCAAGAAGGTCCTCTCCGTGGCGGTCTACAACCACTACAAGCGGGTCAACGCCGGCCAGACGGTCGATGACGTGGAGCTCGGCAAGAGCAACGTCCTGCTCGTCGGACCGACAGGCAGCGGCAAGACGCTGCTGGCCCAGACGCTGGCCAAGATCCTCGACGTCCCGTTCTGCATCGCCGATGCCACCAGCCTGACGGAGGCCGGCTATGTCGGCGAGGACGTGGAGAACATCCTGCTGCGGCTCATCCAGGCGGCCGATTTCGACGTGCAGCGCGCACAGCGCGGGATCATCTACATCGACGAGATCGACAAGATCGCCCGGAAGACCGACAACCCCTCGATCACCCGCGACGTCTCCGGGGAGGGGGTGCAGCAGGCACTGCTCAAGATCCTGGAGGGGACCATCGCGAACGTGCCGCCCCAGGGCGGCAGGAAGCACCCGCACCAGGACTTCATCCAGATCGACACCACGAATGTCCTGTTCATCTGTGGCGGCGCGTTCGAGGGGCTGGAGCGGATCGTCGAGGAGCGGGTCGGGAAGCGAGGGATCGGCTTCGGCTCACAGGCGCAGCGCTCCAAGGAAGAGCGGCGACGGCTGATGGACCAGCTGATGCCGGAGGATCTGCTCAAGTACGGCCTCATCCCCGAGTTCGTCGGGCGCCTGCCGGTGGTGGTCAGCCTGGCGGCCCTGGTCAAGGAGGACCTGATCAAGGTCCTGACCGAACCCAAGAACGCGGTCACCCGTCAATTCGCGAAGTTCCTCTCACTGGACCGCGTTGAGCTCGTCTTCACTCCTGAGGCGCTCGAGGCCACCGCGCACCGCGCGCTCGACCGCAAGACCGGCGCCCGGGCGCTGCGCACCATCGTCGAAGAGGCGCTGCTGGAGGTCATGTACGACATCCCGGAGCGCACCGATGTCAAGAAGGTGGTCATCACCGCCGAGACGATCGAGCGTGGCCAGCCGCCGATCATGGTCACCGAGACTGGGGAGTCGGAGCCGCGACGACGGTCAGCCAAGGATCGGGCCGCCGAGCGTGCGGAGGAATCGGCCTAGTCGATCGCTCGGCCGCGAGTTCAGCGGGGGGCATAGCGGGCACCTGCCCACCCGATGACCGAAGCAAGGGAAGACCTGTCACACATGAGCCCCCCGTCCACGCCCGCCGGCAACGCCAGCGACGACCTCCAGCGCAGCCTGGTGGATGCCATGCGCCGTGTCGCCGAAGAGGCACGCGACGCCGAGATGGCCAGGCTGCGGCAGAGCGTGCTGGAGCGCACCGAGCAGCTCAAGGCGCGGGATACGGCGCGCATCGTCGAGCTCCGTGAGCGGGCGTCACAGGAGATCGCCGGGATCGGGGACTGGGAGCGCGTGGAGATCGAGCGCGTTCGCGGCGAGGCCGTTCTGCGTGTCGAGGCCCGTCGCCGGCAGCTGGAGGAGCAGCTCGCCGAGATGAGCGCCACGGTCGAGAGCGAGGTGGCCAACCTGCAGGCACGCGTCGCCGGCTATGAGCGGGAGATCGGCGCCTTCTTCGGCCAGCTCTCGGAGATCTCCGAGCCCGCCGCATTTGCCGCCGCAGCCAAGCGGATGCCGCATCCCGCATCGCTCGACGAGCCGGTGGCGCCGGCGCTCCCGGCCGTGATTCCTGCCGAGAAGACCTCGGCCGGCGCCGAATCGGCTCCCGCGGACGCACCGGCGGGTCGCGACGCCGAGCTGGCTGGCCAGCTGGCCGAGCTGGACGCCCGCCTCTCCGCCGAGGATTCGAACGGAGGCGAGGTGATCACCTCGATCCTCGTCACCGGGCTCGGCAGCTTCGGGGCGATCACCTCCTTCAAGCAGGCCCTGGAGCGCGCCGATGGCGTGCGCAACGTCTCGCTCGGCCTTGCCCCGGCAGGCGAGGAGTTCGTGTACCGGGCCACGCATGCCCCGGGCCTCGACCTGTCGGCGGCGATCCGCGCCATCGAGGGCGAGGGGACCGAGATCAAGGAGACCGACGGCACCCTCCGGGTGCTCGTCTCACACAGCTGACTAGCGCGGCGCTACGAGCGAGCTCAGCGAGCTGCGCTTAGCCAGTCGGAGACTAGAAACGCGCATGAGAGGGCTGCTCCGGCGCGATCTCAGTCATCGGCCGGCTGAATCGCGCGAGAGGTGGTGCAAACAGAGCCCTCCTTCGCGATTTCAGCCACAGGGCGACTAAGAAGCAACGGGTGCTACACTCCAAGAACGGCGCTGAACGTGAGGAGTACCCCTCCACCGGCCGCAGCAGAGAGGCGGGCCATCGGCTGAGAGCCCGCCGCGGACGAGAGGGAGAAGGTCGCACGCGAGCCGGGACGGGTTCCGCCCGATAGCGCGGGAGTGAGGGCGTGATCGGTCAGGCAGGCTGGTGACGCCGAACGAAGGTGGTACCACGACCCGTTCGTCCTTCGACGAGCGGGTCTTGTCTTTGGCGAATGTCAGGAGGCAGACCGATGACGACGGAGCGACGCATGATCTCGCCTCGTTACGCGCCTGCCGACGTCGAGCCGGCGATCTACGAGCGCTGGCTCGCGAGCGGGGCGTTCACGCCGGCCGCTGAGCCGCCGGACGGCGCGGAGCGCTTCGTGATCATCCAACCGCCACCCAACGTGACCGGTGCGCTGCACCTGGGCCATGCCCTGACGGCGACAGTGGAGGACGTGCTGATCCGCTACCACCGCATGCGCGGTGACGACACGCTCTGGCTCCCAGGCGTCGACCACGCCGGCATCGCGGCCCAGTTCGTGCTCGACAAGATCATCGCCGAGGAGGGCGAGACACGGGAGTCGCTCGGCAGGGAGCGATACCTCGAGCGCATGTGGCGGTTCATCAACGAGACGCGCAGCGTGATGGGCAACCAGCATCGTCGGTTGGGGGCGAGCCTCGACTGGACGCGCGAGCGCTTCACGATGGACGACGGCAGCGCACGGGCGGTGCGCGTTGCCTTCAAGCGGTTGTGGGACGCCGGCCTCGTCTACCGCGGCGAGGCCATGGTCAACTGGTGCCCCCGCTGCCGAACGACCATCAGCGACCTGGAGAACATCCATCGCGAGGAGGTCGGAACGCTGTGGACGATCCGCTACCACCTCGAGCAGCCCGATGGTTCCGCAGATCCCGGGCATTGGATCAGCGTGGCGACCACCCGCCCCGAGACTCTCCTGGGCGACGTGGCGGTGGCGGTCCACCCCGACGACGACCGATACCGGGAGCTCGTTGGGCGGCTCGCCATCCTGCCCTTCCTCGGGCGCCGCCTGCCGATCATCGCCGACGAGTCGGTGGATCCGAAGTTTGGCACCGGCGCGGTGAAGATCACCCCGGCGCACGACGTCGATGACTACGCGCTCAGCAAGCGGCATGGCCTTCTGGCGATCACGATGCTCGATGAGGAGGCGCGGATCAACGAGGAGGGCGGAGAGTTCGCTGGCCTCGATCGCTACGAGGCGCGTCGCGCCATCGTCGAGCGGCTGCGGGAGATGGGCAACCTGGAGGGAGAGGCACCGCACCCCATGGCGGTCGGCCATTGCGAGAAGTGCGACACCGTGGTCGAGCCGCGGCTCAGCGTGCAGTGGTTCGTGCATGTCAAGCCGCTCGCGGATCGAGCGCTGGCCAGCGTGCGCGAGGGCCGCACCAGGATCGTGCCGCCTCACTTCGAGAAGGTCTACACGCACTGGATGGAGAACATTCACGACTGGGCGGTTGGCCGCCAGCTGTGGTGGGGCCACCGCATTCCGGCCTGGTACTGCCCCGACGGGCATATCACCGTGACCGATGTGGAGGCCGGCCCTGACGCCTGCGCGGAGTGCGGCCGCCCGGCCTCCGAGCTGACGCGCGAGACCGACATCTTCGACACCTGGTTCAGCAGCGGCCTGTGGCCGTTCAGCACCCTTGGCTGGCCCGATGAGACCCCGGATCTGCAGCGCTTCTATCCGACATCGGTCATGGAGACCGCCTACGAGATCCTCTTCTTCTGGGTTGCGCGGATGATGATGCTCGGCCTGTTCTGCACCGATATCGAGCCGTTCCATACCGTCTATCTCCATGGCATCGTGCGCGATCCTTACGGCCAGAAGATGAGCAAGACCAAGGGCAATGTGGTCGATCCGCTCGAGATGATCCGCGAGGTTGGAGCCGATGCCCTGCGCTTCGCGCTGGTCTCCGGGAACGCCCCGGGCGTGGATCAGCGACTCACCAGCGCCAGGATCACCGGGGGACGCAACTTCACGACCAAGCTGTGGAACGCTGCTCGCTTCGTGCTTGGCGCCCGCCCTGAGCCGCTCGCCGAGCCGAGCGGGGAGCCGACGCTGCCGGAGCGCTGGATCCGGTCCCGCCTGGCGGAGGCCGTTGAGCAGGCCACTCGTCAGCTCGACCAGCTCGACCTGGCAGGCTATGCCGCCACGGCCTACGAGTTCGCCTGGAGCGATTACTGCGACTGGTTCCTGGAGATGGCCAAGGTCGACCTGCGCCGGCCGGACGCCACTCCGGGCGACCGAGCACGCGTCTGGCTGACCACTGCTGAGATGCTTGCCGACCTCATGCGCCTGCTCCATCCGATCGTGCCGTTCGTCACCGAGGAGATCTGGGACGTGCTGCACGACGACGCGCCCGCGGTCACGCGCGGTGAGCCGCTGCTGGTCATCGCAGCCTGGCCGCTGGTACGCGAGCGGGACGCCATCGCCGAGGAGGCGATCAACGGATCGATCGAGCTGATCCGTGAATACCGCGAGCAGCGGAACGCGCAGAAGGTCCCGGCCGCAACGTGGGTGCCTGCCACGGCCATGACAGCCTACGGCGTTGCGCATGAGGCGCTGCACGCCTCCTCGAGCTATGTCGAGGCCCTGGCCCGCGTCAGGCCGTTCTCGGTTGTCGTCACCGACGCCGCGACGGAGGTGCCATCTCACGCCTCCAGCACGAGGCTTGCGCCGGCGGCATGGATCGATGCCTCGGCCGTTGGGCGCGTGGCGACCGGCCTGCGCGACGCCTCGAGCGAGGCGCTCACTGTCCGCATCGAGCGTCTCCGCGAGCTGCTGAGCAAGCCTGAGTTCGTCGAGCGGGCCCCGGCATCGGTCGTCGCTCGTGAGCGCGCGCGGCTGGCAGAGCTGGAGGAACAGCTGCATGGACTCGGCGGCGACTGACCGAATCGACGCAACGCATGGTGGCTACCAGGCCGCCGCCGACGCCCTGTTGTGGGGAGCCCGCGCGACGCACTGCTAGAATCGGCCGCGCTGACCCACCAATCCCAGGGGATCCTCATGTCATTCCTGCGGCGCAAAAAGCCGGACGACACGCCTCCACCGCCTCCGCCGACCCCCGTCTCCGAGGAGGTCGCTGCCCAGCAGTTCTCGCTCAAGCTGGCGTACATCGCGCGCAGCAGCGATGGGCTGCGCATGGAAGCCGATCCGGCGGTGCGCGCCATGCTCCCCGAGGTCGTAGGTCCGCTGGCACTGACCACGGTCGAGGTGATCGAGCCGTTGGAGCGCGAGTTCGGCGAGGCGGCTCCGCGGATCGAGCGCATGCGCGAGATGGAGCAATGGGTCAAGGCGCGTAGTGGCGTGTCACCGATCGGCCGGCATGCCCTCTACATCCTGGAATCGACCGACGCCGTCGACATGACCGTCGACACGTTCTTCAGCGCCCTCCTGCACGGCGAAGTCGATACCAGCGGCTACCCGGACTACAACGCGATCGTCGGCGGCCTCGCGAGCCACTGGGATGAGCTGAGCGGCGACCTGATCGTGCGTGCCGTGATCGGCTGGGGTGGGAAGGGGCTGCGCGGCGACACCGAACGGATCGGTCAGCGCCTCCTCAGCTCGCTCTACCAGCAGGTGATCGCCACCGGGCGAAGCCTCGGTCCCGCCACCGCCGCGAGGCTGCCGTCAGCTGGCGGACACGCCGGTGTGGTCTGCGCCCACTGTGGATTCGACGCTGGCGCGGAGGGCGCGTTCTACTGCCCCAAGTGCGGCATGCGCATGACCCGGGGTACATGACGCGCCCCGTACCTTCGGCCGCGGCGCAGTAGGCCTCAGTCCCATTGTCGAGGGGCCTGTCCGCGCTCGATAGTGGTCGCATTCGTCACCCTATCTGACCGGAAGGGATTCAATGGAGCGACCAACCGTCCTGCTGTCGCTGAGCGACGACGTCTGGCCCTACATCGAGGCGCTGGGCCGCGCCGGATTCGAGGCAATCACCGATCCGATGGACGGGCTCGCCCGGCTGGCCCGCGGCGAGCCGCTCGACATGGCCGTCATCGACTGCGACGGCGACGAGGCAGAGACCGCCAACCTCTTCGAGGTCCTGCACGAAGGACGCCAGGTGCCCACCATCCTGGTGTTCAGCGAGTCAATTCCCGACTTTGCAACCCGTGCCGGTTCCGACGAGGCGCACGACGAGTACGCCCTGAAGCCCTTGCCGGCCGAGGCGCTGGTCTATCGGCTGCAGGCGCTCATGATCCGTGCCGGCCGCCCGCTTCCCATCGAGTCCGCGGCCTGGGTCGACGCGGTGGCGCCCGATGCCGGGACCGTCGGTGAAGGGCACGTGGTGAGCGTCTTCGCCCCGAAAGGCGGGGTCGGCAAGACCATGATCGCGGTCAACGTGGCGGTTGCGCTCCGCGAGCAGACGCGCTCGAGCGTCTGCCTGCTGGACGCCGACGTCGGTGTGGGCAACGTCACATCGGTCCTCGATGTGTCCAATCGGAAGGGCCTGATCGACCTGGCCGATTCGCCCCCCGAGGAATGGACCGATGCCAACTTCGATGAGGCGGCCACCACCCACGAGCCGAGCGGGGTGCGGGTCCTGACCTGGGGCAGCGCCCCTGGCGACTTCACCCGGGTCACCGCTGATCTGCTGCTGGCCGCCGTCCGCTGGGCACGCGCCCACCACTCCTACGTGGTGATCGATACGCACCCGAGCTACGACGACCGCACCATGGCGATGCTCTCGGTCTCCAACGAGATCTTCCTGGTCGTTACTCCGGAAGTCGGCCCGATCAACACCGCGGCGCAGTTCCTGGTGATGGCGCGCGAGGTCGGACTCAGCGGAATCGTCAAGGTGATCGTCAACCGCGCGGACCATGGCATCTCGAACGCCGACATCGCGCAGACCCTCGGAATGGCGGTGAGCGCCACGATCGTGTCCAACGGCCCAAAGGCGGTGCTGGCCGCCAACGAGGGGACGCCGCTCATCAGTCGCTTCCCACGGGAGCGGATCAGCACCGATCTTCACGGCGTGGCTCGCCTTCTCACCCGGGAAGAGGCCACCCCACAGGGCGCTCGTGGGCGCCAGTGGCTGCCGGCTTTCGGGTCGCGCAGCTGACCTACTGGGGGCGCGCATTGCGCGCTCACCGATCGACTGGCATCATGCCCTGCCCGGACCGATGAGCGGTCCGTCCCTGCACTCGCCCCGGAGCTGAACCCCGTGCCAACCTATGACTACCAGTGCCGCTCGTGCGGTGCCATCGCTGAGGTGGTCCACTCGATGCTCGAGGACGGACCCACCGACTGCGAGCGGTGTGGCGGGCCGCTCCGTCGCGTGATCAATCCGTCCGGGATCATCTTCAAGGGCAGTGGCTTCTACCGGAACGACTCTCGCTCGGATTCGACGAGCCAGGCGTCCCGTAACCCTACCTCGTCAGGTCCTGCGGAAGGGTCGACTGCCCCGGCCTCTGGCGAAGGGGCTCCGGCCGCCCCCAAGAGTGACGCCACTCCGAAGGCGCCGAGCAGCTCAGGAAGCGGAGCGGGCGACTAGGCCGATCGGGCCTGTGGCGTACCGCAACGCCGGCAGAAGCGCGCGCTCGCCGAGAGCGAGAGGCCGCAATGACCGCAGTCCTGGACCCCGATCTGGCTGATGGCGTTCGACACCTCGTGCGCGGATGCGTCCCAGAACGCACCCCGTGCCGCAACCTGTCCCAATTCGCCAGTCGAGAGCGGAGCGCCGCTCGACCGATAGGGGACCACGGCCGGTCGCGTGGAGACCGCGCCCTCGCCCTGGTCGCCGAGGCCGAGCAGCTCGAGCTGCGCTCGACGCGCTGCGAGGGTCGCATCGTCTTCGGCTGAGGCAGCCGCGGCGATCTCGGGGGGAGGTGGCGCAGCGCGGGGGATGCGAAGGATCGTTTCCGAGATCGGCCTGATCGGGCGGAACGGAATCGGCTCGGGCTGCTCCGTGGCCGCGACGGGCTCCGGCTCGGGCTCTGGCTCGAGGATCGGTTCCGCCTCCGGCTCCGGCTCGGGCACGGCTGCCAGCACCGGCTCCGGCTCTGGCTCGAGGATCGGTTCCGCCTCCGGCTCGGGCTCGGGCACGGCCGCCAGCACCGGCTCCGGCTCTGGCTCGAGGATCGGTTCCGCCTCCGGCTGCGGCTCGGGCACGGCCGCCAGCACCGGCTCCGGCTCTGGCTCGAGGTCCGCCTCCGGCTCCGGCTCGGGCACCCCCGCCAGCACCGGCTCGGCCTGCACTTCGGCCAGCATGGCCTCCATCGGCCATTCGGCCGCCGCCGCCTCCGCGGCGAGGTCCGGCACCCAGGTCTGGGTCTCGCCGTTCAGGCTCTCCGGAAGCGGGGCACAGGTCTGGCAGCGGCCCGCCTGGTCATTCCAGCAGGTGAGGCACGTGTACTGGCGGCAGTTGATGCAGAAGTTGAACGAGGAGTGGAACGCCTCCAGCTGCTTGGCGGCGAGCACCTCCTCCTCGACGCGCATCGCGTCGTCCATGCTCTCGCTGAGCGAGTCGTGGCCCATCACATAGTTGCGCAGCCCACCGACCAGCCCGCGGGTCTTGCGCAGGGGTGACAGGCGCGTTGGAGCGGCGAACTCATAGCGAGTGCCACACCGTTCGCAGAAGGATTCGGTTAGCGCGTCGGGCATTGCGATGTCGGTATCAGCCTCTGGCAGCCTGCGGGCAGCCAGTATACCGACCGTCCGGCGAGCCTCCCCACAGGCATATTGGTACCCGGCCGGGCGCCGTTGGTACCGCGGCAGCCAGCTGCCGGCCGAACGGCGCGCGCCCCGTGCTAGCATCGGCCGGTGGGCAGATTCTCCCGCCTGGAGGCGTTCCTGGAGCGCCTTTTCGAGGCCCCCGCAGGACGCCTCGGTGCCAATCTCCAGCCGGTGTCGCTCGCCAAGCGGATCGAGCGCGCGATGGACTCCAACAAGTCATTCGGCGAGTCGGGCGTGATCGTGCCGAACCACTATGACGTGCACCTGCACCCGGCGGACTTCGCCACCTTCGAGTCCTATCGGGGCTCGCTCGAGGACGACCTCGCGCACGGCGCCCTGGCCCGCGCCCATCGGGAGCACTACAGCCTGGTCGCCCGCCCACAGGTTCGGCTGACGGCGGACCGGGCCGTCCGGCGCGGCGACATTCGCGTCGCGGCCAATGTCGTGGACGATTCCGGAGAGCAGGGTCACGTCGAAGAGCCAGCTCGCCCAACAAC